>Ga0310690_10003954_pt1 | contig 21624 bp, 12 predicted proteins | sample AusTroGonzalo_MG_2_FD_207661 | JGI IMG/M metagenome (GOLD analysis project Ga0310690, IMG submission 207661) | Bovine rumen microbial communities from tropical cattle in Woodstock, Queensland, Australia - Gonzalo_04 (v2) (version 2) | ecosystem: Host-associated > Mammals > Digestive system >... | reverse complement strand
CGTGGTGCTGGTTTCCCAGATTGTACTGGTAGCTGCCTCGCAGGGTTGTAGAGAAATTGCTCTCCTGCCAGTTATGGTACTGGAACAGTCCATCCGTAAAGAGCACCTCCTGCGTGGTACCAGGAGGTATCACCACATAGCCGAACTCAGCCGGTATGCAGCCTGCCGTCTGGTAGCGGGTCTGGTCCTCGATATCGTAAGCCACATTAGCCATTAGCTGGAACTGGCCAAGTTCCTTGTTGAATCCCAGCGTTGTGTGGTGAGCCGTGTTTGCATAGCCAGGCAGGTTGCCATCGAAGGTTCGATATGCCTTATAGTCGTAGGGAGCAAAGAAATAGCTCATCGTGTAGGGAGCCACGTACTTGGAAAAATTCGTGTTGTGCATCAGCGTGAAATCTTTCCATTTGAGGGTAGCGCCCAGATCATAGCTGGGCTTATGGTTATAGCCTCCAATGGTGATGTCGCCAGGATAAGGGATGGCTCCAATCTGCTCTTCCATAGGCAAGTTGACCTTCTCGCCAGAAGCGTTGTAGAGACTGGCCCAGGCAGCAATGTCGAGATCCATATAGTGGGTGCCGTAGAGCACGTCAGCCCGCAGCTGGCCATAGTTTCCGGCACCGGCTTTCACTTTCAGTCCATCCATCTCAATACCGTTCTTGGTGATGATATTGATCACAGCCGTCAGGGCAACACCACCATACAGTGACGAGGCAGGGCCACGCAGCACCTCAATCTGCTTGACCTTCTCCAGACTTATCGAGAAGTCGGGACGCCCCACGTTGGTGCCGTAGCTGTTTAGGCGGTGACCGTTGAGCATGATGAGAATCTTCTCCTGTCCCGAGCTATAGACGCCACGCATGGCGACATTCATCTCCTCATTACACTCCACATTGGTCATACCTGGTACATAGGCTATGAGAGCCTCTTTCAGGTTGCGGGCTCCGCTGATGCGGATCATATCCTCAGTGATCAGCGTCACAGGTACAGGTGCCTCATCCAAACTCTCGGCCTGATTGGAGGCGGTGGTAATCGTGGCGCTGGTTCCCATCTTCAGGCGATTGATGATTTCCTCGAAGCGAATGGGGTCCTGAACAGAGGAATAGTAAGGATTCTCCCTGAGCAGCAGCATCGCATAATTCTCTGACTGCGCTATGTCGTCCAGTGCCAGATAGCAAAGCGACATCAATCGGCAGGCACTCTGCCTGAGGTTCCCCTGGAAGCCGTTGAGGTTGGTTTGCAGCAAGTCTATCGCCTGCTCCAGTCGCCCGATCTTGTATTCACTCTCTGCTTGCGAATATACCTCGCGGAGTGAAGTATTGTCTTGGGCCTGAAGGGTCAGCGGAGCCAACAGGGCAAACACTATATATATAATAAGGTGGCGCTTCTTCATTTCTTGATGGGTATGGTGAATACGAAAGTGGTACCCTTGCCTTCTTCGGACTCGAAGGTGAGATGACCCTGATGCTTGTCCTCGATAATGTCGCGGGTGATGGCCATACCAAGGCCTGTACCCTGCCCTACTGGCTTGGTGGTGAAGAAGTTCTCGTAGAGCCGTTGCTTCACCTCGTCAGTCATACCCTCGCCGTTGTCGGCAATGCTGATGATGACATTGCCGTCGGCGGTCTTCACACTGATATTGACTTCCGGCTGGTAGGCGGCCTCGGCTGTCTGCGACTTCTTCCAAACGGCATAGCAGGCATTGTTCATCACATTTAGCACAGCCCTGCTCAAATCCTGCGGGATGACCATTATGGGCGGCAATCCTTCCTCATAGGTTTCGTGGATGCTGATGTTGAAGTTCTTCTGGTTGGCACGCATGGCATGATACGACAACCACACATATTCCTTCACCAGCTTACAGATGTCGGTGGGAAGGAATTCGTTTTCCTTACCGCGCGACACCAGCAGGATGCCGCGGATAATGCTGATGGCCCGTTCGCCGTGCTCCACGATCTTGCCCAGATTCTCCTTCAAGTCAGCAACAATGTCTTCCACCTCCTCGCGGTCGTCCTCCGACAGATTATCCTCGTTGTCGGCTACAATCTCTGATAAGTCCTTCAGTAACTTATCAGACATCTTGCTGAAGTTGATGACAAAATTCAGGGGGTTCTGTATCTCATGTGCAATACCTGCACTCAGCATCCCCAATGATGCAAGCTTTTCCTGTTGTTTCAGCTGTTGCTGTAAGGTCTCTATCTGCTGTTCCATAACCTATGAAATTGGTAATGTGATGATAAACTCCGTATAAACGTTCTTCTCGGACTTCACGCTAATAGTTCCATGATGATTCTGAATAATCTCATGACTTAGGTAAAGTCCTACGCCTGCTGCCTCACCCGTAGTCTTCGTCGTGAAGAAGGGGTCGAATATCTTGTTGATGATCGTCGGCTCAATACCGATACCGTTATCTCGAATGGAAATATTTGCCATTGCATCATTTGTGTTGACACTAACGGTAATCTCCGGCTGATATTGTTCGCGCTGGGCTTTCTTCACAACGGCATACACAGCATTGGCCAGAATGCTCATCATGGTCTTGCTCAACTGGTCGGCATTACCGTTTATGGCAATAGCAGCCTGCGGAATATCAAACTTAGTCTTGATACCGTACTGACGGATGTCATCAGCATAGTAATTATTCAGCATGGCCTCATCTTGCCGTAATAATGGCACCAGATCCATCGGCACGATACCACCGCTACGGTCTTTCAGCATCTCCTCCATCGCCTTTAGTGTACGAGTGGTATTCTGGCCATGCTCACTCACCTTCTGCAGGTTACCACTCAGCATACCCAGAACGTCGATGGTGTCTTCGTAGTTCTCATTGTCCATCTTGTCCTTGTCGTCCTCAATGTTCGCCTCAATATCCTTGACCAGTCCTTCGGAGAGTTTCGCAAAGTTATTAATATAGTTCAACGGATTCAGGATGCGGTCAATCAGACCCTGCGTCAGTTTACCAACGGTAGCCATTTTCTCCTGTCGAATCAGTTCATTCTGGGCATTGCGGAGGTCAGCCGTGCGCTCCTGAACGATACTCTCCAGCCTGTTCTTTTCCACATTCAGACGGTGCAGTCGATAGCGGAAGATAGCATAGATAAGTATTCCTGCCAGTAGTAAATAGATTGCGTTCATATACCACCGCATGTAGAACGGATAAGCTATGTCAAAATCCAAGGACACTGTTTCCGTCATTTTGCCCGTTGCCAACAGAGCTTGTATCTCAATGGTATACGAGCCATAAGGCAGATTCAAAAATTCGGCATCCTTATCATCATCCCACGCACTCCATTTCCCACCATTCAGTCTGTGTCTGTAGAGTGTTACTCCAACCAACGGTGAAAAGTCAACGGCATAGGTAAATTGCAGGTTACGCTCATGGCTTCCTAATTGCGGAATGCTTTTAGGTATCTCACCAAAGCCACCCCACAGAACACTATCGCCATTTAGTTTAACAGTACGGAATCTCAGACGGGGATTATGCAGCAGAGCCGGGTCGTTCTGGCTCACGTCAATCACTTTCAGGTCATCATCGCCTCCAAGCCATACTTCATGCTGACGCTTATACATGGCACGAACAGACATATTAGCAAAGGGATAGAGCAACTGATTCAGATCACCCAATCGCTTGCCGGCCTTCCATCTATACAGGTCCTTACCCTCATTATCTGTCAGCCAAGTGACACCACTTTCGTCCAGATAGGAGAACAACGGATAGGAAAAGGGTGTTGTGTCTGAAGTCCCTACAACTTCCATCTTGTCAGCCGTGGGTATAATGGTAGAAATATCATTTACATCACCTTCATGATAGGGTTTGAATCCTGAGGCTGAAGATTCTTTGCGCCATACTTCTCCAAACATGGTTTGCAGCCAAACAACACCTGTTGCATCCTTACAAATCTTGTTAACCTTCTCCAGCATACAGACCTTTTTACGACTATTGTCTGACAATTGCATGAGATAGACAGCATCCATTTCACCACTATAGAACTGTGAACCATCAACCAACAAAGACAAAGAGGTTGTGGTTGTCAACTGGCGGACATTAGATTCTGTAACACAATAGATACCATTTGCTGTTGCAGCCAACAAGCCAAGACGAGTCTTCTTCAAGTCCCAACAAGCATGATTAACATCTGGTACGGCTACTAATCTCTGTCCCTCTATACGGTACAATGACCGACTTGTTCCTACATATATATGTCCCTCATACTCTTCAATAGAACGCACATCGCCCACCAGTCCCTCTTGAGAGGTAAAGCGAGTGAATGCAGAAGGGACTGCTATGGAGAAGATACCGTTTTCTGTAGCACCCCATAACAAGCCATGTCCGTTGTATCTGACCCATACTATATCATCCGAACAAAGTCCGTTAGCTTCTGTTATAGTGAAAAGTTCCTTACCCTTCTCGTTAGTAAAAGAAAGCCCCTTTCCTTTCCTGACGACGACCTTAATCCCGTTACCTAACGATTCTGTCTGGGTTACGTCATCCAAGATGGCAACCTTATTCTCGTCGTCCAACACATCAGTATGTACAATATCCGACAAGCCAATACCCACATCATTGACCTGGGCCTTTTTCACGAATTCAATTTGGTGGTTCACACACTTATAGACGTTGCCGTTGTTGACCAAAAACATTAGTACACCGTCCTTCTCCCAAATCTCCACTACTTCTCCCTGAAAAGTGTTTGAAGCCCCAAACTGCTTCAAACAAAGTTCGCCGTTATTTTTCTTAGCTACATAGCCAAAATAGTTATAGCCACCAACCCAAACAACATTATTCTTATCACAATAGGTTACTGTGGCACGTGTGATGCCTGGCGTATGAATAATGCGCCATTCCACATTGTCATAATACAACAACCCTTCGAAGTTAGCAAAATAGACGATTCCATCCTTATCCGTCACAACGTCGAAGTTTCGTTTGTGTGCATGATAATCCTTAGCCATATAGTTCCGCAGGAAAGGAACACCTTGTGGAAATGCTACACAGACGACAAGTAGCACAAGACCAATCATCAGAAGTCTCCTCATAGAGCCACCTCCTTCCCTTGTTTTCCCACAAACGACTCATAGGGTACTTTTTCCCCTATGTAGTAATGCCATTCGTCGGTTGTGAAGTCACGCTTCAACTTCTTTCTGACAAGGTCAACCATCATGGGTACCGACATAAGAGCTTCTGTCAAGTTGCCATCTTGATCGCCAATCCATACATATTGTTTTGAGCTGTCGAAGTTGAATTCCATAATCCAGGAACCTGCAGAAATAAGCGTCACAGGTTCAATCTTTTCACTATTCGTATTCCACATTCTTAATGTACCGTCATAGCTTGACGAGTACAACTGCCATCCATTCAACTTCAGTTTCGATATTCGAGACAAATGTCCCTCCAGCTTTGTAATCTTATTCTTCTGCTCGTTAAATATATAGATAGTACCGTCGCTCATACCATAGGCCCTTTGCAGGGTATTCTTCGAACTGGCAAACGCTGTTACACGGCCAGGAACCGGCACATCCGAAGTAATCAGTTCATTGAAACTCTTAACCAGATGTTGACGGCCCTGATCATCGAACAACAACGGACTATTGTTATAACGTGATACAGACGTCAATTTAAAGTTAAGATCACTTGTGGCAACAACCATCTTCCGTTGTCTGTTATACTGGGCAATACCATGATCACCCACCAACAAAAAATTATCCTTGTCAAGAATACTTATCTTTGATGGGAAAGCAAGATCAGGAAGAGGCAGAATTCTGATGTCATCATGATCGATAATTACAAAATGGCCGCTACGACTGATGGCATAGATGATATCATCTTCCACAAGCACATCACGGAAATCGTAGTTTTTATCACCCAGCAACATCTGACTCTGCAGATCATCGCCCTCCTTTTGGTGGATCATGATCTCACCATAAGTACTGACTGTGACCATGCGTTTGTCGACATCCGACATATAGGCCCACCCCATTAACGAACCGTTATGCTTTGACCAGGAACGTTTACTCTGGCTTGCCGTCATCAGCGACTGGAAGATGGTGGGATAATAAATGTCGCCCTGATAGCGATTGGCAAACAAATAGGAGGAATAAGCCAACAAACCAGCTAATTCCGTATAGCCAAGTTGTGACTGGACAGATGACAGTGAGCCTAAGGAACGAGCAAGAGCAACATAACTCAGAGTGTCAGTCATGCGCTTTGATAGTTCTGCCTGCAGACGTTGATGTTCAGCCATCTGCCTTTCGTTCTCTGCCACCTGACGGGCTTCGTGGGCTTGCTGCTCAGAGGCTATAGCCTGTTCTTGAGCAATGAGCGCATTCATTCGTTCCACTTCCGAACGTTGACGCATCTCATCAGCCACCTTTTTCTGTTGGATAGCTTCCTCACGCTGTTCGTCAGAGATTTCTTTCTGCTGATAGGCTATCTCCTCCATCTGCTCACTAATGCTACGCACTACCGCCGAACGTTTCTCCTGCAGCTGAGCATCGGCAAGCTGACTCTCTAAGTCGGTAACACGCTGATGCTCTGTGTACCAACCAGCCAAACCAGCTACTGCCGTCGCCAACAAAGCCAGTCCTGTAACTCCTATCGCTATATCTTTTTTACTCACTGTCTCTTCAGAGCCAAAACAGTTATATCGTCGCTCTGTTCGGCATCACCAACAAATGCAGCCACGTCAGCCTTGATTGCTTCGACAATTTGCTGACAATTATGCATGGTCACCTCAGCCAAGGTGTCTTCTAACCGTTCTTCACCGAATTCTTCGTTTTGAGCGTTCATAGCCTCCGTTACGCCGTCAGTAAACATTACCAACGAATCGCCATGATCCAATTGCAAGGTCGCCCCATGGTATTCAATGCCGTCGATAGCTCCTACCATCGGGTCTTGTGACATTGGCAATACCTCTACTGCTCCGCCACGCTTCAAAATATAAGGCGGGTTGTGACCTGCATTACAATAGGAAATCTCACCTGTCTTCAGATTAAATATACCATAGAACACGGTAACAAACATGCAGTCAACCGACTCTGCTGCCAAAAGCTTGTTGCTATAGGTGAGACAATCGGCAGGACTACTACCACGTACCCCCGTTGCACGAATCAACGTACGGCTTACTGCCATAAAGATGGCCGCAGGAATACCCTTGCCACTGACATCGGCAATAACAAAACCAATACGGTCGTCATCAATACGGAAGAAGTCGTAAAAGTCCCCACCCACATCCTTTGCAGGAGTCATCGAAGCGGCTATGTCCATCTTGTCGGAATCCTCTGGGAATGGTGGGAATACGCGTGGCAGGATAGCCTGCTGTATCTCGCACGCAATGGCCAAATCACCTTTCAACGACTCTAACTGGGAATGTTCCTTCTGCATCTGATGGACATATTCAATCTGCTCAATGGCCTTTTCTATCGTCACACTCAGATCGTCCAGATCAATGGGCTTAGTGGCAAAGTCAAATGCTCCGTTGTTCATCGCCTGACGAATGTTGCCCATATCACCGTAAGCACTTACCATGATAACTTTCAGGGCAGGGTTGCGCATCTCATTCACCTTGGCCAACAGTGTCAGGCCATCCATTTCTGGCATGTTGATATCCGACAGGATAATCTCAATATCTGGGTGCTTCACCATCATGGTCAGCGCCTCCAGACCGTTATGGGCAAACACAAACTCGTACTCTCCCTTACGTATCTTTCTTCTAAAATATTGTGTCAACAGCAGTTCGAGATCCATCTCGTCGTCGACACTCAGAATCTTAATTGGCATATTTATTTACGTTATTACGTTATTAGGCTATAGCATTACGAAAAAGCAGCTGTTAAACCAGCCATCACGATGCTGACCATCGACATCAGCTTAATGAGGATGTTCAGCGAAGGACCGGAGGTATCCTTGAACGGGTCACCCACCGTATCACCAACAATACAGGCCTTGTGGGCAAACGAGCCCTTACCGCCGAAGTTACCCTCTTCAATATTCTTCTTAGCATTATCCCAGGCACCACCGGCATTGGCCATAAAGACTGCCAACGTGAAACCACCTGCCAGACCGCCTACAAGCAGACCAAGAACACCAGCCACACCTAGCAGGACACCCACTATGATGGGGATGATGATGGCGAGGATCGACGGGACAATCATTTCGTGCTGGGCAGCACGGGTGGAAATCTCCACACAACGTCCATAGTCTGGTGTGCCAGTACCCTCAAGGATACCAGCAATCTCACGGAACTGACGGCGTACCTCCTGCACCATCTTCTCAGCAGCACGGCCTACAGCCTCCATCGTCATACCGCAGAACAGGAAGGCGGCCATAGCGCCGACAAAGGCACCTACCAGCACCTTCGGGTTCATCAGGTTCACCTGGAAGTAGTTCATAAAGTCGGGAATCGTAGCGTCAGTAGCATTGATTACCTCACCTGCCACGTTGGTAAGCGTCTGTCCTGCACGGGCCATTGCAATCTTGATTTCCTCAATGTAAGAGGCCAGCAGTGCCAATGCCGTGAGAGCAGCAGAACCAATGGCAAAGCCCTTACCAGTAGCAGCTGTTGTGTTTCCAAGGGCATCAAGGGCGTCTGTACGATGACGAACCTCCTCACCCAACTGCGACATCTCTGCATTACCACCGGCATTGTCAGCAATAGGTCCGTAAGCGTCGGTAGCCAGAGTGATACCCAGTGTTGAAAGCATACCCACGGCAGCAATACCAATACCATAGAGACCGTGAGACAGGCTGGCTGAAGACATTGATAAGTCAAAGCCGTTGGCACACAGGTAGCTCAGCATGATGGCCACGCCAATGGTAATCACAGGAATACAGGTTGAAATCATACCCGTTCCTATACCTTTTATTATAACGGTAGCAGCACCCGTCTGGCCTGCTTCAGAAATCTTCTGGGTGGGTTTGTACGAGTGTGATGTATAGTACTCTGTTGCCTGGCCGATGATGACACCTGCTGCCAGACCACTGATAACCGAGAACGAGAGTCCCAGCCAATTCTCAACACCTAAGTAATAAAGGATGCCGAAGGTGGCAATAGCGATAAGCACAGCACTGACATTCGTTCCCAACGACAGCGAGCGAAGCAGGTCTTTCATCGTCGCACCTTCTTTAGTGCGGACGAGGAAAATGCCTAAAAGTGAAAGGAACACACCGACAGCGGCAATCAACATCGGGGCAATGACTGCCTTGAGCTGCACCTCAATACCGGCTACAGAGAAGGCGGCGGCTCCAAGGGCTGCCGTGCTGAGCACAGAACCGCAGTAGCTCTCATAGAGGTCGGCACCCATACCAGCCACGTCACCTACATTGTCGCCTACATTATCGGCAATGGTAGCGGGGTTGCGAGGGTCATCCTCAGGAATATCGGCTTCCACCTTACCCACGATATCGGCACCTACGTCGGCTGCCTTTGTATAAATACCACCACCAACACGGGCAAACAGTGCCTGTGTCGAGGCACCCATGCCGAAGGTCAGCATCGTGGTAGTAATCGAGATCAGTCCATCGGCATCAAATTGGTTCAGCACTACAAACCATATAGCAATGTCGAGCAGGCCAAGACCAACCACCGTCAGACCCATCACGGCACCTGAGCGGAAAGCTATCTTCAAACCTGCATCAAGACTTTCGCGTGCAGCATTGGCTGTACGGGCAGAGGCGTAGGTAGCTGTCTTCATGCCAAAGAAGCCAGCCAAGCCCGAGAAGAAACCACCTGTCAGGAATGCAAACGGCACCCAGGGATTCTGCACATTCAGGCCATAGGCCATGAAGGCAAAGAGCGCACAGAGCACCGCAAAGACGATGCAGACAACTTTGTACTGCTGTTTGAGATAAGCCATTGCACCTTTACGCACATAGAGCGCAATTTCTTTCATTCGGGGCGTGCCTTCATCAGCCTTCATCATCTGTTTGAAGAAGAAGTACGCCATGCCCAATGCTACTATCGATGCGATAGGCACGAGCCAAAAAGCTACAGGAATAATCATAATCATATTTAGTTTAAGTTCTTTCTCCGTGCAAAATTACAAATTAAATATTTAATCGCCAAACTTTTGGGCATTTTTGTGATATATCTTTCGTTTCCCTACAATATACACGCCCTTTCGAATACTCTTTGTGCGTCGTCCTTGCAAATCATATACTACCTCTGGCTGGCTATCTACAACCTTACCTGCAACGGTTTCAATGGCGGTAGCATCAGCCACAGTCAACACACCAGGCTCGTAGACAAATGTATAGTTGGGAGCTTCACCGCCACTGATAGTAATGGCATATTCACCAGCGGGACTGTCTGTTGTTGCTTCGCAGGTGACTATAGGTGCTACTTTGATGATATCCTCAGTCTCATGATTACGGAAACCCTTATACGTCAGTTCAAAGTCAGGGTTCTGTTCACCAACTTGGCGTGAATAGCTCTTTGCTGTCACTGTAAGCGGAGCTGGTTCAATGGTCAATACGCCCTCCTTACATTCCACACCTGGGGTCGAAATAGCACCCAAGGTAACGGTGATAGGATACTGACCTACGGGTAGCGAAGACTCTTTGATGGACTCACACGATGTGTCAGGCAAACCGATGACAGGAGCTCCATATACTTTTGTCTTGATAATAGCGGAAGATCGCCCGTAAATACGTTGTGCCTCAGCAGTTACTACGGGTTTCCCGGTATATTCCGTTATTTCGCATCGTGATGCCCATGCCTCATCATCCGCATAAGCCTTGACCATCGAGGCTGGTACAAACAGCTGCGAGTTGTTGGGCACGCTGATATAGGCCATCGGTATGAAGGTTGTATTGTTCAGCATCACAATGTTACTTAGCACACTACATCCTCTGAAAGCATAGTCGCCAATCGCCGTGATGCCTGCTGGCAAGTAGATGGTATGCAGGGATGAAGCTCCTCGGAAAGCATTGGCAGGAATCTCGGTTAGCGAGGTGAAGTAACGTAGTTCTTCTAAACTTCTGATGTTAGTGGCATTGAGGAAAGCTTCACCAATGTCAGTCACAGCGGCAGCCTCTTCGAACGACAGTTCTTCGTCACCGTCCATATCCCATCGGCTGATGCAAATGGTTTGGACCCTGCTATCAGCAAAAGTAATATAATGCAATTTGGCACGAACAGAGTTCACGGCCTCCTGCAGTTCATCCGCCGTACTTTCAGCCCAGTCATAGGTGGTCTGTTCCTTTGTTACGTCAATTTGACGTTCATTGGCGATACCCAGCAGTTCCTTCAATCTGGAAGCCCATGTGTTGATGGTCTGCGCTTCTTGCATGTCTGCTTCAGTAATAAACACCCACTGACAGTTGATACCCGTTCCCGCGATGTCCCAATAGAGACCAAAGGTCGGACTGGCAGCATTCGATTTGTGGTTTTCATCAATTCCAAGATATTCACCCTCACGATAAGAGGCATCATTGGCAGGCACCTGCAACGTATAGATGCCAGCTGCCACAGAGTCTAACTGCCAATAGGCTGTCTTCGAGAGACTGCCATCTCCGAAGCACGTCTTGATGCCACTACCCACCTTGGAGTCAGTTGATGTCCTGAATACCACTTTTCCTGACTGGTCATAAAGATAGCACAACCCTTCTGCCATCGATGAACTGCGCTTGAACTGGTATTTCATACCATTAGCGGCCACTACCGACTGCGTGCCATAGGCCTCACCCATAGTCAGGTACTTACGAGTACCTAAGTTGTAGATATATCCTGGTGTATCGAATACAATCGCTGACGTTCGGGGCTGGGCGTTCATACGCACTTCCACGATCTTTCCAAAATTCTTCCATACTTCAGCATTCTCAAAACGCTGCTTGGCACCGAAGGGTACATATAGTGTACATTCCGCAAGCTTCACGTTGCCAAATATATTGGTGCCAAGATTGATGGTCGACGGTTCTGAATTAGCCACACTCACCTCACGCAAAGCCGTACAACCCGTGAAACAATTCTCACCAATCGTGGTCACCAGTTCTGGAATATTAATGCGCTCCAGCTTCTTACAATTGCGGAATGCACGATAATAGATGTATGTAATGTTTGGTGGCAACACCACAGATTCAAGATTCGAGCATCCATCGAACGTATTTCCATAAATCTCTGATATACTGGTAAAATACTGAAGTTCATCAATACTTACCAACTTCTTATTGTTTTGGAAAGAATAGTCAAAGTCAACAACCTTCGAAGCTTCATCGTAGCTCAGTTCACCATCGCTGTCGATATCCCAATTCGACACGAACACTTCGCGCACAATATCATCATGAGGATCTATCAGCTTCAGCTTCTTACGCAGTTGACGCTGAGCTTCACGCACCTCGTCGTAACTGCTTTCCAAATTGTCGTATACCTGCTGTTCGGCGTCGACGTTCAGGTGTCGGCCCTTGGCAATATCCAACAGCATGGCTAATGTCGCGGCAGCTTCATATTCCTTGACGGCATCCCCGTCGTAGCGCACCAGCCGCCACTGGCAGTTCTGTGGATTCTCGGCGTAGTCAACATCCCAGTAGACGCCGTAAGTCGGGGTGGCAGCGTTCGACTGATGGTCGGTTTTCACACCCCAGTACAGGTTTTCGTCATATCCTGTCTGCTCTGAATCCACCTGAATGGTATATACCTGCGTGGCACCTTCTACCGGACGTATGCTCCAATAGGCATTGGCACGGTTCTTGCTCAGCGTACCGTCCACGAAAGTAGACTTCACGCCCTTGCCAACATTCGAGTCGGTCGAGGTACGGAACAGCAAATTGCCTTGCGCACCAGTATCTTCCGATGTCAAATAGTACACACCATCAGCCATCGATGTCGTATGATTAATGATAAAACGCATGGGATTGTCGTCTACAACAGCCTGCGTACCATAAGCCTCACCACGTGTCAGATAGCGTCCTGTGCCAACATGGTAGATATAGTACTTGGCGCCCGACTCCAACGTTGCAAACTTACCACCTGACAGTTCACGCTGCTCAAAAACAGTACCGAATGGTTTCCATTGATCGGCCTCCTTCAGGTAGTTCTTCGTCCCTTGCAACGTGTAAAGCACTGCCTGCGACAGGTTGCAGTTCTCAAACACGTTCTGCCCTAACGCAATATCCTCTGGCTGGTAAGTATTCAGTTTGAAAGTCTTCAGTGACTTACAGCCGCTAAAAGCCTGATCGCCGATAGCAGCAACAGTGATGGGCAAATCTATCGACGTTAGTGCCTCACATCCCTTCAGAATACCTGCAGACAAGAGCTTCAACTCGTCAGGCAACTGAAGCACTGCCAACTGGCTGCATCCACTGAACGCCTCTTCACCAATCGACTTCACATGGTCGGGCAAGTCTAATTGCGACAGCTTCATACAGTCTTTCAAAGAACGTGCACCTATAGAACTGATATTCTTCGGCAACCGGATGGTCGTCAGCTGCTGACAGCCGTTGAACGCATCGTCAGGAAGTTCTGTCAGGTTGGTGAAATAATACAATTCCTTGAAGGTCTTGATGGCAGTTCCTTGGAACACCGTTCCTAAGCTACTTACAGCAGCAACCTCACCATAGGTCAGTTTCCCGTCACCATTGGCATCCCAATGTTCCAGACAAATCTTCCTCGCCGTAGCATCGCTAATAGTCATGGCTTTCTCGGCATAGTTCTCAGGCTCTATACCTATTATAATTTCACGATAGTCATTATATCCATCATGAGAGCCGCCAATACCCTGTTTGCCTGGCGTCAGACTCGTCAGAAGATAGTAGCCATCGCTTGTACCACCCCATCCCCAGTTAATATGATATTTCTGATTACCATCGTAACCATCGGCCACAAAAGCATGTCCACCTTCATCATTACTGCCGCTGACATAGACAGGACGACCTGCCGAAATCTCAGCATAGATGATTTTGTCCCACTCTGTGTCACTCGATACCGTTGCATAACTGACATACTTGACAGACTTGCCATATCCGAAGTACTTGGCAAAGGCTTCGTAGGCATCATGCGACTGGGCCCCCGACGATGAGTTGGTATAGTCCATCTTCACAGCAACGCCACAGTAGTGCATTAAGTCGGCAACGGCTTTCCGCTGTTTCTCAGTGGCAGAGCCATACTCGTCTTTCATGTTCTCCCAGTCAATGGGCGACCCCTCTGGAATGCCTTCAACATGCAGTTTTCCATAGGTAGCATGCTCTGTCCATGTGTCATACGAAGGCATGGTAGCAGTCGTCTCCGAGACCGATTTCTCACGATTATAGTAGAGTATCTGAGCCATAGCAGTGGCTACGCAGCCCGTCACTGAGCGTCCCAAGGAAAAGTACTCCGGACAGGTCATGTTATAGGGATAACCCTGACTCCACTTGCTCTTCATGAGCTGTGCCACTTTCGGATGTGTGGGCACTGCATCGCGGATGATAGGAGCATCTGCCCTACCCTGCCCCGACGACTGTAATGAGGCAATCTGTCGGCGATAGCCGTCAAGCAGGGCACGCAGGCCTGGAGGGGCCGACTCGTAGTCGAACTGGCCATGATCGCAGTAACCCAGAATAGGTTCCGTCTGATCATCACCCGACACGATGACAAAGCCTCCGTCTCCATTACGGTTAAACACGTAGAGCTCCTCAACGGCGTTATCATCACGAGCCACCTGCCGACGACTGCCGGCAACAACATTCAAACCGCTGTCTGAAGTTCCCATCGTTGACAGGAATTGCTCTGCCAGCTTACGGGCCTCCTTACGGTTGACAGGTTCAGCACACACATTTACGGCCATCAGCACTACTGCCACAGCCAAGAGTATTCGTCTTTTCATAGTTCATCATATTGTTTCGGCTACAAAGATACGAATAAAAGCGTGAAATGCCAAATAATTTTCTATGATTTTGTCGTAGCTTGAGTTTGGCACGTTTTTTGCTGCACTTTTCAATAGAATAGGTACATAAAAAAAGAAGGAGGAAAGATTATGGCATTTATCGACTACTACAAGATTTTAGGCGTCGACAAGACGATAGCGCAAAAGGACGTGAAGCGGGCTTACCTGAAGCGGGCTAAGCAGTTTCACCCCGACCTGCACCCAGACGATCCGAAGGCCAAGGCCAAGTTCCAGGCTTTGAACGAGGCGTACGACGTGATAGGCGACCCAGAGAAGCGCAAGAAGTATGACCAATATGGCGAACAATGGAAACAGGCCGACCAGATGGGCGGCGGTTTCAGGTCGGGCGGCTCACCGTTCGATGGCTTCGACTTTTCTGGATTCGGCAAAGGCGGCAGTGGTGGTTTCTCGTCGTTCTTTGAGACACTGTTTGGCGGTGGCGGCAGCCATCGTTCAGGTTCTGGCGGTTTTAGTCCTTTTGGTGGTTTTGGTGGCCAGCCGACTGATTCCCAGGCTACCGTTAAGATTGACATGTACACGGCTTTGCTTGGTGGCGATGTGATTGTCAGTCTGTCAACTGGTTCCAAGCTTAAACTGAAAATCAAGCCTGGCACCCAGCCTGGCACGAAGGTACGAGTGCCAGGCAAGGGTCAGGGAGGTGCCGATCTCATCATCACTTATCAGGTATCGCTGCCAACCGAATTGAGCAACCGCCAGCGTGAGCTGCTGGAGGAGATGAGGAGAAGTTAGAGCAGCAGTGAATTGTCGTTACCCGTATACAGCTGATAATAGCGTCCGCGCAAGGTTATCAGCTGTTGATGATTTCCATGTTCAATGATGCGTCCGTGATCAAGGACGATAATCTGGTCAGCATTGCGTACTGTCGACAGGCGGTGTGCAATGACAAAGGTGGTGCGTCCCTTCATGATGGTGTCCATACCGCGCTGCACGAGTTGTTCAGTACGTGTGTCAATCGAAGAAGTGGCCTCGTCAAGGATGAGGACTGGCGGATCGGCTACGGCAGCACGGGCTATGGCCAACAGCTGGCGCTCACCAGCGCTGAGGTTGCCGCCATCACCCTGTAACATGGTCTGATAGCCATCGGCAAGTCGACGTATAAAGTCGTGAGCACCTACTAGTTGGGCAGCACGCACGCAGTCATCGTCAGTAGCATCCAGTCGTCCGTAACGGATATTTTCTAATACGGTATCTGTAAAGAGGTGCGTCTCCTGCAGCACGATGCTCATGGAGCGGCGCAACGAGTCCTTGCGGATGCGGGTAATGGGAATGCCGTCATAGAGTATCTCTCCCGACCCTGTCTCGTAGAAACGGTTGATGAGGTTGATGACGGTAGTCTTGCCAGCACCAGTACCTCCCACGAAAGCAATCTTCTGACCAGGCTGCGTGTTGATGTCAATATCGAAGAGTACTTGTTTCTGTGGTGTATAGCCAAAATCCACATGACGGAAGTCTACGTCACCCTTAGGCTGCTCCAGTTCTGCAGTTCCCTCATCTACTTCGGGTTGGGCATCCATCAGTGCAAAGACACGCTCCGCTCCAACAGCAGCATTCAATACAGAGTTAATCTGCTGCGAGACGTGGGTGATGGGCTGAGTGAAGTTTTTGTTCAAGGTCAGGAAAGCAACAACGGTTCCAAGGGAAATGGAGAGATTGAGAGAATGAGAGAATGAGAAATCGCCGAGTGCAAGTATAGCACCGACAACGGCAATGAGTACGTAACCCAGGTTCGAAAGGTTGCCGTTTACAGGCATCACGATATTGGCAATACGGTTGGCACTGCATGCCGAGACACGCAGTTGCTCATTGATATCCTCAAACTCGCTGGTGGTTTGCTGTTCGCGACAGAAGACCTTCACAACCTTCTGCCCCGTCATCATCTCCTCGATAAAGCCGTTGACACGGCCAAGGCCCTCCTGTTGGGTACGAAAGTAGCGTCGTGAACGTTCTCCAAGCTTGGTGGTAGTAATCATCATCACAACGGCAATGAAACAGCTGACGAGGGTCAATGGCACACTGAGCACTATCATCGAGGCAAAGGTAACGCCAATCGTTATAAACGAGTTGAAGACCTGTGCAAGGGCCGTTGATATCATCTGGCGCAGGGAGTCTACATCGTTGGTATAGACTGACATAATGTCACCATGACTACGCTGGTCGAAGTAGCTGATGGGCAGCCGTTCCATGCTGTCGAACAACTGACGGCGCAGCTTGAGCTGGGTACCCTGCGACACGTTGATCATCAGACGGTTGTATAGGTAAGAGCACACAACGCCGACCAGCAGCACCAGCCCCAGTTTGAAGAGTGCCTGCTGTAGCGAGGCATATTCGGGATTGGCCGCCTCTGTCAGCGGAATGATATAATCATCTATTAAAGTACGCGTAAAGAGCGTCGAAGTCAGCGTAGTAACTGACGTCACGACAATACACACCAGCACCACCCCGATGGACAGTTTATAGTCGCTGAGCACCAATCGGGCCATGCGCCAGATCATGCTACGAGTCTGACGGTCTACCTTCTGGAATCCTGCCTGTGCGTGCTGACCTCGTGGGCCGCCAAAGTTGGGCTGTCTCATGCTGCACCTCCTTTCTGCTTGTCAAAATCACCGCAGTCAGCCATCTGTATATCGTAGATTTCCTTGTAGAGGGCATTGGTCTTCAGAAGCTGATCATGGGTATCGAAGCCTGTGACGGCACCACCGTCCAGTACAAGGATTCTATCACAGTGCTCCACACTCGAAATGCGCTGGGCAATGATGAGCTTGGTCATCTCAGGCAACTCCTCGCGGAAGGCACGCTGGATGCGGGCGTCGGTTTGGGTGTCGCAGGCTGAGGTGGAATCGTCGAGCACCAGGATCTGGGGCTTTCGCAGCAAGGCACGGGCAATGCACAGACGCTGCTTCTGACCGCCCGACACATTGGTGCCACCTTGTTCAATGCGTGTGTCATAGCCCTCAGGCATCTGCTCTATGAACTCGTCGGCACAAGCCAGACGGCAGGCCTTACGACACTCCTCTAATGTGGCGTCGGGTTTCCCCCAACGCAAATTCTCAATCACCGAACCTGTAAAGAGCATGTTTTGTTGCAGCACCACCGATACAGCTCCGCGCAGTGTGGCCAGATCATATTCCTTCACATTCCGCCCACCTACCAGCACCTCGCCCTTGCCTGCGTCATAGAGACGCGACAGAAGGCTGATAAGCGTAGACTTTCCAGAACCAGTACCACCAATCACGCCAATAGTCTCACCGCTTTCTACCTTAAAGCTCACGTTAAATAGCGCTGAGCGGCGATGAGTCCCATTGCCCCCATCAGCCCCATTGCCCCCATTAGTCCCATTGGTCCCATTGGCCTCATAGTCAAACCTCACCTCACGAAACTCCACACTACCATCGGCCACTTCGTAGACGGGATTCTTTGGATTCACGATGTCAGGCTGCTCGTCAATTACCTCGGCCACACGACGACCTGAGGCGGCACTCTGAGTCAGCATGACGAATATCATCGACAGCATCATCAGCGACTGCAGGATACTCATCACATATGTGAACAGTGATGTCAGCTCACCAGTGGTCAGCGTGCCACTGACAATGAAATGTGCACCCCACCACGACAGGGCGATGATACAGCCATAGACCACCATATTCATGACGGGATGGTTCAGGGCCATCAGACTCTCCGCGCGTACATATAATTTATAGAGGGCCTCGGCTGCCTTCGAGAACTTCTGGTTCTCATAGTCTTCGCGCACGAAAGCCTTCACCACACGGATGGCCTGCACATTCTCCTGAACGCTCTGGTTCAGGTGGTCGTACTTCTCAAAAACCTGCTGGAACAGTCGTGCCACCCTCGAAATAATGTGGTAAAGCGAAAAGCCCAGCACCACCATAGCCACAATGAAGATAATCGACAGACGAGCATCGATAACCAGGCACATCACGATGCTTAAAAGCAGGCGAAACGGTGCCCGCACGGTGATGCGCAGTATCTGCTGGTAGGCGTTCTGAAGGTTGGCCACGTCGGTGGTCATTCGAGTCACAAGTCCCGACGTGGAGTACTTGTCAATATTCGAGAAGGCAAAACGCTGGATGTTGCGGTACATGGCACTGCGAAGGTTAGCCGCAAAGCCTGTGGCGGCATAGGCGACAGAACGTCCTGCCAAGATGCCGAAGCCCAGCGACAGGAACGCCATCCCTATCATCAGCAGTCCATAATAGTACACCTGCGTGATGTCTCCCTTCATGATGCCTTTATCAATGAGCGATGCCGTGACATAAGGTATCAGCACGTCCATCACCACCTCGGCTGCCGTCCAAACGGGCGTCAGCAACGAGGCACGCCAATACTGGCCTATCTGATTACTAAGGGTCTTGATCATCTGTATATCTGATAGTTACCACCGTCACTCTGACAGTATTTGCTAACAAATTGCTGGATGAACTCAGCATTATGGCGCACACGTTCCTCATTGCCGTCGTACCCGTTGATAAGCACCAGAAGGTGAGTAGTCTCGAGCGTCATCTTCGTTCGCTCATGGTCGCTTGTCGGCGTACCCACACCACCTAACTGGTCACGGTAGACGGGCAAGCCAGCTATGTTAAGCATGCCACGTCCAATACCCTCATAGGGCTCACCCTCACGCCCAACACCCAACGTCAGCGTGTTGCCTACCATCTTGTCGGCATCGAAACCGCCAATGCTATAGCCATAGACGATGGAGGCCAGGTTCACGAGGTCTACCAGTGTGTCAATCTGATAGAGCTCCTTGCCCTGAAGCATGCGCCGTATCAGCTGCTCAGAGGCTGGACGATAGCGCGAAGGATCCTTGCCACAGGCCTTGTACACCCTACGGGTAGCCGCAATACCTGGCAGCTGCTTCAGCGTCTCGGTAGTCAGCTCATCGCGATAGCGTGCCTCCCACTGGTGTATCTCCTCCCATAAAGGGGCACTGTATGGGGTATTCACCACCCTTGCCTCGACCGCTGCCCCTACGAATGAGGGACATACCTGGGAGATGGCATCTGATACTATGATTTTCATCTGTAATACAAGCTTTAGTCCGTTTTCTGCTGCAAATTTAATATTTTTTCTCTCAATTACCACATAAAAGATGCTTAAATAATAGTTAAAGTCAAGTTTTTTATGTACCTTTGCACCCGAATTCATAAAAAATAGAAAATAACCCATGTTACTCGACAAGATAGACGAACTCCTGAAGGAGGTACAGACGCTGAGCGCCAAGAATGCTGAAGAAGTTGAACAACTTCGACTGAAGTACCTTAGCAAAAAGGGCGAAATCACAGCCCTGATGAATGATTTCCGTACCGTTGCTGCCGACCAGAAGAAAACTGTCGGCATGAAAATCAACGAGCTCAAGACACTCGCCACAGAGCGCATCAACCTATTGCGTGAAGAGTGCGAGACACAGGAAACGGGCAACGAACTGATTGACCTCACCCGTACCCCCTATCCTGTCAAGCTCGGCACACGCCATCCGTTGACTATCGTCACCAACGAAATCATTGACATCTTCTCACGCATGGGTTTCGTACTGGCTGACGGCCCTGAAGTGGAGGACGACCTCCACGTGTTCACCAAGATGAACTTCGCTGCCGACCATCCCGCACGCGACATGCAGGACACCTTCTTCGTCTCGCAGCATCCCAACGATGTCACCAAGAACATCCTGCTCCGTTCACACACCTCGTCAGTACAGGCACGTGTCATGGAGAACATGCACACCGAGGACGGTCAGCTCACAGCTCCTATCCGTGTCATCTGCCCAGGCCGCGTCTATCGCAACGAGGCCATCACTGCCCGTGCACACTGCTTCTTCCATCAGGTGGAAGGACTCTATATCGACAAGAATGTATCGTTCACCGATCTCAAGCAGGTGCTCCTGTCGTTCGCCAAGGAAATGTTTGGCGCCGACACCAAGATTCGTCTGCGTCCCAGCTACTTTCCCTTCACCGAGCCCAGCGCAGAGATGGACATCTCATGCTTCATCTGCGGCGGCGAGGGTTGCGGCTTCTGCAAGCACACTGGCTGGGTCGAAATCCTTGGCTGTGGTATGGTCGACCCCAACGTGCTCGAGCAGTGCGGCATCGATTCCAAGATCTATTCCGGCTACGCTTTCGGCATGGGTGTTGAGCGCATCACCAACCTGAAGTATCGCGTCAACGACCTTCGTCTCTTCTCCGAGAACGACACCCGTTTCCTCGAAGAATTCGAAGCCGCCGACTAACACCGCCTTTTCTTTTCCTTATCATAGAACCTTAAATCTCCACCCAATCTTACAAAATATATTCGAGTATTTTTTGTCTGATTAGGTGGAGCTCTGTTAATAGGGAGATATAAAATGTGGTACAGAAACAATTTCAACGTCATTTTGAGACCAAAGAGTTGAACCTCTACCATAACATGTACAGTGGCTATAACCATGTAACCACCACCATTCATAGAAAATCAAATAATTTTACATTATTAGTTTCTCGCCTAAACTCATTGAGTTTGGAGGCTGGAAAGGCCAAGTTTGGAGGCTCAAAAGGGTGAGTTTACTGCCTTAAATCAATGAGTTTGGAGGCTCCAAACGCCCAGTTTTGCAAGCCGCTGTATATCAGTAAGATCATTACTGTCCACTAAAAATCGCTAAGCGTTCTTTGAAATGATTGAAATATAGTTAGTTACAGAGATTTTTCGGGTGCGACGATTTGATTTTGTATCTTTGCAGTCAAAATGGATGACTGCATATGA
>Ga0310690_10003953_pt1 | contig 21627 bp, 19 predicted proteins | sample AusTroGonzalo_MG_2_FD_207661 | JGI IMG/M metagenome (GOLD analysis project Ga0310690, IMG submission 207661) | Bovine rumen microbial communities from tropical cattle in Woodstock, Queensland, Australia - Gonzalo_04 (v2) (version 2) | ecosystem: Host-associated > Mammals > Digestive system >... | reverse complement strand
TGAGTGGCGGCATTGAACTCTTTACAGAACGCCATGATGTTGCAGCCGGCCGCGCCGAGGGCGGGACCGATCGGCGGTGCGGGATTGGCCGCGCCGGCCGGGATCTGCAGGCGTATGATGCCTGTAACCTTCTTTGCCATAGTTAATCCTTTTTTTCGACTTCAACGTGGTCCGGACTGGCAGGTATCCCGCCACATTGAAAGTCCCTATTGATGAAAAAGCCCGAACGGGAAGTCAAACCGCCCGCTCGACCTGCCAAAACTCCAATTCCACCGGAGTGGAGCGCCCGAAGATCGAAACCATCAGTTTCAGCTTGCCGCGTTCCGCGTCGATCTCCTGGATCGCCCCCTCGAAATTCTCGAACGCACCATCCTTGATGCGCACGACTTCGCCGACATTGAAAGTGATCTTCGGCTTGATGTCGGACTCGCCGCCGGTCGCCGGACGCATGATGTCGGCCACTTCGGAATCCGAAAGCGGCATCGGCTTGTTGGCTCCGCCGAGAAAACCCAGCACGCCCTGAACATTCCGCACGAAATACCAAGCCTGTTCGTCAACCGCGCCCTGCGCATCGTAAAGATCCATCCGCACCAGAATATAGCCGGGGAAGAACTTGCGGGTGGTCGTGCTCTTTTTGCCGCGGCGCACCTCGACCACTTTCTCCGTCGGGATGAACGCATCATAGACCGGGACCCGATCGCTGAGACGAAGCTGACGCAGGATGGTATCCCGCACTTTGTTCTCATGCCCCGAAAGCGTGTGGACCACGAACCACTGTCCGCGTTCGTCGCGCTGCTGTTCGACTACTTCATCCATATTTCAATCCATCCCTGCTGCTCTTTACCGATACTCAAGCGAACCTCCCGAGAGCCATCAAGTGGATGACGATCTCGGCCACCCGATCCACTCCGAAGACAAACAACGCCAGGATTATGATCGCCACGACCACCAACCCGGTGGATTCCAGCAACTGCTGCCGCGTGGGCCAGGTGCAGCGCCCCATTTCGGCGATCGTCTCGGTTATGAACCTGCGGATCTTGCCGGTGAAGGCGTCGAACATGGCACCGAAGCCGCGTTTCGAGTTATCTTTCATCAGTCTTTACCTTGTCTGCGCTTGGAGCGGATGCTTGAACGTATTATTGGCAGGGAAGGTGAGGCTCGAACTCACGACCTGCGGTTTTGGAGACCGCCGCTCTAGCCAACTGAGCTACTTCCCTACGAGCTTTATCGACGCTCAGCGCGTCTCCTTGTGTATCGTGTGCTTGCGCTCGAACTTACAGTATTTCTTCTTTTCCAGACGTTCGGGAGTGTTGCGCTTCTCCTTCATCGTCGTGTAGTTGCGCCGCTTGCACTCGGTGCACTCCAAAATGACCAATTCACGCGCCATTTTTGCCTGTTCCCGATTAACGGTTATTGTAACGCGATAATCCCGAACCGCCATTTTCTGGCGGTTCGGGACATCGATTCAGAACCGGATTCGATTACTCGATGATCTCCGACACGCGGCCGGAAGCCACGGTACGACCGCCCTCGCGGATAGCGAAGCGCAGACCTTTTTCCATGGCGATGGGGCAGATCAGCTCGACCGAAATGGTCGTGTTGTCGCCGGGCATCACCATTTCCACACCCTCTTTCAGCGTGATCGTGCCGGTCACGTCGGTGGTGCGGAAATAGAACTGCGGACGGTAGTTGCTGAAGAACGGCTTGTGACGTCCGCCCTCTTCCTTGCTCAGGACGTAGATCTCGCCCTTGAACTTGGTGTGCGGGGTGACGGTGCCGGGCTTCGCCAGAACCTGGCCGCGCTCGACCTCTTCTTTCTTGGTGCCGCGGAGCAGGCAGCCGATGTTGTCGCCGGCCTGGCCCTGATCCAGCAGCTTGCGGAACATCTCGACGCCGGTGACGGTCGTCTTGGCGGTCGGTTTGATACCGACGATCTCGACATCGTCGCCGACCTTGACCACGCCGCGCTCGACACGGCCGGTGACCACCGTACCGCGACCTTCGATCGAGAAGACGTCTTCGATCGGCATCAGGAACGGAAGCTCAACGTCGCGCTTCGGCTCCGGAATGAAGCTGTCGACGGCGTCCATCAGATCGAAGATGCACTTGGTGTCGGGGTTCGCGGGATCGCCCTCGGCCTCGAGCGCCTTCAGCGCCGACCCCTTGATGATCGGGGTGTCGTCGCCGGGGAAGTCATACTTGTTGAGGAGGTCGCGGATCTCCATCTCGACGAGCTCGAGAAGTTCCGGATCGTCCAGCTGGTCGACCTTGTTCATGAAAACGACGATCGCCGGCACACCGACCTGACGGGCCAGAAGAACGTGTTCATAGGTCTGCGCCATCGGACCGTCGGTCGCCGCGATAACGAGGATCGCGCCGTCCATCTGCGCCGCGCCGGTGATCATGTTCTTGATGTAGTCGGCGTGTCCGGGGCAGTCGACGTGAGCATAGTGACGATGCTCGGTCTGATACTCGACGTGAGCGGTGTTGATGGTGATTCCGCGCGCCTTTTCTTCCGGCGCGTTGTCGATCTCGTCGTAACGACGGATCTCGCCGCCGAACTTCTTGTTCATCGCCATGGTGATGGCGGCGGTCAACGTCGTCTTGCCGTGGTCCACGTGACCGATGGTGCCGATGTTGACATGCGGTTTGCTTCTCTCGAATTTTTCCTTGGCCATTTTTTTGCCTCCTGTACAGGTTGCCTGCTTTCGGTTATCCGAATTTACCTCTACTCAAAAACGTCTATCGAAAAACTGGAGCCTACATCCGGACTTGAACCGGAGACCTCATCCTTACCAAGGATGTGCTCTACCGACTGAGCTATGTAGGCACCCGTGACGCCAAAAAATGGTACTCGGAGGGGGACTTGAACCCCCAAGGATTGCTCCATATGGACCTCAACCATACGCGTCTGCCAGTTCCGCCATCCGAGCACATGTTTTCGTTTCGAGCCGCGAGCGGCGAGCGAAACAGAAGTATAATATAACCTTATCCGTCAGCTTTGCAACCTTGAAAACGACTTTTTTTCAAAAAATCCGGTCGTTTTCGCATCGGATAACAAAAAAAAGTGGTGGGTTGACCGGGGCTCGAACCCGGGACCACCGCCTTAAAAGGGCGATGCTCTGCCGACTGAGCTATCAACCCACCGGAGATTCCCGATGATTTTATAAGATACCACCGGCCGCGAGTTTTTTCAAGCTGAAAAAAGCGACACTCGCGGCTTTTTTCGCGATTTTTGCGGCGCGAATGATGAAAGACGAAGACGAGATGGCGCTGCCGCATATGCGGGGCGCCGACAGAAAACAAACGCTTTGTCGGACAAGTCAGACAAGTCGGACAGGTCGGACAACGCTATCGTGCATGTCGATCACCGACAGAAATACGAGCGGAAAGGACGAATATATATGACCGATGTGTTCCGACGCGTACGCCCGCACACAAAATCGTCGGATGACATGAAACATATGTCCTATGGGTCCCATAGGTCCCATGTTGCGGCATTGCGCCAACGCCGACTCGTGCGGCGAGCAATGCGCCGCGAGACGAGCCAAAAAAAGCGGAGTCCGCATCGGACTCCGCTTACAAAATCGATTGTGTGGTTAACGACTCACTCGTCGAAAGTGCTGTCGCACGTCTCCGGGATGTCTCCGCCCTGGGAAGTGCCAATCGGATCCTCGCCCTTGGCAACACCGAAGAACCCGTACTTCGACAGTTCCGGCTTCTCGTAGGAGATACGATCACTCTGCTTCATTTCAAATCCCTCCACAAAACTGAAATTAACTTAAGTTCAAAACCAACGTCTTCGCCGCAGCGCGACATCGCGGCCGACAAGACATAATGCTTCCGTCTCTTTTTTAGTATACTCCAAAAGAGGAGCTATTTCAAATCGAAAACGGGAAAATTTCCGATTTTTTTCGATTTTCAGCGGCAAAACCGCCGTTTTTCAACCGTCAAACGTCTAAAGCGCCCGACCGATCAATCATTCATCGAACCCAGTTTCTTCGCACCCTTCATCGATGTCGCCGCCCGGGCTCGGTGCTCCGGTCAGCACGCCGTCGATGCCGTAGAAAGCGTACTTCGCCAGCTCCGGCTTTTCATAACGAATGGATTTTTCGTCGCGCATGATATTCTCCCGTCAATTTCAATGGCATATACTAAAATAGCCTTTATATGGTGCTTTGTCAAATCGTCCGCGCAAAAAAAAGCTTTTTTTTTATCGCACGCCCCCTCGGACGACGATGACTCCACGGTCACTATGACCGTTATTTTTCCGCCGCCGGCGCAGCGCCGCGTTTTTCGAAATGCCGCGCCGCCAGCTCGATGGCGATCACCAGTGCAAACCCCACGACCGCCAAGGCGACGGCGATCCAGAAACCGCCGTCGATCTGCGGCAAAATATTCGTGCCGTATTTGAAATCATCCCCGGCTTTCCACGGCCAGATCTTGCGGAGCGAACCGACCATGAACCCTGCCAAAACCACGATGGTCATATTGCGCCAGCGTTTGAACATCCACGACAGAAGCTGGGAAAAACTTGCCAGCCCGACCACGATACCGACGGCGAAACATCCGAGGATCCACAGATTTTCGGCGATGTTCCTGAATTTGGTCAACTCCTTGATCGCCTCCATGACGTAGTCGTATCGCCCCATCAGCATCAGGATGAAACTGCCGGAGATACCCGGCAGGATCATCGCGCAGATCGCCACCGCTCCGCAGATGATCAGATACCACCAGCTTTCCGATGGAGACTGCGCGCCCCCCTCGGTCAGCCTCAACCCGGCGACCCACCAGCCGATCGCCGTGCCGACGATCAATCCGACGGCCAAGAGCGGAAGCGTCCGCGCCTTGAACTTGTCGACGCGGGTCAATACCGTGATGACCGACGCCGCCACCAATCCGAAGAAAAACGCCAGAATGAACGAAGGCCGATGCTTCAGCATATAGGTTATCGGCCCCGCCAGCAGCACCGAGGCGCTGCCGATACCCAGCAGCAGCACCAGCATGAACGGCCACGGCAGAGTTTTGACCGCCTCTTTCACTTTGAAAGTGCCGAGCATCTTGAGCGTTTGCCCGGATGCGAAGCTGCGGATCGCATTCAACAGCTCTTCGTATATCCCCAAAATGAAAGCCATCGTCCCGCCGGAGACGCCGGGGATCACGTTGGCGGCGCCGACGATGATGCCGATCACATAAAGTCCGGCATAGCCGACAAAGGAGCGTTTTTTCGAATTTTCCATAGTCTTAATCGTGAACTGATCCGAAAGGATATCTCCCCCGGAATTCTTATGTCCGTAATTCAAAACAGACGGGATGCCCCTCGACATTCCGTCTGTTCGTTATCGCATTCGGCGTATCCGGAGCCGCCGATCACTCCACCCGGCCGAAGCTCGGCAATCCGCGCTGTATCTGCTTCGCCGGATTGTAGGCCGAGCCGTCCGGCTTGACCAGTCTTCCGGTGAGGAAGATCAGCAGATTGTGCTTTTCCGCGTTGGAATACTTCGACTGGAACAGACGACCGATGATCGGAATATCGCCCAGGATCGGGATCTTGTCGTTGACCGTGGTCGTATCATCCTTGCCGACGCCGCCCAGCACGATCGTCTCGCCGTCGCCGAGAATGACATCGCATTTGATGTTACGGGTGTTGAACACCGGCATCTGGATGTAATCGCCGTCGTCGTTGCTGCCGGCATCGGTGTTGTCGTAAATGACCCACTCGTCGGCGAAAGTCTCAAGCGGGAAATTCAGACTCAACTTGATGAGCTTCTCGTCGCCGCGATCGATAATATCCGGTTTGATCTCGAACCGCGGACCGAGTTTCTTTTCCTTGTCCAGATTCGGCTGCGGGGAGACACGGGTGATGTTGAGACCGCCGGCTGTGCCCTTGGTATCGACGTCGATGGTCTCCCAGTCCTCCGGGAAATAGCGGATGACCACCATTTCGATCTTGGCCGTATGCCCGGGGAGGGTCGTGACCCGCGGAGACGCCAGAACGTCCTGACTGTCGGCCCAATCCAACGCGAACATGTTGGCGCTGATCTTGGTCCCGTCGCTGTTGGCCCACACGAACGCATAGGTCGAATCCTGATACATCGACGTGGTGTGGTTGGTGTCGGGCATATAGTAGCGCAGCAGCTCGTTGCTGCTGGACTGCATGATCGTCGCCTTGGTGAGCGTCCGGTCGCTGGACAGCGGAGTAGCGCTGTTGTGGCCGCCGGTGTAATAGGATTGCTCGGCGTTGATCGAATACTGCCAGTTGAACGCCAGTTCGTCGATGTCTTTCTGGTTCATTTCGACCAGCTTTATCTGCAGCTGGACCATCGCGGCCTCATTGGCCCGGCGGGTTTCAAGAAACGCCTTCATCTTTTCAAGATTTTTGCTGTCGTTCTTGATGACGACACGCCCCAATTTGGCGTTGTAAGTCACGCCGGCGCCGGAACCGGGACGGAACTCGATACCGTTGGTGATCATGTTGTTTTTGAGATCCTCGTCGGTGGTTCCTTCCTCCAGATTTATCTGGATGGCTTCGGTCAACATGCCGCCCAGATCCAGATTCTCCGGAAAGATCAGCACGGCGTTTTCATCGACCTGATAGCACATCTTGGGGGATTCGGTCTTCTCGCACAGAATATCGAGCACTTCGAGGACGCTTTTGTTCGAGATATTGAGCGTGATCTGCTGTTCCTCGCCGGGATTCTGCCCGGCATTGCCGCCCTGATTGCGGGGCTGCTCGCCGGCGTTGTCGTCGCCGGGGGCGTTTTCGGGATTGCCGCCGACCTGACCGTTGTTGTCCTTTTTGGGCAGACTGCGCAGGAATACGATATTGACTCCGCGCTTGGCGGGATCGTGACGCACGCTCTCGGTCCGGATGTAATCGACGATCTCGCCGACAGTCATATCCGAAAGGAACACCTTGGGGATCTTGATTTCATTGAGCCGCCGGTGCAGCTCGTTGCCCTTGTTCTCCGGCTTGGCCTTGGCGGTGCCGGTATCGAGCAGATTCTGGGCGGAACTTTCCGAAAACGGCTGATAGGGGGTGGCGCTCTTCCACTCCACCTCGCCCATGAATTTGCGATGCTCGTTACGGTAACGGCGGATGCCGATCGTACCGATCCTGTCGTTGACCGCGCGCAGACACTGCAGCGCATCGGCGTTGAAAGGATTTATCAGCAGCACTTCCTGAAATTTCCGCGCGGCGCGGCCGTATTCGCGGTTGAGCGCCAATTTGCGCCCCTGCTCCATCAGCACCTGGATCTGATACTCCTGCGCCTTGAGGTTCGGGACCAGCCGTTCCGCGCTGGCGGCTTCACGCTCCATCGCGTTGTCGCGACGCTTTTCATAGACCTCGATCATCCGACCGAGTTCTTCCTGCTGTCCCTTTTCGCAATACTTGAGCGCCTCGCGACACACCTTGATCGCCTCATCGTAATCGTGGGACTGGGCCAGATCGTCGGCTTTGCGCATCGCTTCGCGTGCCATCTGATAGTAACACTCGCCGATGCGCTTCCGGCAATATTCGCTCTTCTCGGAAAAACTGCCCGAGTCGCCGAACTGCTCGTAGGCCTTGATCGCTTCCATATACTTATCCCGCGCTTCGGCGTAACTGCCGGAAGCGAAAAGCGAATTGCCGGCTTTCACCAAATTGCTGCCGCGTTCGTCGATCTCCTGACGACCGACATCGACCCGGTTGACGGTGTCGTTCACCCCCGGTGCGGGCTCTGCCGCGGCGGCCATCGTGGCGGCGACCATCATCACCGGCAGGAATTTCAACTTAATCTCGTACATATTATCAAGCCTCCGGTGTTAATTAGCGGTTAAAATCCGGTATTCCGGTATTGCCGTTTTTCTTGATGGGATTACCGCGGAAGTCGATCTGACGCGCGGTGACGAACATGATCAGATTCTGCTTTTTGGTGTTCTCGGCCTGAGACTGGAAGAAACGACCGATCAGAGGCAGATCGCCGAGGATCGGGATCTTGTCCGTACGGTTGACGGAACTGTTGTCGATGATGCCGCCGACCACTATCGGTTCGCCGTCGTGCACATCGACCACCAGTTCGAGCGCCCGGAGGCTGGTGCGCGCACGCCAAATCGGATAGGAGCGATACAAAACCTCGCTGCCGTCCGCACCGAGGGCATAGACGTTGACATCGTAACGTCCGTCCGCATTGTCCTTGCCGAGGAAAGCGGAAATACGCGGATTCAACTCCAGGCGGATCGTCTGGTTGTCGGGCTGGACAGTCGGGCGCACCTTCATGAACACGCCGAGCGTCGTGCCATCCTTGTTGATGTCCGGCGCCGGAGCGGTGATCCGGTAGAAGTAAAGGCCGCCGCTGTTTTCGGTGCTTTCACTGCTGATCTCCAGCGTATCCCAGCTGTCGGGGAAGTAGTAGGTCTTGCCGACGTTGATCTCGGCCTGCTTGCCGTCGACGGTCAGCAACTTCGGCGCGGAAAGGGCCTCGACCCGCTGGTTCTGCGCCAACGCGTTGATCGTCAGCCGCAGGTCGATCGGAGTATCCGACCCGAACCAGTTGCGGGAACCGAAGAGTGCGGGGAAAATGTTGAAGTCCTTGACCACCGCGGTGTTCGAAAGGCCGGTTATCTGCGCCGCGCCGCGTATCATGCTCAACGCGGTATCGTCGTTGCTGCCGTTGGTGGTGTTTTCACCCTGCCTGAAAAGCCAGCCGGTGGAGCCCTTGTTGCTGATGTTGCCGTTGGCATCCATGTTGTAACCGAGCATGTTCAGATTCCAGTTGAATCCCAGCTCCTGACTGTCGGTCTCGCTGATCTCCATGGCGCGGATCTCGATCATCACCATCTTTTCTTCCTGCATTTCCTGCTGGGAAAGCAGTTCCTCGATGTCGCGCAGGCAGCTGCTGCTGGTGCGGATGCTCAAAGTGCTGCTCCGGACATCGGAGCTGATGCGCGACCCCTCGGGCATATTGATCAAATGCTTGGCGAAGAAATTCTTCCACTGCTCCGGATTCGGATTGGCGACCGAAGCGCCGGAAGTCCCGACAGACTGATTCCCGCCGCCATCGTCTCCGCCGCCGGCATTGCCGCCGTCGGCGGGGGCGGAGCTGCCTTCCATCTCGCGCACATCGCTGAATATCTTGCTGCTGACCTGCAGTTTGCGATCCACCATCTTGGAAGCCGCGTTTTTGGAGACCAGTATGCTGTTGCCGTCGACCCGGTACTCCAGCCCGGTGAGCAGACAGGTATAACGGATGATCTCGCTCAAAGGCATATTGGTGAGGTTGAGGGTCACGACCGGCTTGTCTCCGCCGGAAGCGACATAGTTTATCTCGATGCCTTCCTTGTCCGGATCGTATTCCTTGCTGCGCCGCGTCAGATATTTAAGCGCCTCGTCGACCTCTTTCTCGCTCCAGTTGATCTCCGGATAGACGATGGAGTTGAGCTTGTTGTACACCCGCTGGTTCCCGCTTTCCTTGACGATGCCGTCACGGACGCTGCCGGCGGAGCTGGAGCGCATGAATACCGGTTCGGCCCACTGCCACTGGGCATAAGCCAAATTGTTCTCGGCGTCGGTGCGCGAACGCTCGCGGCCGTATTTGTAGAAAAGCTGATAGAGCTTGCCGGCGAGAAGCATCGCGTCGGAGTTCAGCGGATCGAAGATGAACACCTGCTCGACCTTCGTCAACGCAGAGTCGTACTGCTTGGCGCGCATCAGCGACTCCGCCTCGCGCAGGAGCCGGGCGATCTGCTTCTGCTCTTCCTTGTATTTTTTGGACTGCGCCTTTTCCAGCGACACATCGCTGCGCAGCGTCTCGTTCTTTTCCATGTTGCGGCATTCGCGCATCAGGGCGTTGGCCTCATCCTGCAGTTTGGCATCGATCTGCCCGTTCATGCCGGGGACTTCGGCCACGTCGGTGGCAAGCCCCACCACCCGCGCGGCGAGGTTGCCGGCGTCGTTGAATTTGCCGTCGGCCGCCAACTGGCGCGCCTGCATCAGCAGATCCTGCCCCCAGGCATGGCGGATGATCCGCGCCTGACGACGCACCTTGACCAGACGGTTGCGGGCGATCTCGCTGTTGACTTCGGAAACTTCCAGATCCAAACGGGCAAGTACCTCTTCGGTCTTTTCGAGTGCCGGTTTGTACTCCTTTTTGGCAAAGAGATCACGGGCCTCGCTCAAAAGTTTATCCTGAGCGGCGTAATTATCCTGACTCTTCTTGTTGTGCCGGGCGACGACCCCATCACCGGGAGTTGCCTCCTCCGCCATAACCGCCACCGGAGACAGCGCAAAAATAAGCAGCAGCGGCCAACATGCGATGTACTTTTTTTGTTCCATCAACAAATCCCCCTCAATGTTACCGGTTTTCCTTAGTATACCCGTTAAATGTTTCGTTTTCTATTCCGTCCGGACCACGGCGAGGTTTTAGCCCGCGCCGCGTTCATCCGGCAAATCACGCTTTCCGCTTCCCATTCAGCGGGCGCTGCGCCCGCCTCCGCGCGAAAATTCCGTCTGCGGCTTTTCGCCGGGGGCGGAGACCCATTCATCCTCGACGATGAAACTGTCCGCGGTGACCTCCATGGCGACTTTCTGTTCGTCCCTTTCCAGATCCTCGTCGGAATTTCCCTTTCTTCTGGCAAAAGCGAGCTGTGCCACCTTTTCCTTTTCGTCGAAATTCTTCAGCACATAAGACACTTTGGGCACATTGCGGGCGTCGCCGCGGTCGGAGATGCCGCCCATCTCGAATGCCTCGCCTTTGCGCAGGGCGAAAGTCGCTTCGACATCCTTGCCGCGTATGAAATAGTAACGGTTGCCGTCATCCTTGGCGGGAACGCCGATATCTTCCAGCACCACACGGAGGTCGGAGCTGAACACCGGCTCGCCGAACACCAGCTTCAACTCGTGTTCCTGCGATTTTTCGCTCTCGTTTTCGGCGACCATTTTCAAGGTGACGATATCCTTTTTGACCTCGAGCCCGCGGTCGTTTTTCTCGATGCGGCGCTCGACGGCAGTCATCACATAATTGCGTCCATCGAACTTGATCGGATCGCCGCCGATCTTGCAGTCCTGTTCCCGGTTCACCAGCTTGCCGGTCCGCGGATCGCGGACTTCCATCTTGATGGAAACTTCCCAAGTCCTGGGATCGGGATTGTTGCCGGCATCGACACCGGAGATCTGGATCGGCAGTTTTATTTTCGCCATTCCCTTGAAACGCAGCCGACGCCACAGCGGCGGACAGCTGGCGGAGTTGCGGGGATTGGTCTGGCTGACGTTGATCTCGTAAAGATTGGAAAAACCGTCGCCGTCGGCATCCAACAAAGCGTCGGTGGGATCCTTGGGATCCAACCCGTAACGCAGTTCGTTATCATTGTTGATGCCGTCGCCGTCGAGGTCGTCCGGAGTCGGTCTGCGGCGTTTCTTGATCTTGGCGGGGGGGCTTTTCAGCTCTTTCTGGCAGATCACGCATTTGTGCGACTGGGTGAAACAATAATACGGTATGCCGTAGTGGCAGTACGGGCAAGTGGCCATTTTGAAGATGTCCACGAGATCGCTGTGGAAGTTGCCGTACATCCCGGAATGCACCGTCGTGCGCGGCCATACGAGCTTGTTCTGATCGATGAGGGCATTGCCGTCGAACTCCTTGGTGGCGAGGAAATCTTTCAACGCGTCATCCTCGTCGAGTTTCCGGTTCTGCTCTTTCAGGTTGTTCAACTCCTCCTTGAGCCGCGCCTCTTCCTGCATGCTCTCGTCGTCCTTGCTCTTTTTAGTCTTTTTCTCGACTTTGGCAAGATCGGACTGAGTCTTCGCGATCTCCTTGGCCAGTTCCGCCTTACGCTTCAGGTAGTCCTGCTTTTTCTGCTTCAGCGAAACCTGGTCCGCGGCGGGGATGCGGATCTGCAAATCACTGTCCCGTACGTCCTTGGTCTTTTCCATCACCCCGGACATGTGCCAAACGGCGAAAACGGAAATGACCGACAAGGCGAGAAGAATCAGCTTCTCATAATGCCTGCTTAAAAATTCCATCACAGCTTCCCCTCTGAAAAAACGCTATCACTTGGCGGGTTTGACCACATATTCCACGTCGATCACAGCCCGGAAAGTATCATTGTCGCCGCCGGCGATCGTCTCGCCGTAACCGTCGCGCTTGTCCACGTCCAACTGCTGCTGCCGCCGCTCGTACTCCTCGTCGAGTTTTTTCTGGGCCGCCAGCCGGGATTCGGCATCATCGCCCATGTTGTCGTTCATCTCCTGAGCGGCAACATTACCGGAACGCGGACGTCTGCGACGCCCGCCGGTCGAAGCCGCGGCCAAATTTTCCGCCGCGCCGGTCTTCTGATTGGGATCGACGCGATTACCGGTAAAAATGCTGTCCGCGATATTGTTTTCGGCATACAATGCGACATTTCGGACCAGATAGACCCGGCGGACTTCATAGCAGTTGTCCAACCGGCTTAACGCATCGCGTATCTGCGCCATCGTGCCGGAAATTTCAAGCGTATAGTGGTAGATATCGAAACCGTCGCGCTGCTCCTTGCTGTCGCCGAAACGCCGCCCGCCGGCGACATTGTCGCCATCGGGCGCTTTCATCCGTATCTGGACATCCCAGACCACCACTCCGGCGCCGCCGACGCGGTACAGCATATAACTGATGATATCCAGATGGTTGGTGACGCTGGGATAATCCTCGGGGCTGATATTCTGGACATCCCCCTCCATGGGCGATTCGGAATTCGTCCCCGTCGAAATGGCGATTATGCCCAACCCCAGTGCCTTGCCGACAAGCGTCACCTGATATTCTTTCGTCAGCTGCCCGGTTATGTTGTTCATGAGCCGCTTCAAATTGGCGGATTCGCCGCTCATGCGGCGCGGGACGCCGAGCGCGGCCAACAGCACATCGTCGGCATTTTCGGCATCAAGTTTTTCCACGATGCAGGGACCGCCCTTATCCGCGCCGCGGTTCAGGACGGCATTTATGAACGCCTCGCGCGCCGTGCTCCAATTCTCGAATTTGTCGCGGCGAAAATCGTCGAAACGCGTCCGCTGATCGGCGTAATTTTTCTCATCCACGCCTTCCATGATCTTGTTGTACGCCTCAAGGAACTGATCCGCGGTAAACTTGTCGGAGATCTCCCGCAGCCGCTTCAACGTCTCGGGATCGGAGTCCGGAACAAGTTCCCGGAGTTTGATGTTCAGTTTGGCCGCGTCGGCGATCCTCGTCACCAGATCCGCCTCGCCGAGATCGCCGACGTTAGGGATCAGAGTTCTGATGTATCCGACCGCCGCATCGTCGGCGGCGCCGCCCTTGAGGACGAGACGCGCCAGATCGCCGGCCCAGACGATCTCCCGGAACTGACGTTTAAGTTCCGCCATCGCGGCGAGCTTCTTCGCCAGCTCCTCATCCCCCAACTTGGCCGGAGCGGGGATCAGCACATGCACCGTTTTCGCCTTTTCATCATCCGCGGGGAGGTCCTTGACCTGCGTCGCGAGATCGGCAGGGGAATCCGCCGCCTTAAGCAGTTTGTCCAGCTCCTCGGAAGCGGCGATCACCCTGATCAGATCCGCCTCGCCGAGCTCGGAAACGCCGGGGAAGAGTACATCCATCTGCTTCAATGCGGCATTGCCGGCGGGAAGCGCCTTGATCCGCTTCGCCAGCTCCGCGGCGGAGACCGCCTGCCGGAGCAACCCGCCCAATTTCGCGGAAGCCGCTATCCGTTTTGCCAACACATCGTTGCCGGCCGTATTCAGATCCGGGATCAACGCCAGGATCTGCTTCGCCTTTTCCTCGTTTTCGTCCGCGGCAAGTTCCTTGGCTTTCTTGAGCAGTTCCTCCGCGGCGATGAGGTCCAGATGCCGGTCGAACTCGCGGTTGCGCAGATACGAAAACTGATGTTCGCCCGACAACTGGTTCAGACGCACTATGACTTCATCGTTCTCGTCGATGCCTTCCGGCAGCCACATGCTCTTCTTGAGCGTCAGGACCTGAAAGAAGCGCTCCGTCGCCGGCGCCAGCGGACGACCGAAAAGCGTCTGAAGTCTGCGGCTGGCGTTTTCGTAGACCTCGATATCTTCCTGGATCGGCTTTTTGTTGCCTTCGACCGGGACCGGACGCTTTTTGTTGATGGTGGCTATCTTGCCGCTCAACTCCTTGACCCGGGACATGTTGGCTTCCATCTGTATGCTGTAGATGACCAGAAAAACCAGCCCGACAAGGGCGATCAGCGCGCACACGCCGGTGACCGCCAGCAAACCCATATTGTTTTTTACAAATCTGTTGTTCACTTGAGCCACCCGCTACTTTCTTATCGGTTCATTCAGCTCGAGAAGTATCTCGAAGCGCTGAAAGTTTTTGGTCTTATCGTTCACGATATAGGTCAGATTGGGCTTGAACAGCTTGGATTTTTCCAACTGCTTGCTCATGTTGTTCAAAATACTGCCGTCGTTGACCGCCCGATTGTTGGAATCGCCGACCAGCCGCACCGTGTAACCGACCAGCCGGATGAATTTGATCTCGCCGCTTTCCTCGCGCGCTCTGCGGGCTCCGGCCTTTCCGGCGATCGGGAAGCTGCCGACATCGAATTTCCTATCCTTGGCATCGCGCGAAACCTGCACTTCGGTTTCGGCGCCGCCCATCATCATGTCATCACCGACGCTGCTGCCGGAATCGTCGGACTGGCCTTTTTCGCCGATACCCTCGATCACCACATACCACATGCTGTCCGGGGTTATCCGCTGCAGTTCCCTCAGGACCTTCGTCCAATTATTGCGTTCTTCCAATATCCGGCGGGTGCTTTCCAACTCGCCCTTGGCGCTGTTGCGCTCATTGTTGAGTTTGGAAACCGCCTTGTCCACCGCTTCGACCGATTTCAGCTTTTCCTCGGCCAGCTTGCCGCGCTGCTCCTCGTAATCCGAGAGCTGGCTCGCGCTGAAAGCGAAGACCAGAAGACATATCACCACGCCGAATTCCGAAGCGAAGAAATAAGGCTTCTTGCGGTTCAGCTCGCGCTGTTCGCTGATGGCGCGCGGCAAAAGCGAAATGTCGATCGGGCACTTCGTCAGGCTGCGCAGACTCATGCCGATAAGCTCCTGAAACATCGGGGCGATCGGCTGCAGTTCTTCCTTGTTGACGTTCGGAGCAATGGTTATGGCGCCGAACGTATTCAGATAGCTGACCGGCATCCGCAGCTTTTCCTGGAAGAAGTCGGTGACATAAAGCATCGTCGAACCGCCGCCGGAAAGCAGCAGCCGGGTCGGCTGCGAACCGCCGTGCTGGGCGCGCCACACGTTGATGGAACGGCTGACTTCGCCGTGAAGACGGGTCATAATGGTACGCGCGACCTTGGATATCGTCGCCGCCAACTCGGATTCGGGATCTTCGTAAGCGCCGCCCAAGGCGACGAAACCGTGGCGCAGCTTGAGCTCTTCCGCCTCTTCGAAGCTGATGCCGAACTCCTTGGCGATCTGCAAGGTGATCGTGTCGCCGCCGATCGGGATGCTGCGCATGAAAGCCCGGTTGTGATCGGATATCATCAGCGACGATACGCTGCCGCCGATATTGATGAGCAGCACGCATTCGTCGTTGCCGACCTGCTGCGCCGCCTTGGCGGCGTTGAAAAGCGCCACCGGCGCGATGTCGACCGAAAGCACTTTGCGCCCGGAAGCTTCGATGGCGTCGGTATACGGGGTGATCTCCTCGGTCTTCATGGCGATGAAGAGCGCCTCGTACTCGGATCTTTCGGTCTGGACCTCTTCGACGGTGCCGTCTTCGTTGGTCTCGGTGGTGGTCTCGACCCACTGGTGATGGATCAGCTGATACCCCCACTCCACCTCGTTCATCGAATACGGGACCGTCTGCCTGGCTTCGTATTCCACCACCTTGCTGATGGATGCGCGGTTGCCCAGCATCGGCGGCAGCTTGCTGAGCCGCTGGAACGAATTCTGCGCCGCCAGAGAAAGCCGCACGTCGCGCGCGGTGAAACCGTTCTCCGCCAGCATCTCGTTGTAGACTTCCGCAAACGTGGGAGCACCCTCACCCGCATTTTTGGCGTCGAAACGGCGAAACGCGAACCCGGTGAGCACAATACCGCCGCCGGGGGCGAAAGAAAACTCCGCCATTTTCAGATTGTCGCCGCCGACGTCAATCGTCAAAACCCTGTTGTTTCTTGCCATCTCTCAATTGCTTTTTATGAGTTGACCCAAATACAAAACAAAAAACGAACGCGACCCTTGCGCGTAATTCACTTTTTCGCCGGCGGAATAACGCCCGAACGCGGAAGCGTCCCTTTCCCCGGTATGCGCACCACTCCGTTGCCGCGGGGCGGCGTCGGAACATCCGTAAGCTTCACCCCCGCCGGTTTGACCAGATCGAACTGATCGGGCGCCATACAGCGCCACGGCGTGGCGTCGCGCTCGAAAAAAGCCCCATCTACCACACACTGCTCCAGGACCTGCGTCTCCAGACGACCGAACGACTCATCCTGTTTGGCGGCGTTGCCGGACACGCCGTAATATCCGCGCCCCAGTTCGTGCCCGGCGCCGTCGGTGAAAACCACCTCGATCCGGAACGAGCCGCGCAGAGGGATGCGCGTACCGGAAAAGCTGTCCGCCAAATAAACGTAACGCTGCAGAAGATGCGGCGGGATCAACATCATCGCCGTATGCGTCTTGCCGTCGCAACAGACCGTCCACAGCGTCTGCTCGCCCTTGAACATGCCGAAATGATCGGACGAACTGCGGGTCAACGGGAAAAGCGCCCGGATGGACATCCTGACCCCGTCGATGTAAGTAACGTAATTGGGACCGTCGTCCTTGGGGATCTGCGGATGGAAAGTCACCCGCACCACCAGCCACTGCGGATCGGCGATAACGTGCGGAGCGGCGTGCGGCGAGCCGTTGACGGAGGGTATCGGAGGCTTTTCCAGCTTGACATCGACCTTGATCCGGGAAAATACGGAAGAACGCCCGGCGGCGCCGAAAAGCGCCACCGACGCCGCAAGCCAGATCAAGATCAAAAGCTTCTTTACCATTCCGTTCAAAATTTTCATATCACACGCCCTGCTGCGGGGGATCGAATCATTTAGCCGTGGGATTCTTCTTCTCGGTGGCCGGAGTCGCGGCCTTTTTCTGCTGCGCCGGAACCGCAACTTTCTTCGGCTGTGCCGGAGTCACGGCTTTCTTCGGCTGCGCCGGGGTCGCGGCCTTTTTCTGCTGCGCCGGGACCGCAACTTTCTTCTGCTGTGCCGGGGTCACGGCTTTCTTCGGCTGCGCCGGAGCCGCAACTTTCTTCGGCTGCGCCGGGGCCACGGTCTTCTTCGGCTGCGCCGGGGTCGCAGACGCATTCGAAGCGGCAGCCGTATTCGTTTCCTCTTCCAACTTGGCGCCTACACCGCTCTTGTTTTTGTACCAGCCGCGTCCGATGATCACCGCCAAAGCCAGCGCCAACGCAAAAAACAGCGTGGTCATGATCACCGTCGCCTTGGTGAGGTGACTGCCCGCCTTGGCACCGAAGACCGATTCGCCTATCCCCCCGAATGCCGCACCCATGCCGCCGGATTTGGCCGGTTGGATCAGTACGATCCCTATCAGCAACAGCGCCAGCACCACCACCAACGCATAGAGAAACACCGTAAGTATTGACATATCCGCACCAGTTTTCCTGTGTATTCGGTAAACATTAACCTATGCGCGGCCAAAAGTCAACCGAAAAACGACAAAACCTCAAAGATTTTCCAAAAAAACTACTCCGCCGAAGCCGCCATTTTTCATTTGGCGAGGGCTTCGGAGATCAACTTGGCGAAACCGGACGCATCCAGCGCCGCACCGCCGATCAGACCGCCGTCTATATCCTGCTGGGCGACGAGCTCGCGGGCATTGGCCGCTTTCATGCTGCCGCCGTACTGGATCCTCACCTTTCCGGCGCAGTCGGCGCCGAACATCGCCGCGACTTCCGCCCGGATGAACGCCTGCGTTTCCTCGGCGATCTCGGGGGTAGCGGTGCGACCGGTGCCGATCGCCCAAACCGGCTCGTAGGCGATGACCACGCCCGCCATGGTCGCGGCATCCAAACCGGCGAAACCGCCGCGGATCTGTTTGCGGAGCACCTCGTTGGTGCGACCGCCTTCGCGCTCTTCCAAAAGCTCGCCGATGCAGACGATCGGCTTGAGCCCGGCCTTGAGCGCCGCCTGGAGCCGCTTGTTGACCGTCTCGTCGGTCTCGCCGAAATACTGGCGGCGTTCGCTGTGGCCGATGATAACATACTCGACGCCGGCTTCTTTGAGCATTGCCGCGGAAACTTCACCGGTGAAAGCGCCATTATCGGCCCAATGCACGTTCTGCGCCCCGAGCTTGACCTTGGTACCCTCGAGGATCGGACGGACGGACGCCAGCGTGGTGAACGGCGGACAGACCACGATATCCACTTCGGCGGGATCGAAAGCGGCGACCTCCTTGAGCAGCGCCTCGACCAGCGCCTTCCCCTCGGAACCGGTCTTGTTCATCTTCCAGTTGCCGGCGATTATGACTTTTCGACTCATTTACGGAACACTCCCTGATTTTTATATGTCAGACATCAAAAAAACACACTTGGCCATCCGTCACGGATATCATATCCGCGACGTGACGACATTAGACCATTTAAATAAGCTATCACATTTTCCCGTTTTTTTCAAGTCTGCGGGCGAATATATTGCTTTTTATTGCTTCTGTTTCCTGCGCCTGGAACGTTTTTCATCGATCAGCACCGCCCGTCCGTGGACCGAGCGTTTCCAGATTATCCACAGCGCCCAGATACCGGAACTGCGGAAAGATATCTCCACATCCTCGTAACGCGCCGCCCGCTTCCGCTTGGCGGCGACGTCGAACATCCGGTAGATCGCCTTGTCGTTGATCCGGTGTTCCAGCAGGTCGTAATCGCGCTGGTTGAAGTGCTGCGGGGTACCCGTCCACAACGGGATGTAATAAAAGAGGTAGATGCCGGAGTTCTGCCCCTCGACGACATAACTCACGGGGGCGCCGCTGCTGCTGACGCGCCCCGGTTCGGCCGGCGTGTACTTCAGCGTCGAGGTGACGCACCCGGCGGAAAAAAAAGCCAGCAGCGCCGCCGACAGCAACACGAACGGAGTTTTCATTTACGCATCTCCGCGGCAAGCTTTTCCACCGCGAGCCTGACGCATTCGCTCATCGCCGCCGCCCGGGCCGCGGCGATGTCTTCGGCGCCCTTGACCGGCACGGACACATCCGCCCGCACCGTGACGTTCTTTGCCTGCGCCTTGGTGCCCTCGGCGTTATTTTTACCATTGGGATACGCCAGCGTGAAATCGACGGAAAGCCGCGCGGCGTTTTCTCCTTCGTCGAACTCGAAGCGGTAGATCACCGCGTTGATCTGCGGCGCACCATCCGAATCTCCGCCCGACACCTGAAACGCGTCGTACATACAGCGCGTCAGCAGCAGATCCGGAGTGAGACGCCACCGCTGGTATTCCAGCGACACCACCTGACCGTCGCTCCGGCGCACGACGAAACGCCGCTCCGAACCGGAGAGGTTTTTGAACACGCCGACCCGCACTTTGGCATTCGATCGGGCCTGTTTCGGCAGGTTCAGATCGAACACCGTGTTCTCCACATAGTCATTGCGGCTGAAGATGCACCCCGAGCCCAACAGCGCCGTCACCGCCAACGCGGCTGTCAAAAATTTTTTCATCATCACGACCTCCCTGTAAATATTTTTAAGTTTACAAGACTTTTGAAAAATCGTTACCGCCGCGTTTGGATCTCGCGCCGTTCCGCATTCGGCTTCCCATTGCCCGCCCCGCGAAGCGCATCGTCCAGAGAGCGGTTGAGCCGACGGTTTTCCGATTCCAGATAACGGACACGCCGCCGCAGTTTTTCCTCCCCGGCCAACATCCGTTCCGCATTCTTCCTGAACAATCGCTCGAGCGCGACCCGACGGCAGACTTCGACCGTTTCCCGCTCCGGCGAATCCGGCGCCACCCGCAAAAACTCCGAGTAATACCACGCCGCCGCCAGCGGGTCGTCAAGCGCCTCGTCGTTCAGCGACGCCAACTTCAAAAACAGCTCCGGCGAATCCGGATATTTTTCCAGCGCACGCCGGTATAGTACTTGAGCCGCCCGCGGTTCGCCCACCTCGCGGCAGTAATCGCCGCGACGCACCAGCGGATGGTGTGCGGCCTTGCGCCCGCACCCGCCGCACAAACACAACACGACGCACCCCAAAACGATGACCGTCATCAACTTGCGAAGCACCGCGATACCGCACACCGCCGCCGTTTCCAGACGGAGCACCCACTCGCCAAGATTGAGCGGTCCCGCTCCGGCTGCGCGCAGCGCCTCCGTCTCTTCCGCGGTGAATCCACCCTCCGGACCGACGATCCAGCCGACATCGCCCGCAGCCGGAAACTCCGGGGATTCCTCCTCCGCCGCCACGCTGCCGTAAAAAAGCGTCATGCCGGAAGCGGCGGCCTCCCGCACGCACGAAAGCAGCGGCTCCGGCGTCGCCACACGCGGCAGAAACGGATTGCCCGACTGCTTGCACCCCTCGATCAGCTGCAGACGCCAACGGTCGTTGGGAGTTCCCTCCGCCACCGAGCGGGAACAAACCACGGGGTGAAGTTCCCACACGCCAAGTTCGGCGCAGGCGGGCAGCAGCGAATCAAGACGGCTGCGGCGCGGCTGCGCAAAAAACAAATGCAGCTTGCGGCGCGGCCCGTCGAGACATTCCCGCGATTCGACCCGCAGGGTTTTACCCGGCAGCACCTCCGCCACCGCCCGACCGCCGCGTCCGTCCAACAGACGGAATCTTTCGCCCGGCGCGGCACGAAGCACCCGGAACAGATGCTCCGCTTCGCGCCGCTCCAGCCCGACGTCTCCGCCCGGCGGCGGCAGATTTTCCACAAACAGCGTTCTCATGATTATAATGTAACGTAACGCCCCGCAAAAAACAAGCCGATTTCCGCTTTCCGCGCCGACGTCGCGGCGAAACGATTTGAAAAAAACGGATATTATTGGTATATTACATAAATTTAACGGTCATGGCAAAGACAACCCAAAGGATGGCATCATGAACGAGATACCTTACAAGATATACCTTTCCGAAGCGGAACTGCCGCAGGCATGGTACAACGTCCGCGCGGACATGAAAAACAAACCCGCGCCGCTGCTCAACCCCGGGACCGGCAAACCGATGACTTTCGACGAACTGCGCCCCGTATTCTGCGACGAACTGGTGAAGCAGGAGCTCGACAACGACACGGCGTTCATCCCCATCCCGAAGCCGGTGCTCGACTTCTACCGGATGTACCGACCGGCTCCGCTGGTCAGGGCGTACTTCCTCGAAAAGGCGCTCGGCACTCCCGCGCGCATCTACTACAAATTCGAGGGCAACAATACGAGCGGCAGCCACAAGCTCAACTCGGCCATCGCACAGGCTTACTACGCCAAACAGCAGGGCCTGAAAGGCGTGACCACCGAGACCGGCGCCGGACAGTGGGGAACCGCGCTTTCGATGGCTTGCGCTTTCTTCGGCTTGGAGTGCCGCGTCTTCATGGTCAAGTGCTCCTACGAGCAGAAACCTTTCCGCCGCGAAGTCATGCGCACTTACGGCGCGACCGTGACCCCCTCGCCTTCCGATACCACCG
>Ga0310690_10003952_pt1 | contig 21628 bp, 14 predicted proteins | sample AusTroGonzalo_MG_2_FD_207661 | JGI IMG/M metagenome (GOLD analysis project Ga0310690, IMG submission 207661) | Bovine rumen microbial communities from tropical cattle in Woodstock, Queensland, Australia - Gonzalo_04 (v2) (version 2) | ecosystem: Host-associated > Mammals > Digestive system >... | reverse complement strand
CAGCACCACAGCGGCGAGCCTCCATGCCACAGCTATGGCGACACTGCGCCAGGCCGAGGACGGCTACCGTCGTTTGGAGGCAGTGCATAAGGAAGGTGGCATCAGCGACGTACGTTGGGTACAAATGGTGACAGACCTCGAAAAGGCCCGTCAGGCAGAGGTAAGTGCCCGCAAGCATCTCGAGAACTGCACCCTCAAGGCTCCCTTCAGCGGCGTGGTGTCGTGCATAGACCGTCATGTAGGACAGGACATGCGCCCGGCCGAAACTTTCGCCCGCGTACTTGATATGGACAAGCTGCGCATCAACTTCTCGGTACCCGAGCAGGAGGTGCTCAACCTCAACATCGGCGACGCGGCAACAGCCACCATCCCCGCCCTCGCTGGCCGTGAGGTAAAGTTGCGCATCAGCGACAAGAGCCTCATAGCTAACCCCCTGGGACACACCTACCGCGTGAGCGCCTCGGTGGTGGAAAGCGACGTGCGCGACCTGCTGCCCGACATGGTAGCCAAGGTCCACATCAAATACAACAAGTCGACCATGGGCACCGTGGTGCCGTCGAAATGCATACACACTATGCCCGAAGGCCAGGTGGTGTGGGTCATTGAGAACGGCATCGCCAAGCAGCGCATCATCAGCGTCGGCGACTTCGTGAAGTGCGGCGTGCTGGTAAACTGCGGCCTCCACGACGGCGACACCGTGGTCATCGGCGGTCACCAGAAGCTATACAACGGCGCTAAGGTAAAGGTTATTGATTAAAGGCTAACGCTTAGGTTTTATGGCACGCAGGACAAATATGATAGAGGGCGCAATGCGGAGTTTCCCGATGATTGTGTTCACCTTAATCATCGTGATAGCTATTGGAATCTACGCTCTGCCCAATCTGAACAAGAACGAGTTCCCCAACGTGAGCATCAGCCAGGGTGTCGTCGCCGTGGTCTATCCCGGCGCCACTGCCGAGGAGATTGAGGAACAGGTGGCCGGCAAAGTGGAAGAATATCTCTTCACCTTCACCGACGTGGACAAAACCAAGACCTACTCCTACAGCAAGAACGGCATGCTGTATGTATTTGTGACACTGGTGCACTCGGACAGCGATATGAAGGTTACCTGGTCGCGCATCCGCGAAGGGCTGACGCTGTTCCGCATCACCGACCTGCCGCAGGGTGTGGTGGCCACTGCCGTCATCGACGACTTCGGCAATGCTTCAAGCGTGCTGCTCGCCATCGAGAGCAACGAACGCTCGCCACGCGAGTTGGAGAGTCTGGCCAAAGGGCTCTCCGACAAACTGCGCAACATTCCCGAGATGGGCAAGATAAGCATCGTCGGCACCCAGCGCGAAGAGGTGGCCGTCCACATGGACCCCATGAAGCTCACACAGTATGCCATATCGCCCTCTATGGTCAGCGCCGAGCTGGCAGCCCACGGCTTCCGCACCATCTCCGGCAAGATTACCGGCGACGAGGGCAGCGCTATGGTCCATGTGTCCATTCCGTTCGACGATATCTACGACCTCAACGAGCTGGTCATCTTCGCCGACCCCGTGACGGGACAGACCCTCCGCCTCCGCGACGTGGCGCGCGTGGAAAGCCGCTACGAGAAGAACATGCCCCACATCAGCTACAGCAACAATGATGTGACCAACAACCGCACCCTGATGCTCTCCATAGAGATGCGTCCGGGAAACAACGTGGTTGAATTCGGCAAGAAGGTAGACCGCGTAATGGAGGAGTACGCCGCCAATATCTCGCCCGACATCCATATACACCGCATCACCGACCAGCCCCGGGTGGTCGACCGCTCCGTGCGCTCGTTCCTCAAAGACCTTATCGAGGCTATCCTCGTGGTCATCATCGTCATGCTGATACTCTTCCCGCTGAAGACCGCACTCGTCAGCTCCACCTCCGTGCCTGTCTGCATCGCGGCTACTCTGGGCATCATGTACTTCCTCGGCTTCGAGATGAACACCGTCACCCTCGCCGCACTCATCGCCGTGCTCGGCATGATAGTCGACGACTCCGTGGTGGTGATAGACGGCTACTCGGACATGCTCAACGAAGGGCACTCGCGCTGGTACTCGGCTGCAGTCTCCACCACCAAGCTCTCCGGCTCCATGCTCTTCGCCACAGCCTCCATCGCCATGATGTTCTTCCCGGCCCTCGGCATCTTCAGCGACAACATGATGGGCGACTTCGTCAAGCTCTTCCCTTGGACTATCCTCATAGCGCTGACTTGCAGCTACCTCTATGCCGTCCTCGTCATTCCCTTCCTCTCCTCGCACCTCATCAAGCGCAAGCCCGCCGACGCTCAGCCTTCCCGCTTCGAGAAGATTCAGGCCGGCTTCTTCGACGGCCTGCAGCGCGCCTACAAGTGGCTCCTCGACCGCTGCTTCCGCCACAAGCGCCTCACCCTCGCCGTCGGCATCGCCTCCGTCATCCTCGGCGGCCTCTTCTTCACCCTCATCAACATACAAGTGCTGCCCAAGGCCGAGCGCGACAGCTTCGCCGTCGAGATCCATCTCGCCGCCGGCTCCTCCATCCAGGAGACCAACAGCGTGGCCGACTCAATGGCCCGCATCCTCCAGCGCGACCCCCGCGTCCAGAGCGTCACCACCTTCGTCGGCATGTCCTCCCCCCGCTTCCACATGATGTACGCTCCTCAGCTGGCAAGCGACAACTACGCACAGTTCATCGTCAACACCGTCAGCGACGACGCCACCAAGCAACTCATCGCCCATTACGCCCAGCGCTACGAGAACATCTTCCCCAACGCACAGGTCCGCTTCAAGCAGATGGACTATCAGTTCTCGCCCTCCCCCATCGAGTTCTACCTCAAGGCCGACGACTACGCCAAGCTTGAGCCCGTTCGCGACTCCCTCATTCGCCTCATGAAGCTCAACCCCAACCTCTTCTACGTACACTCCGACTACGACGAGACCGAAGAGATGCTCGACGTGGTGCTCAAGACCGACGAAGCCAACCGGCTCGGCATCACTCAGGCCACCCTCTCCGTCTACCTCAGCGGCGCCCTCTCCGGCACCCGCCTCTCCTCCCTCTGGCAGGGCGACTACAACATCCCCATATCCATCTACTCCGACGGCCAGGATAGCGTCACCACCTACGGCAGCATCGGCGACATGCTCGTCCCCTGCGCTCAGCCCGGCGTTTGGGTACCACTCCGTCAGGTGGCCGACATCACACCCCGTTTCCACCACAACAACATGCCGCACCGCAACGGCGTCCGCTGCGTCACCGTCTCTGCCGACGTCATCCCCGGCGCAAGCCAGATAAAAGAATACCTCCTCCTCGACCGCAAGCTGAAAGCCACTGGCCTCCCCGACGGCGTCGTCGTCGAACCCGGCGGCACCTTCCAGTTCTCCAACGAGATATTCCCTCAGCTCCTCCTCGTCATCTTCGCCGCCATCGCCGTCATGTTCCTCGTCCTCATCATCCACTACGGCAAGATTGGCATCTCCCTCCTCTCCATCTCCATGGCCCTCCTCTGCCTCTTCGGCGCCAACTTCGGCCTCTGGCTCTTCCATCTCGACTTCTCCATCACCGCCACCCTCGGCATGATCTCCCTCGTCGGCATCATCGTCCGCAACGCCATCATCATGTACGACTATGTCGCCGAGCTCCGCAGCAAGCAGCTCCTCTCCGTCGAGGAAGCCGCCTACCAAGCCGGCCTCCGCCGCATGCGCCCCATCTTCCTCACCTCCGCCACCACAGCCCTCGGCGTCATCCCCATGATCCTCGCCGGCACCCTCCTCTGGATGCCCATGGGCGTCGTCATCTGCTTCGGCACCATCTTCACCCTCCCACTCGTAATCACCATCCTCCCCGTCGCCTACTGTCTCGCCTTCGACGGCAAGAAACGCCACAACTTCCGTCCCATACATATCCAACACTAAGACCTCATCGACGATGAAACGCATAGCTCTTATCTTAGCATTGGCTTTCGCAACAGCACCGGCCGTCGGGCAGACACTCACTCTCGACAGCTGCCTGTCGCTGGCGCGCAAGAACAACGCCGACATACGCACCTCCCAGCTCGACGTCATCAAGGCACAAGAGGTGAAACGCCAAGCGTTCACTAAATTCTTTCCGCAGGTGCAACTCAGCGCCTTCACCTACTATGCTGTTGACCCTCTGATTAAATTCGGCATCGACGACATACAGTCCGACGACATGCGTTCTCTCCTTCAAGTCATCTACGAGGCTTTCTCCGACGTCGGAAGCGACGTAAAAAGCGAGGTAACACTCATGCAGAAAGGCTCCAGCATCTCCGGCAGCTTCGCCCAGCCCATCTTCGCCGGCGGCCGCATCATCAACGGCAATCGATTGGCCAGCTTAGGTGTTGACGCCGCAAAATTGATGGCAGAGGCAAAAAACCGCGATGTAGAAGAGAACATAGAGTCGTCATACTACCTCGTCACAGGCTTGCAGCAAAAGGTAGCAACCCTGGAAGCGGCACTTGAGCTAATAGACTCGATAGACCACACCGTACAGGCTGCGCTGGCAAATGGCTTGGTGACCAATGCCGATGCACTGCAGGTGCAGCTGAAGCGCAACGAGATGCTCGCCAACCAGCAACAGCTGACCAGCGGCATACGCCTCTCGAAACGTATGCTCTGTCGCCAAATAGGCATAGACTACAGCGACGACCTCGTCTTCGAGGAACCAGCAGGAACCCTCCCATCCCCCGCCCTCTTCATGAACAAGACAGTGGGTGACAGCCTGCGACCCGAAATGCAACTATTGGAGCTCAATGTAAAAGCCGAGAAAATCAAGAAGTCAATGACCATCGGCGAGAGCCTACCACAGATAGCCCTCGTAGGCATTACATATTATGGCAACGTCATCAAGAAAGATGCTACATCCAATGGTGTCATACTGCTCTCAATGCAAGTGCCGCTGACCGCCTGGTGGGAGACCGCACACAAGCTGCACCAGCACAACATAGCCATCGAAGAGGCTCAGATTATGCAGGACAACCTCAGCAAGATGATGTCGCTTGAAGAGGAAAAAGCCTATAGCGACATGATGGACGCCTACGTGCTCATGAAGTCAGACAGCGCGGCCTTGGAGGTGGCTCGAGAGAACTACCGCCTGGCCAACCTCAACTATACTGCAGGCAACGCCACTCTCTCTGAAGTGCTGCAGGCCCACGCCCTGCTGCTGCAAGCCGAGAACGCCATCACCGACCGTCGCACCACCTATGTGGTGGCTCGCCGACGCCTAATTGATTTGAGAAAGAATTAACAACAATGAAAAAAAATAACACATAGCATAATGAAAAAAAGCATTTTTTCGGCGGCACTTGCTGTACTACTTGCTTTCGGCGCACAGGCTCAGAAGCCGGTGTTTGAGAGTGCCACACAGACTTTCGGTTACAAGAACGACAATGGGACATGGAAGCTGATGCCGCAGTATCAGCGCGCCGGTGAGTTCGAGGGGGGCGTCAGACGCTGGGCGCCGGTGAAGGTGGACGGCAAATGGGGCTGCATAGACGCGGACGGCAACATGGTTTGCCGCAACATGTTCCCGACCAAGGAGGTGGCGCAGGAGGCCGGCCGCCAGTGGGAGGATATGACGGAGCCCGGCAAGTGGGTGTACCCGGCGCGCAATGCGAGCGACGGCCGCTGGGGTTTTGTGGACTACTATGGCCGCTGGAAGTACCAGCCCGTCTACCAGGCCGCTAAACCCCACGAGGGACGAGACCCGAAGAGCTACGCCCCGGTGAAGAAGGATGACCGGTGGGGCTGCATTGACGGTCGCGGGGTGCTGGTGGTGAACAACATCTTCATGAGTGCCGAACAGGCCGAGGAGGCCGGTGCGCAGTGGGCCGTGGGGCGCAACTACTACACGTGGCGCGTGGGAGTGACCAATCCGAGGAACGGGTTGTGGGGGTTCGTGGACTACCTGGGACGGTGGGCGGTGCAGCCGATGTACGAGGAGGTGGTGCCTATGGGCAGCGACAACAACTACCCCTACACGCAGGTGAAGCAGGAGGGGCGCTGGGGCAATATAGACCGCAACGGCAATATCGTCAGCACACCTATCTTCTTTACCGCCGATGAGGCTGCCGATGCCCTGCTGCAGTATGAGCACGGCCGCAGTCTTGAAGGCTGGCGTTACCCGGTAAGCAATCCGGCCAGCGGCAAATGGGGCTGGGTTGACTGGAGCGGCGAGTGGAGGATACGTCCAATGTATGAAGCCGCTACACGCTTTGCCAACGACACAGGGCTCTTTGCCACTGCTAAACTGGACGGCAAATGGATGGTAGTGAGCGACACCGGTGACGACCTTTCGCGCAATGTCTTCACGCTGAGCAGTGAGGCGTGGCTGGCCGGTGACCAGTGGGACCGCGGAGAGGAGCTGGGCCACTGGCTCTACCCCATCATGGATCCCGGCACAGGGGCTTGGGGCTACGTAGACTATAAAGGCGAATGGGTGATAAAGCCCACGCTGGAGGATGCGAAACTTTTCACCTATGTGTGGAACGACCGCGTAGCACCAGCCAAGATGGACGGCAAATGGGGCTGCATAGACCACACGGGGCAGTTTGTGGTGAAGAACCAGTACAACACCTCGGCCGAAGCGCAGATTGCGGGACGACGCTGGGCTGAGGGGAGGAAATTCTGATATCATGAAGACTTTAATACATAATGCGACCATCGTGAACGAGGGTCGCATTTTCGATGGGTCGGTACTCATCGATGGCGAGGAGATAGCCGAGATATGGGATAGCCATGGGGCGCCCGACACCGAGGTTTCGGCTGACGAGACTGTCGACGCGACAGGGCTGCTGTTGCTGCCTGGCGTGATAGACACGCATGTGCATTTCCGAGACGGAGGGATGAGCGAGAACCCTGCCGGAAACTTCTACACAGAAAGCCGTGCGGCGCGTGCCGGCGGAGTGACGTCGGTGATAGACATGCCCAACACGAAGCCTCAGACAACCACTATTGAGGCCTTGGAGGGCAAGGAGGCGGTGGCGGCGCGGGACAGTGCCGTGAACTATGGGTTCATGCTGGGTGCGACGAATGAAAACATAGAGACCCTGTTAACCATAGAGCCTACGCGCTACGCGGCGATAAAGCTCTTCCTGGGCTCTTCGACGGGCAACATGCTTGTAAACGACGGGGAGCAGCTCGACCGGCTTTTCCGCGACGCAAAGAAACTCATCGTGGCGCACTGCGAGGAGGAGCGGGTGGTGCAGGCCAATATGGCCAATGCCAAACTGCAATACCAAGGGACGCCCGAGGAGACCGCGGCTCTGCACCCCAAGATACGCAACAGCGAGGCCTGCTTCCTGAGCACCTACCACGCCATAGAGCGTGCACGGAGATACGGCACACGCTTCCATGTGGCGCATATCTCGACAGCCACGGAACTGAGTCTGCTCAGCAACTTCGATTTGGATAAGAAGAGCATCACCGCCGAGGTGACACCCAACCACCTGTGGTTCGACGACCGAGACTATGCGGAGCTGGGCAACCTCATCAAGTGCAACCCCGCCATAAAGAGCAATGACGACCGGCTGGCGCTGTGGGCGGCCCTTGAGGACGACCTCATAGACACGATAGCCACGGACCACGCTCCACATACTCTGGAGGCGAAGCGCAAGCCATACTTCGAGGCGCCGAGCGGCATACCGTCGATACAGCACTCGCTGCAGATGATGCTGGAGCCGGTGGTTAGTGATGAGTGTGGAGTGATGAATGATGAATTGCTCACCATGGTGGTGAGCAAGATGTGCCACAATCCGGCGGTGCTCTTCGGCATAAAGGAGCGCGGCTTTATCCGCAAAGGATACAAGGCCGACTTGGTGCTGGTTAGGACCGGCGCCCGGGAGACCGTGACGAAGGAGTCGCTGCTGAGCAAGTGCGGATGGAGCCCACTGGAGGGGCAGACCTTCCACACGCGGATAGAGAGGGTATACGTGAACGGCGGCACCGATGGCACCGCCGAACAACTGGTCTTTGTTTAAGGGTTAAGGGTTAAGGGTTACTATCATTTGATGCCGACGACGAGTTTGATTTTGTCGATGGAAGACTCGCGCTTGAGGCTCGTGTCGATATCCTTGGCCGTGGGGCTCTTCTGAACCTCGATGAAGGTCTGCTGAAGATTGACGATGCGGTCGCACTGACGACTGTAGCGGCGGAGGTCCTCAAGGTTGGTAATCTCGCTGACATCGCTGTAGGCCTTGTACATACGGTTGTAGGCCTTCACGATGTTACGGAAAGGGTTCTCCTTGAAGTCGATCATCGCCTCGTTGCGATGGATGTGGTCGATTTTCTTCTTGGTGGAGAGACAGAGGTTCTGCATCTCGATGTGGGCGTTGAGCATGTCGATGAAGCTGCGGCCGCGCTCGACGGTGGCGAAAGAGGGCCTGAGGTCGGTCTGTTTACGGAGCAGCTTATAGCCATTGGCGAGGGTGCGGTCGAGCTTCTTCACGGAAGTGATGCTGTCGTCGTTGCGTGCAATGACGGTGCGCAGGGAGAGGACATCCATATAGCACTGCTGCACGTTACGCACCTCTTCGAGCTGCGCCTCATAGACTTTGGCGCCCTCTGGGTCGCGGAAGGTAGGCAGGGGTATGAGGTTCTCGTTTATCTCACGGTAGGCCACCACCACGTCGTACAGCTGGCGGTTGTCGGTGCCGCGCTTGAGGATGGTGTCGGAGCGCTGGGTGATCTCCTCCAGCTGGCTGAAATAATCGACATACAGCTGCTGAGCAGCCACAAAGTCCTCGAGGCTCTGTATGAAGAGCAGACTTTCGGCGTTGGTGGTGAAAGCAGGCGTCTGGTTGAGTCCTTTGAGCACCTCCTTGTACGAACCGAGTACCTGGCGGTATTTCTTGCCATACTGGTTGCTTATGGCGTCGGTACCGCTAACGATGGTGGCGCGGAGGTCGATGGTCTGCATGTAGCGCTGCTGCACGTTGATGACAGTGCGCATGCGGTTGATGTACTCCTCATACTCCTTCACGTCGGCAAAGGAGACCGGCACCGAGGTGTGCTTGAAGACTTTGGTGTAGCTGCGGTACACGTCGCTGTTCTCCTTCTCGCAGCGTACCTTGAGCACGTTCTTGAAGTTCTCAATCTGGAACGGCAGGGAGTTGTTGCCCAGCACGTTCTCCAGCACGTCGTTCTGGAAGGCGTTGAGTTCGTCGAGTTTGGCTATACTCTCGTTGGTAGCATTGCCCACCGAAAGGTCATACTTGTTGTACACCATCAGGTAGCTGTAGTAGAGGTCTTTCAACTCTTTGAGCTTCACCTTGTCGGTGATGCCGGCACCGTCACACTTCTCAATGATTGCCCTGTGGTGCAGCTCGATGTTGGAACGCAGGTCGGCGGCAATCCGGTTACGTTCCTCCTGCTGGCGGCGGGCCTCCTCGATGGCACGCTGGCGAGCGGCCTCCCGCTCGGCCTCAATACGCTGCTGCTCCAGACGGCTATAGCGGATGCTCATCTTGCCCATGAGGTCGGCCAGCAGACGCAGGCGATACTCATATATAGGGTAGTCGGCCAGCACGGTGTTGCTGTCGAGCCAGATAAGGCTGTCGCGAAACTCATAGTCGTTCTCTATGGAGCTGATGGCCTTCTGGGCTTTGGTGCGGATGGAGACGCAAAGGTTGGTGAGCGCCACATAATCCTCAGGCTGCTCGGCGAGATAGGCCATCGCTGCCGCTGTGTCGTTGACCCAAGCCGTATCGAGGCCGTAGTTACCCATTATCTCACCAACGCTGAGCACTGTGGGCGGCTGTACAGCTTTCGTTTTAACCTTAGGTCTTTGGGCTGCAGCGGTGCCGCAAAGCACAATGGCTGTCAGGAGCAATAGCAGACGTTTCATATTAAGGGTTTAAAGGGTTTAAGAGGTTTAAGGGGTTTAAGGGGTTAAGAGGTTTAAGGGTTAGTGTCAGTCGCCGTAGGAAGAAGCATCGAAGCAGTGCGTGCAGATGCTTTCCTTGGGCAGGCCGATAGCCTCGCAGACGTCGGCCACAGTGTTGAACTTAAGGGTATCCACACCTACATGCTGACGAATAACCTCCACCATGTCGGCATACTGTTTCGTCTCAGCGTTCTGGTAGAGAGCCAGCTGCTCCTTAGGAAGCTGGGCGGCGGGCGTGCCCTCCAGTTCCTCTATAACACGACGTGTGATGAGCTCGCGGTCGGTTTTGCTCTCGCTGAAGTTGAGGAAGGTGCAGCCGTGGACCAGCGGCGGACAGCTGATGCGGACATGGACCTTCTTGGCGCCGTAGTCGTAAAGCATCTTTACATTGTCGCGGAGCTGGGTACCACGGACGATGGAGTCGTCACAGAAGACAACCTCTTTGCCCTGAAGCACAGCGCGGCTGGGGATGAGCTTCATCTTGGCCACAAGGAAACGGTCGGCCTGACTCACGGGCATGAAGCTGCGGCTCCATGTGGGGGTGTATTTCAAGAGGCCACGCTTGTAAGGTATCTGGCGGCCATTGCTGTAGCCCAGCGCCATACCGATGCCACTGTCGGGTATCGGACTCACGAAGTCGGGGGTGATATCGTCACGCTGGCCCATGATGCGGCCCAAGTTATAGCGCACCTCTTCGGCATTGATGCCCTCATATTCGGTGCAAGGATAGCCATAGTATATCCAAAGGAACGAGCAAATCTGGTTCTTCTGCTCGGCCTGACGCAACACCTTGATGCCGCCGTCGACAGTGACCTTTAATATCTCGCCGGGTCCCACAAAGCGGCAGGTCTCGTAACCGAGGTTCACATACGAATGGCTCTCGCTGGCGACAGCATAGTCGTTGCCCCTGCGGCCAATGACGATGGGCGTGCGACCGTAGCGGTCACGGGCGGCGATGATGCCGTCGGGTGTCAGTATCAGCATCGTGCAGCTGCCCTTCACCTTGTTGTACACATTCTCGATGCCGTCGACAAAGTCCTTGCCCTGCGAGATGAGCAGCGCGACAAGCTCTGTGGGGTTTGTCTTACCGCGGCTCAAGTCAGTGAACTGCTGGTGACGCTCCAGACACTCCTGCTCCAGTTCGTCGATGTTGTTGATCTTGCTCACCGTTGCAATGGCAAAACGGCCCAGATGCGAGTTCACCATCACGGGCTGCGCCTCGGTGTCACTGATGACTCCGATACCAACGTTACCAGTCATCTCACCCAAGTCCTTGGAGAATTTCGGACGGAAATGCGAGTTCTGGATGTTGTGGATGTTCTGGTGAGCCTGGCCACCGTCAAAGGTCGCCATTCCGGCACGCTTGGTGCCAAGGTGCGAATGATAATCTGTCCCGTAGAACAAATCGGAAATACATGGGCGTTCACTTACTACGCCAAAGAAACCGCTCATAATGCTTTTTACGTTTTAAATTATTATTAAATATATTGATAACGTTTACGTTGTTTATCAATTGATCTTATTATTAAAGTGCAAAAATACACTTTTTCTTAGTATCATCTATAAAAAGTTACCAACAAGATATTACCGCATCGGCAACAATCAGTCTTTGAGGAATTCTGCCATCTCCCGCTCACTGATGTTGCGGTAGTGGTATGTACCCTGCACTTCGCCGTCGGCCACAAGCAGTATCAACGGTCTGCTGCCGTAGGTAATGCCCATGAAGCGCTCTCTTCCTATGTCGCCAGGCTCTATATACACTATATCCGTGGTGTCGAGTTCATGTCTCTTGGCAATGGAGCCTATCTTCTCGCGACTCATGCGGCAGTAGGGACAGCCGGGAGTAACGAAAGCCACCACCTTGTGCCCTTCATCAAGTCCGCGCTCCCCGAGGGTCTCCTGCAGCAAGTCCTCGTCATAGAGCATATCCTCGTCGCCGAACATCCAGCTGTCCGGCACCGAGATGGTGAATACAGCAACCAGCACAGCCACTGTCATTCCAACAGCAATCACCCCTTTCTTTGCGCTCCTCGTACTCCCGGCACTACTTGCACCCCCTGCTCCATACAACAGCACCAGAACAATAAGCACGGCGTTCTTCAGCAGCGACACCGCCGGAGGCATATCGGCCAACCGCCCCATGCACTGGCACGAGTCAGTGCGCCCCATCAAGGCGGCATAGCAGAGGAAGATGCTGAACAGCAGTAGCATCGCCATTGCAGCGAGATTAACCCGTCTCCGCCACCACCCCACAGCGATGAGGACACCAAGCAGAAACTCCGCAGCTATACACAGCCGCGTGACTATGTATGTCAGCGTGAGCGGCATGAAACCGTAAGAGAAAACGTAGAGCTCAAAGTCGTCTATGGCCACCAGTTTGGCCACAGCGGACACAACAAAAACCGCAGCAAGCAGTACCCGCAACACCACCCTACTTGCTGCCATATTCACGGCAAGAGACCTTGTGCACATCAACACGCGTCAGCGAGTGCGTCGGAGGCGTCGAGGTACTGTCGGTGATATGTCTCTCCACCGCCAATTCGGTGATGCTTTCACATTTCATGCCGCCGTCGACATAGAGGAAACGGAGCGAGTTATCCTCTTCAACGTCGGTGTACACACACTTGCACTGGCGCTCCTTGTTGCAGGCAACCGTCAGCACCATCGCGGCAGCTATTATCATTATCACCCGTAACCTGTAACCTGTAACCTGTAACCTGTAACCTTTAATCTTTATCCTTTTCATAGCGTTACTTTTCTTCAAAGATCGTGTCAATACGGAACTCATAGTCGGTACACAGCAGCGGCTCATTCCATATAGAATCAAGCTCGTCGTGTGCCTCATAGTTCTGCAGCGACGTGCATTCGCCCTTGTTTATCTTAACGACTCGCACGAGCGACGAATTCGCCCCCCGCACTATGCAGCGGCAGGTCTTCTTCTTCGAACACCCCACCGCCGTCAGCAGCAGCACAGCACCTGCCAGTATCAGTATCTTGCGTTTCATAATCATAGTGATTTCAATAATTCTTCGAGACTCACCTCGTCGTGTATCAGCACATCACGCGGCTTGCTTCCGTTGCTGGGCCCCACAATGCCCGCGGCTTCCAGCTGGTCTATTATGCGTCCCGCACGGTTGTAGCCGAGCTGCAGCTTACGCTGCAAGAGGCTGGTGCTGCCGAACTGCGACGCAACCACCAGTCGGGCGGCATCATTGAAGAATTCATCCTTGCTCTTTGCGTCGAACTCTTTATTGGGCTCTTCATTCTCGTCCAGATATTCCGGCAACTCGAAGCCGTCGGGATAGCCCCGCTGGTCTCCTATATACTTGACCAGCTTGTCAATCTCCGGCGTGTCTATCAAGGCGCACTGCAGACGTATCATATCCTTTCCGGCCAGCGAGATAAGCATATCGCCGCGTCCTATCAGCTGTTGGGCGCCGCCGGTATCGAGGATGGTCTTCGAGTCAATGCCGCTGGTGACGCGGAAAGCCACTCGCGCAGGGAAGTTGGCCTTGATGGTACCGGTGATGATGTTCGTCGTCGGACGCTGGGTGGCAATGATGAGGTGTATACCCACAGCACGCGCCAGCTGCGCCAGTCGCGCTATCGGCAGCTCCACCTCCTTGCCGGCCGTCATGATGAGGTCACCGAACTCGTCTATCACCACCACAATATACGGCAGATAGCGGTGTCCGTTGGCGGGACTCAACATCCGCTTGCAGAACTTGTCGTTGTATTCCGTTATCTTGCGCACCTTAGCCTGTTTCAACAGGTCGTAGCGGCTGTCCATCTCTATACAGAGACTGTTGAGCGTGCGCACCACCTTCTTGACGTCGGTGATAACGGGCTCTTCGTCACCAGGCATCTTGGCCAGATAGTGGCGCTCCAGCGCCGAGTAGAGGCTGAACTCAACCTTCTTGGGATCCACAAGCACCAGCTTCAACTCGCTTGGGTGCTTGGTGTATAGCAGGCTCGCCAGCACTGCGTTCAAGCCCACACTCTTACCGGTACCGGTGGCACCGGCCATCAGCAGGTGCGGCATCTTGGCCAAGTCGGTGACGAAGCATTCGTTGCTGATAGTCTTACCAAAAGCCACCGGCAACTCCATCTTCGACTTGGCGTTCTGGAAGGCCTCACTCTCAAGCATGGTCTTCATAGCCACAATCTGCGGTTTGGCGTTGGGCACCTCGATACCCACGTTGCTCTCTCCCGGTATCGGCGCTATGATACGTATACCGAGAGCTGCCAGCGAGAGTGCTATGTCGTCCTCGAGGTTCTTAATCTTACTGATGCGCACACCAGGGGCGGGCTTAATCTTGTAGAGGGTCACCGTAGGACCCGGTGTGGCGGTAATCTCGGTAATCTCTATGCCATAGTCGCGCAGCGTCTGCACGATACGGTCCTTGTTGGCCACCAGTTCCTCCTTGGAGACACGCACATTGGAGACCTCCCAGTCTTCCAGCAGTGCCGTCTCCGGCATCACATAGTCGCTCAGGTCCAGATGCGGGTCGTAGGGCTCATCTATGCCGTAATGGCGACGGTAGTCGTCATCATCCAACTCCTCTACAACCTCCTCTTCCTCTGGCTCCGTTTCCGGCACAATCTCACCGCCGGCAGGTTCCTCGATGGTGAAACTCACGTCGTCTGACGTAGGTTCAACGACCTCTGCAGAACTAACGTCCGTGTCGAGTGATATCTCCGTTCCCTGCGCTCTGGCGTTGATACGGGCAAACTCGTCGTCAATATTGAAGGCTGGCTCTTCATCCACAGGGAGCTCCTCTTCGGGCTGATGCTGCACCGGCTGGCGGAAGAGCTTCAAAGCCTCCTCCTCAAAGTCCGCATCAACACCTTCGTCTTCCACATCAGGTTTCTCATCCGTAACCTGTAACCTGTAATCTTTAACCTTTTCGTTTTCATCCTCGGTCGCCACCTCCTCAATCTCGTGACCCACAACCTTAAGACCCTTCACCATCTCCTCTTTCAACTTCTCACCCGTCTCCTTAAGTTTCTCACCCTCCACCTTTGGCAGCTCCACCTTGTGGACCAGCACCAGAAACAGTATGGCTATAAACAGCAGCGCCACCAACGTCCACCAGCTCATGAGCTCGTGCAGCGGTTCAGCCATCTGCAGACCTATGCCCGCGTAGCTCTCAAAGCCGGCGCTCTTGACCCACGCACCGCCGATGTAGCCCAGGGTGAGCGAGCACCACAGCATCCAGAACACCGTGCTGCCGAAGGTCTTCCACCACGGCATCACCACGACGTCCCACAGCCGCATGCCGTATACGAAGAAGAGTAGCGAGAAACCGAGGCTGCCAATACCGAAGAGGTTGACAGCAAAGAACTCCGCCACTCCCTTGCCCAGTGAGCCGGCCCAGCCACCGCGTGCGTCGGTGACATAGTAGCCCGTCATCGCCACCACAAGAAAGACGGAGAACAGCACGTAGAACGCCCCACGGATATGTGCGAAGCGCTTGCTGCGCAGAAATGCAATGAAGGCCGCCGCGCGGTTCTTCCCTGCAGCGCCCTTAGCTTTAGCCTTCGATTTCTTACCTTTGGCCACCCCTACTTATCTACTTAACTACTGTCTACTTAACCACTTATTACTCATCCTGCAGCAGCTCCAGTTCTTCCTGCAGCTGGGTGCCGAGGGTCTCCAGTTCCTCGTCGGTGAGGGTGTCATAGCCGTCAGGCAGCAGGAAGTCAGCCTCTTTCACCTTACCCTTAACCACCTCGGTGGCGGTGTAGGTGATAGCTTTACCCTCGCCAGCCTCCACGGTGCACTGCAGGGGCATACCCTTTATGCCACTGAAGAGGATATTGATGCGGGGACCAATCTCGTCGCTGATCCACATCTCCGTCGGGTGGTCGGTGCCTTCCTCGTCGTAGCGATGCTGTATGAGTTTCTTGGCGGTGACGCCAGCAATCTCCTTGGTCTCGCTGGTGTACTCATAGTAGAAGTGACCGGGCTCCTTGTCGACAATCTCGAGGCTGTCGAAATCCTCAGCCTTAGCGGTGTTCTTGATAATCAGCTTACCTTCGCCCTGATAGTCGAACTCCGAACCCTGGCTGCGGAGGTAGCTCAGCAGCATGCCGTAGTTCTCGCAACGGGTGATGGTGAGGTTCTGCACCAGCACGCACTCGGAGAAGGGCGACTGGAAGAAGATGGCGCTCTTGGTGTACATGTCGTCACCCGAGACCTTGATTTCAGCCGTAGCAGCCTCCTCGGGAATCTGCATGGCCACCTGGCCCGTCGACTCGACTTTGTATTTCACAATGCCCTTGAAAGTGTTCTGGGCGTTCAACATGCTGGCAGTCAGAAGCACTGCGGCAGCGATAGCAAAGATTTTCTTCATGTTATATACTCTTTTTAAATATTATCAATTATGACAATAACACCGCCGCGCCAATTTTATTGTGTGTGCGGCACATTTTTTTTACGCCTTTCCTAATCCTCTCCCACCCCGCTCCGATGTCACTCCGTCTGTATGACTGTTGTTTACCTTTTGTTTAACTGTTTAAATTGTAGAACAGTAGATAAACAATAGTATAACATGCGTAGAGGATACGAATGGGATACGAAGAGGGTGCGACTGGCGGGGCTCTCATCTTTCCGGCAGAGTCCTTTTAGCTTTTTTTTATTCATTTTATAAAAAAGTCGTATCTTTGCAAATTGTAACTTTGACGCCATGAGCAATATATTAACCTCTACGGTAAAACGTTTACCGTTGCTATACAAGGTGTTGGCGATGCTCATCACCGCTACCGCCATCGTGGTCATCTTCCCGCATACGCGCCACGGTGTGCACTACGACTACAAAGTGGGGGCCGTGTGGCGCGGAGCCGACCTGGTGGCTCCTTACGATTTCGCTGTGCTGAAATCGGCTGACGAGATACGCGGCCAGGAGGAGGCCGAGCGACAGCGGGCGATACTGTACTATCGAGTTGATTCTACCGCCCGCGAGGTGGCTGTCAGACGTCTGGAGAAAGCGCACGGACATCTCGACGGCGCCAAACGCCGCAAACTGCGCCGCCAAATAGACAGCATCTACCGCATAGGCTATATTGCTCTGCCCGAGGGTTTCACGGACCTGCAGGGGCATGAGGTGGTGGTGCTGCAAGGCAACGTGGGCAGCATGCACAAAGGCAGCGAGTACGTGAGTGCCGCCGACCTCGATGCGAGCCTGCTGCGCGACAGTCTGCTGGTGCCGAGCCTGGTACTCGACGAGGCGCGTACGGCGCTGGAGCTGGAGAGCCGCCTGTCGCAGATAAGCTACAGCAGCCAGATGGTGATGGCAGGAGACCACATTGTGAGCAAAGGCGAGGAGGTGAGCGAGGAGAAGGCTCTGATAATACGCAGCCTTGAGGCTGAAAACGACAGGAGGTTCAGCGACTCGTTCAGCCTGGCGGGCCAGATGGCCGGTCAGTTGCTGCTGGCGATAATAGCCTTTGTGGCTCTCTATATGTTCCTAAAGAACACACGTCACCCCATACTGGAGGATAACCGCAAGGTAAGCTTCGTGCTGCTGCTTATACTGCTGATGTCGGCAGTGGTGGCGCTGGTGGTGAGGGTGAACCCTGAGTGGGTGCTGCTGGTGCCGCTGTGCATTGTGCCCATCCTCATGCGTGTCTTCTTCGACATGCGGGTGGCACTCTATATTCACCTAACGACGGTGATAATACTGGCCAACCTGGTGCCGAACTCGTTCGAATTTATATTCTACCAGCTGATAACTGGTATGATGAGCATCATAGCGGTGCGTGACCTTGAACGCCGCAGCCAGTTCTTCATCTTGGCGTTGGTGATATTCCTCAGCTACTCGTTCATCTACACGGCCGGCGTGCTCAGCCAGGACACCAACCTGCTGGCCCTGAGCTACCACAAGTACCTGATGTTCTTCCTCAACGCCATCCTCACCCTGCTGGCCTACCCTCTCATCTATCTTTTCGAAAAGCTCTTCGGCATGACGACTAACCTGACGCTTATGGAGTTAAGCAGCACAGGCCACCCCGCATTGCGCGAGTTGAGCCGCCGTGCTCCCGGCACCTTCCAGCATTCGATGCAAGTGGCGAACATCACGGAAGATCTGATGGGCGACATCGGCGGCAACGCGCTGCTGGCGAAGGTGGGAGCCCTGTACCACGACATCGGAAAGACACGCAATCCGTTCTACTTCACGGAGAACCAGAGTTCGGACTTCAACCCGCACGGTGAGCTGGACTATGCGGAGAGCGCACAGATAATCACGAGTCACGTGACCGACGGCCTCGAATTGGCGCGCCACTACCACCTGCCAACCGAAGTACAGGACTTCATAAGGACGCACCACGGCACCACCTACACGGGCTATTTCTACGCCAAGGAGCTTGAGCGCCACCCCGACGGGGACTTCGACGCAAGCCTGTTCCGCTACCCCGGGCCGCGCCCCTACAGTCGCGAGACGGCGGTAGTGATGATTGTCGACACAGTAGAGGCCGCATGCCGCAGCCTTAAGGTGCACAGCAAGGAAGCCACCGACAAGATGGTTGACCAGTTGATAGACGGCAAAATACAGGCCGGCCAACTGGACAACTGCGACCTCACCTACGGTGACATCGCCCGCATCCGCCGCATGCTCAAAGAGAAAATGATGAGCATCTACCACGTGAGAGTGGAGTACCCAACGGTAAAAAATTGATAAGTTGAAAAATGAAAGTTGAAATTATGAATAAGAAAGTTTGGATTCATGTAGGCATCATTCTCGCCATGTTCGCCGTGGCTTGCATCTATATGTCGCCTGCCCTGAGCGGCAAAGCCATCAGGCAAGGCGATATACAGAAAGCCGAAGCGATGGCGAAAGAACAGGTTGATTTCCGAAAAGAAACAGGTATCTCCACACATTGGAATAGCGCCATGTTCAGTGGTATGCCATCATACCAAATATCATTGGCTCCACCAAAAACGGCATTCAACCCCATAAAGTCTGTACTACTGATGAGGGATCTTGGTTGGGAGCGCGATATTGCGATGGTCTTCCTATACTTGCTTGGCTTTTATGTTTGCCTTCTGGCCTTTGACTGCAGTCCATGGCTTAGTCTATTGGGGGCTTTGGCTTTTGGATTGGGAAGCTATAACATTATCATTATTGAAGCGGGGCATATAACCAAAGGGTGGTGCATAGCAATGATGGCACCAATCATTGGGGGAATGCTGCTCATCTTCCGAAAGAAATACGTATGGGGAGGCATTCTCTTCACACTTGCATTGGCATTGCAAATACTTTTCAACCATATACAGATTACCTTCTACACCATGTTAATTGGTGTAATACTGGGTGCTGTATACTTTGTCCATGCTCTTAAAGAGAAGAGCCTAAAACCCTTCTTAATTGGCGTAGGTATCCTAGTTTTAGGCAGTGCCTTTGCGTTGGGCAGCAACGCCCGCAATTTGATTGTCAACCAGGAATACCTTAAATACACCATGCGCGGTGGTGCCGATATTACGGTGACACCTGAGGACCTATACAAAGACAATGAGCCTAAATCCATTACAGCAAGCAACGGACTTGACAAAGACTATGCATTTGCATGGAGCTACGGCATAGGCGAGACATACACCCTAATGGTGCCTGGTGCCTATGGCGGTGGCAGCGGCGAAAAAGTTGGCACAGAGAGTGCATTTTACAAAACCTTCCATAGCAATCAGGCTCCCCTTTACTGGGGTGACCAGCCTTTTACTAGCGGCCCAGTATACTTTGGAGCAATTGTGGTGTTCCTATTCATCTTGGGTCTATTTGTAGTAAAAGGGCCTGAACGCTGGTGGTTGTTGCTTGCGACTATTCTGGCCATACTTATGTCATGGGGCAGGAATTTGATGGGGTTCAACAGTTTCCTGTTCGACAATCTGCCCTTGTACAACAAGTTCCGCACGCCATCAATGAGCTTGGTGATTGCCAACGTGACAATGGTAATTATGGCTGCCCTGGCACTGAAAGCCATTTTTGACAAGGACAATCCCGTAGAGCAGAAGAGACTGAACCTTGGGCTGTATGTCTCCACAGGCATCACGGCAGGGTTTATCCTTTTGATGATGGTCTTTTCAGGCAGTTTTTCATTCTCAGGCGCAAGCGACATCCAAATGGCATCACAATATGGTGCGCAGTGGAATATGATACAGGATGTGCTCATCAAAGACCGCAAAGCGCTTTTTATGTCCGACTCATGGCGCTCGATAATACTGATTCTTATTGCCGCCGCGTTCATGTGGCTGTATATCAACCGGAAAATAAAGAACAGCGGCATCGTAATCGGCATCCTGATTGCCATGGTGCTTATTGATCTGTGGGGTGTAGACCGTCGCTATCTTGACGAAAACGACTTCACAGACAAACGTCAGCTGGAGCTCCGTCGAGATCAGTGGGACTATGACCTTGACGAACATGCCGCCCGTTATAGTGACCAAGACTATCGTGTACTGAATCTCGCAGTTAATACCTTCAATGACAGTAAACCCTCAGCCTACCATCACCAAATAGGTGGATACAGCGCCACAAAGTTACGTCGCTACCAGGACATCATTGACTTCTATATAAGCCGCCATATCAACATGAATGTGCTGAATATGCTGAACACACGCTACATAGTGCTCAACAACGGGCAGGTGCAGCGCAATCCCGATGCGCTTGGCAACGCATGGTTCGTACAGGAAGTCAAATGTGTTCAGAATGCCAATGAAGAGATTCTTGCTCTCAATGACTTAAATACAGCTACCACGGCCGTGGTCAACACACAAGAATTCTCGCTGCCAGAAAACGAAAGCATTCTTGACAGCAACGATTGTATAGAGATGGTTCATCAAAAGCCATACAATCCCGATTATGTGAAATATAAGACACATTGCAGCGACGATCAATTGGCTGTGTTCAGCGAGATATATTACAAACCAGACTGGTTCGCTTACATAGATGGCACCCCAGCCGAGTATATACGGGCCAACTATATTCTCCGCGCCATGATAATACCCGCTGGCGACCATATCGTCGAATTTCGTAATGAGGCACCACTGCTGCATAAATGGGACAAGATAACACTTGTCATCTCTATAGTTACAATTCTAACGATGATAGGTGCTGTAGCTCTGATGTATCGAAAGAAAAAAGAGAATATCAAGTAAAGACATTCTCCATTATTGAGACATTCATCGATGCCTTCACTTGAGCCTCTCGGCAAGAGTGAAGGCATCGTGCATATTGTCCTCCAAAGAGCAGTATTTCCATGCGCCGTAGCGACCAATGGAATAGATGTCGTTCTCGGCAAGGAGACGGAATTTCTTCTCTTTGTCGGCCTCAGAACGGCGAGTAATATGGACATAGGCTGGATCCATTAACACATGATGCTCGGCGACAAGATGCTGATCAGTTACAATGCCAGCTGTATGCAGGTCGTCAAGAGTCTGCTGAAGAAGGCTGTCAATGTCACCAACTTGCTGATCCTTACCAAAACCAATCTCCACATAAAGCGACATTCGGTCCTGCCCTAAAATGTTGTCATAGAACCCCACTCGATAGAAGACATATTTACTCTCGGGGATATACATCCAGCAGTTCTTGCGTTCCGGTCCCTTGGCATCGAATCCGAGGTTAAACACTAGCACCTTATTCCACGTGTAGACTTCCTTGTCGTAATCCATACCGCATAAATCTAATAGTTTTGGCAGTGGCATGGACGATATAAGTCTGTCGTATTGGATTGTTCG
>Ga0310690_10003951_pt1 | contig 21628 bp, 16 predicted proteins | sample AusTroGonzalo_MG_2_FD_207661 | JGI IMG/M metagenome (GOLD analysis project Ga0310690, IMG submission 207661) | Bovine rumen microbial communities from tropical cattle in Woodstock, Queensland, Australia - Gonzalo_04 (v2) (version 2) | ecosystem: Host-associated > Mammals > Digestive system >... | reverse complement strand
GGCGTCAGAAGAACGCCAAAGCAAAAGGCCATTTCGAGACCTACCACGTTACGGATGTGGAGGAAGATGCTTCGTTCCTCGAAATGCTTGATATTCTGAACGACCAGCTCATCCGTAAAGGTATTGAGCCCATTGCCTTCGACCACGACTGCCGCGAGGGTATCTGCGGTGCCTGTTCCCTGTATGTAGACGGCCGCGCCCATGGTCCGGACGACGAAGTAACTACCTGCCAGTTGTTTATGCGCCACTTCAAGCCGGGTGCCACCATTACCGTGGAGCCTTGGCGCAGCGCTGCCTTCCCCGTCATCAAAGACCTGGTGGTGGACCGCTCCGCTTTTGATAAGATTCTGCAGGCCGGCGGTTTCATTACCGTGCGTGCCGGCAGTGCACAGGATGCCAACGCTATCCTGATCCCGCACGACGACGCAGAACTTTCCATGGACGCCGCCGCCTGTGTAGGTTGCGGTGCCTGTGTGGCCACTTGTAAGAACGGTTCCGCCATGCTGTTTGTGGCTGCCCGCGTAAGTTCCCTGGCCCTTCTGCCGCAAGGCAAGCCGGAAGCCGCGCGCCGCGCCCGCGCCATGGTGGCCAAGATGGACGAACTGGGCTTCGGTAACTGCACCAACACCCGCGCCTGCGAGATGGAGTGCCCCAAGCATGTTACCATAGACCATATCGCCCGCCTGAACCGCGAGTACCTGAAGGCCCGTTTTAGCGAGTAAACAATTCTACCAGAGGAAGTTATTAAAAGGATAACGTCCCGCATGAATCTCCGCAACGATTTTGTAAAGGTCGTTGCGGAGTTTTTCTATTCCTATCTTCTCCTTGGCTGATATGAAGATGCAGGGAGTCTTTTCTTCCGCTATCCAGCTGTTCTTGAGTTCTTCCAGCGTGCGGTTGATGGGCTGTTTAGGCTCCAGGGAGAATTCGTCGTAAGGCTCGTAGGTATAGGCATCCACCTTATTGAAAATAACATATATGGGTTTGTTGGAAGCCCCGATTTCCTTAAGGGTCTGTTCCACCACCTGCATCTGTTCCTCGAAGTCCGGATGGGAGATATCTACTACATGCAGCAACACATCGGCCTCCCGGGTTTCGTCCAAAGTGCTCTTAAAGGCTTCCACCAGCTGGGTGGGCAGTTTCCGGATGAACCCTACCGTGTCGCTGAGAAGGAAAGGAACGTTTTCTATCACCACCTTCCGCACCGTGGTATCCAGGGTGGCGAAGAGTTTATTCTCTGCAAATACATCCGATTTGGACAGGAGGTTCATCAGGGTGCTCTTTCCCACGTTGGTATAACCTACCAGGGCCAGCCTTACCAGGGAACCTCTGTTGCTCCTTTGGGTGGCCATCTGCTTGTCCACCTTCTTGAGGTCTTCCTTGAGTTTTGAGATGCGCTGCTTAACAATCCGGCGGTCTATCTCTATCTGGGTTTCACCCATACCGCCGCGGGTTCCCATGCCGCCCCGCTGCCTTTCCAGGTGCGTCCACATGCCCGCCAGCCGGGGCAGCATATAGTTGTAATGCGCCAGTTCCACCTGCATCTTGGCATAGGAAGTCTGGGCCCGCTGGGCAAAGATTTCCAGGATGAGGCTGGTGCGGTCTATTACGTCACTGCAGGCAATGACCTTTTCTATATTCCGCTGCTGCATACCCGTGAGTTCGTCGTCGAATATGACGTACTCAATCTGGTTTTCCTGGCAATATTCCTTGATTTCCTCCAGTTTTCCCGGGCCGATATAGGTGGCCTTGTCGGGACGGTCCAGCCGCTGGGTAAACATCTTGTCCCCGATAGCTCCGGCCGTTTCTGCCAGAAATTGCAGTTCATCCAGATACTCCTTAACTTTGCGTTCTCCTCCCTTTTCCAGGATAACGCCCACAAAGACGGCTTTATTGGTTTTAAATTCACTCATCGGCCGCAAAGTTACTCAAAATACTGCAGAGTTCTAAGCATTTCGAAGATCATGTCCACGTACTCCGAGGAAGTGTGGTTCCAGCTGAAGCCCAGGCGGTAAAGCACCTGCATGGTGAAGTGGACGGAGGGCTGGTTCACTACGGTTTCCTCCTCGGAAGGAGACTGGGCATAAGCTATCAGGCTGCTCAGCTGCTTGGCTTTTTCGGGCTGGGCCATAAGGGCCTGCATCCGGGCCATGAAATCCGGGAATTCTACATATTCCACCTTCTTTCCGTCTATCAGGCCCAGGCGGGAAATGATATCCTCCATGGGCAGCAGGTGATTGTTGGAAACGTTGAAGACACAGTTTTCGCGCGGCGTGGCGGCCAGCAGAACCATAGCCCTGGCGCTGTCGTCAATGGGCGAGAATTCCATCTTGGCATCCAGCAGGGAATAGGGGCAGGCACCCACCAGTTTGTAGGCCCTCAGGCGTCCCATCGCGGCGTTGGCGTTCAGGTTCACCTGGAATTCTCCGTCGGCAGAGCGCGGAGACAGGTTGCCGGCACGCAGGATTTTGCCGTTGAGGGCACCGGCAGCCATCCTTTCCAGAATGAAACGCTCTGCCAGGAACTTGGAATGGACGTACTGGTTATGGGTATTCTGGCCGAAGTACAGCTGCTGTTCGGTGAGCTGGTTGGGATGGCTTCCCGGACTCATACCGGCCACGCTTTCCGTAGAAACGTGCACCAGGCGCGCTCCGGTGGCCTCGCAGAAGGCGCAAAGATTCTTGACGCCGCCATAATTGATATCCTCGATATCCGTTCCTTTCGAGAAGTGCTTCACGTTGGCAGCGCAGTTGACCACCATGCTCCAGGGAGTTCCGGAAGCTTTCAGCGATTCGAAGATGGCCGGCTGGGTGATATCTCCGTTCACCAGGCGTATGCGTTTTCCGAAGAGAGGCCGATAATCCTTTTCAAAGTAATACACCAGCATTTCGCTCAGGCGCCGTTCGGCCGTGAGGCTGCCCTTCGGCCTCAGGAGACACCAGACGACCGTTTCTTCCGAGGTGCATTCCACCAAATCTCTGAGCATGTGAATGCCCAGGAAACCGGTTGCCCCCGTAAGGAGAATCTGCCCTTCCAGGCTTTGCATTTTTCCCTTTTGAAGGGCTTCCAGCGTATTATTCTTCAGCAGGGCATCGATAGCCGAATAGTCGTATCCGCTAATCTCGCTGTCTTCCTTGGGAGCCGGGGAGCCACCGCTTAGGAAGGCACCCAGTTCCCGGGCGGAGGGATGGGCGAAGACATCGGCATAAGCGAACTTGATGCCGCGTTTTTCCGCATTTACCAGCACGTTGGTAACCATGAGCGAAGAGCCGCCCAGGTCGAAGAAATTGTCCGTTGCCCCAACCTTTTCCATACTCAGCACCTCGGCGAAAATCTCGCAAAGGTTCTTTTCCAGGTCATTGACGGGCGCCACGTATTCCCCGCCGGAGTCCGGCTTGGGCTTGGGAAGGGCTTTCCGGTCTACTTTCTGGTTAACGTTAAGGGGAATCTTGTCCAGCTGGACAAAGGCGGCGGGAACCATATACGGCGGCTTGCGTTCCTTGATGAAATCCGCGGCCGCCTTGGTGTTGAACTTCCCTTCGGCCACCACATATGCAGCGATGAACTTGCCGCCGGAGGGGTTGTCGAAAGCCTGTACCGTAACGTCTTGCACGCCGGGACATTCCCGAATCACCTCCTCTACCTCCTTGAGTTCGATGCGGAAACCGCGGATTTTCACCTGACCGTCTTGCCGGCCCACGAATTCGATGTTGCCGTCTGTTCGCCAGCGGACGATGTCTCCGCTCCGGTAGGCCCGCATGCCCTTTTGGAAAGGATTCTCAATGAAACAGTCGGCCGTTTTTTCGGGGCGGTTCAGATAGCCGCGCCCTACGCCGGCTCCCGCAATGAGCAGTTCTCCGGCAGCACCCACCGGTACGGGGCGGAAGTCTTTGTCCACCACATAGATATAGGTGTTGTCCAGGGCATGGCCGATGGGAATGTTGGCCTCCCGTTTCTGTACAGGGAAAATGGTGGAGAAGATGGTACACTCCGTGGGGCCGTAGCCGTTATGGAAGCCATAGGACGGCGGATCCATGGACACCAGTTTTTCTCCGCCCACGGAAAGGTGCTTCAGCGAAGGGTTATCCGGATAGTTCTTGGCATACATGACGCCCACCTGGGTGGTCATGAAGCTGTGGGTGATGCCGTTGCTGCTGATAAAGGCGTCCAGCTGGCCCATATCGTGGCGGGTTTCCTCCGGAATGATGTATACGCAGGCACCTGTGGTAAGGGCCGGATACAGGTCCATCATGCAGGCATCAAAGCCGTAACTGGCATAGGCCGCCACCCTGCTTTGGCCGGTGAGATTATAATACTCCCGGTACCAGGCACAGAAATTCACCAGGTTGCGGTGCTCCAGCATCACGCCCTTGGGCACGCCGGTGGAACCGGATGTATACAGCAGGATAAAGAGGTTTTCCGGCCTGGGTCCTTCGGGAACAGGCCCATCGGGAAGGTTTTCCAGCTCCCGGGTTGTGAGGACGGGGCCCTTGTATTCCGTAAGCAGCGGCAGCAGTTCCTCATCTGCGATGACCAGTTTGGCCGATGCGTCGGCCACCATAAAATTGAGCCGCTCCTGAGGGTAGGAAGGGTCCAGCGGCTGGTAGGCGCAGCCGGCTTTCAGGATACCCAGCGAGGCCAGCGCCATCCACCGGTTTCGGCCGATGAGTACAGAAACCACATCTTCGGCCTTCAGCCCCTTTTCGGCGATGGCGGCGGCGATGCGGTCACTGAGGGTATCGGCGTCCCGGTAACTCACCGCGGTGCCTTCGAAGCTTACCGCCGGGGCGTCCGGTGTCTTTTGGGCCTGTTTCCGGAACAGGCTTACGATGGTCTGGGTGGTATCTACCTTCTGGCTGTAGTGGTTGAAGCTGTTCAGCTGTTCCAGGCGAAGGCCGTCGGTGAACGGAACCTCGCAGAGTTTTTCGTGCTGCAGCAGGCCCCTTACAACGCATTCCATGCCGTCTGCAAAGGCCTGCATAAGGGCTTCGCTGTATTTGGCGTTGTCGTAACCCAGCACGATGGCTTCCTTGCCTTCGCTTCCGTCGATGTAGATGCTCAGGGGGAACTTGGGGGCGCCGGCATCCATGTTTTCCCCGGTTACCGGCTGGCCGTTTACCCGGTAATCGGCCAGTACGCCCACCTGGTAGGCCAGCATCACCTGCGGCTGGAACCCGAACTCTCCGGCAATCTTGGCGAAGGGGTAATCCTGATGCTGCAGGGTGTCCTGGAAATCCTGGTCGCACTTCCGGAGGAAGTCTTCGGTGCGTTCCACGGAGCTGTCTCCGGAGAGGGCCAGGGTATTGACGAACATACCGAAACTGTCGGCCGTTTTCAGGTTGCCGCGGCCGTTGCTGATGGTGCAGATATATACCCGCTTACTGGCGTTGTAGGCGCTCAGGATAAGATAGGCGGCACCCAGGTAGAAACTGGCGGGCGAAATACCCATCTTCTTGCACAGCGGGTGGATATCGGCCTGGACAAACTTTCTGAGGAAGACTTCGCGGCCGGGCTGGTCTCCGTGCTCCAGGTCCGGGAGAATGGCCGAGGGGCTTTCCAGGCCGTCCAGCTGCCGGGCAAAGAAATCATGGGCGCGGATATAAGCCTCACCGCCCTCGGCCGCCTTTTGCCAGGCGGCATACTGGAAATACGTGTAGCTTTCGGGCGAAACCTCTTTTCCTTCCAGGGCGGCGCAGACTTCCTGGATGAAGATATCGTAACTGCGGCCGTCGAACACCAGGTGATGGAAATCGCTCAGAAGATAGGTTTTGTCTTTTCCGGGCACGATTTCCACCTTGCCCAGCGGGCCCTTGTTGAGGTCAAACGGCAGGATAAAACTCTCTTTTTCGGCCTGTAAACCGGCCTCTTTGATGGAGACGGGGATGGGAACGCCGGAGGGAACCTGACACACCTGGCCCTCCCTCTGCTCGAAGCGGGCCTGGAGGGCGGGATGGGCCGCCAGCACCTTCTCAACGGCCTCTTTCAGGGCCTGGGCCGATACTTCCCCGGGGAAAGTCCACACCATGGGGATGTTGTAGATGGTTTCCTGCGGGGCTTTCATGCAGTCTAAAAAGACTCCAGCCTGCTGGTTGGTGAGGGGCTGGGGACGGAGGGTATCTTCTCCCCGTTCGGCCTGACTGGCGGCCCCGCCTTCCATGAGCTTTTTCAGCACTTCATTCTCGATGCTCTGGAGGGTGGCGGTTTTGGCGAAGGTGTTCATATCGGCCTGTACGCCGTAGCGCTTGAACAGCTCGGTGGCCAGGCGGAGCCCGCTCAGGGAACTGAGCCCGTACAGCATAAGGGGTTCGGTGAGGGCGGCGCCCTCGATTCCGGTGGTTTCCTTGAGGAGGGCGGCCAGTTCTTCCTCCAGGATATTCAGCGGGGCGGCCGCCTGATTTTCGGCCTTATGGGCCTGTGGCTTGGGCAGGGCCTTTTTGTCTACTTTCTGATTGACGTTGAGGGGGATAGCCTCTATCTGCATGGTGACGGCGGGCACCATGTAAGGAGGCTTTCTCTCCAGGATGAAGGCGTTCAGGGCGGCCGTGTCCACGGTCTTGTCGCTTACCACATAGGCCGCCAGGAATTTACCGCCGCCTTCCTGGTCGAAAGCTTGCACGGTAACATCCTGGATATCAGGATATTCCCGAATAACGGCCTCCACTTCTTTCAGCTCTATCCGGAAGCCGCGGATCTTCACCTGGGAGTCCTTCCGGCCGATAAACTCTATGTCTCCATCGGCCCGGTAGCGCACGATATCTCCGGTTCGGTACATCCTCCGGAAGGCGGGGTCTTTCTCGTAAGGGTTGTCGGCAAAGGCTTCGGCGGTTTTTTCCGGGCGGCCCAGATAGCCGTCTCCTACCTGAAGACCGGCTTCCAGGAGTTCTCCGGCGGCACCTGCCGGAAGGCGTTTTCCGGCCTTGTTTACAACGTAGGTATGGATGCCAGGCAGCGGAATGCCGATAGGAATGTTCTCCTCCTGCCGGGTTACCTCTTTGCTGATGACATAGCAGATGCTTTCGGTGGGGCCGTAGCAGTTGTACAGCTTGTATTCCGGAAGGGGCAGGGCGCTCAGTTTTTCTCCGCCGGTAAACAGCACCTGCAGGCCTTTGCAGCTGGGATAATTGATGGCAAACTGGGTGGCCACCTGGGTGGTCATGAAGCTGTGCGTAATGCCGTTATCCTGGAAATAGGCGTGCAGGGCGTTCAGGTCCAGACGGATATCTTCCGGAATCAGATAGAGCGTGGCCCCGGCCGCCAGGGAGCTGTAGAGGTCTCCCACAAAGGCGTCAAATCCGAAGCTGGCATAGGCCGTAACCTTGCTCCGGGCCGATATGCCCACCCTCTGGCAATGATGCTGCGCGAACAGGGTGATGTTGCGGTGGTTGAGCATGCAGCCTTTGGGCGTGCCGGTGGTGCCGCTGGTGTAAAGCAGGATAAAGAGATCGTCCGGTTTGGGGCGGGCGTTGGGTTTGCCTTCCGGAAGGCCGGGGATATCGACCGTTGGGAGCACAGGGCCTTCGAAACCTTCTACCAGCTCTGCCAGCCCTTCATCGGCAATGAGAAGGGCGCTGGAGGCATCCTGAACCATGAACTGCAGGCGCTCCTTGGGGTACGAAGGATCCAGGGGCTGGTAGGAACAGCCGGCTTTCAAGGCGCCCAGGGGGGCAATCATGGTGTATTCGCTGCGGCCCACGATAATGGAAACCACGCTGCCGGGCTTTACGGTTTTCTCTATGTGGGCGGCCAGGCGGTCGGTGAGATCATCCACCTCTGCGAAACTCAGGCTCTTGTTGCCGCAGACGATGGCGGTGTGTTCCGGGCTTTCCTTTGCCCGCTCCCGGAAGAAATCCAGTACGGTCTTTTCGGTTTCGGCCGTTGCTTTTCCGGGTTGGAAGCTGTCCAGAACTTTCAGTTGGGCGGGGCTGGCAAAGTCCATCTGCCCCACCGTGTCCGCCTGTTTCAGGGACAGGACGGCGGTGGCCAGGCTTTCGGCAAAATTGGTGAGAAGACCTTCCGAATACTCGCTGGGCCGATACCAGAAGCGCATTTTGTACGGCCCTTCCACGGGGGTGAAGAATTCAACCGACAGCCCAAGGCCCGGAGGGTTGGTGCGGAGGTCTTCGGCCACGATGGTTTCTCCTCCCAGCGTGAGGCAGGGCTTGGCGTCCACGAACTGGCCCTGGAAGCCGAAGTTGATGCCCGGGCTCAGGCCCAGGTAGGTGCTGCAGTCTGCTATGGAGAAGAACGGGCGGGCCCGGAGCCCCACGGCCTGTGCTTTCATGTGCTCCAGAACGTCTTTGACGGGGGTTTCCGGAAGGGCGCTCACATAGGACGGCAAAGTGTGCACACACATGGTGAAGGCGGTTCTGGCATCCACGCCTTTCCGGCCGTTCCAGATGGTGGAAAAGGCCGCTGCGCTGTCTGCATTCCAGGCGGCCAGCGTAAGGCCGAAGACGGCTGTAAAGAGGATGCTGTCTGCATACCGGTAGCGCTCCAGTACCCCGCGCATGGCTGTGCTGTCCAGATCCAAATTGACAATCAGCTCTTTATAGGCCGATTTTTCTGCGCCGAAGACATCCGGAATCAGGCGGCTTTCCGTTTCCGTGCCCGGGCCGAATTCCTGGGCGAACCACTGCTTGGCTTCTTCAAAGGCCTCGCTTTCCCGCTGTTTCTGCTCTTCCCTGGCGATATCGGCCCCGCTCAATTTTTCCCGGGGCGGTTCCTGGCCTTCGTAGGCGGCATTGATGTGGTTCATGAAGAGGGGGATACAGGCACCGTCTCCGATGATGTGGTGGAAGTCCACATACAAATAGGCGGAGTCCGGCGTTTTATAGATTTCCAGCCGGAACAGGCGGTCTTTGTGCAAGTCCATGGGCCGCGCAAAGGTATTCCTTACCTGGTCTATGGAAGCAATCTCCCGAATCTGTGCCTTCCAGTCTTCCCGGGACTCTTCCATGCAGGGAACTCCCTCAACTTCCGTTACATGCGAAAGGATATAAGGATGCCCGGCCACAAAGGACTCCAGGGCCAGTTTCAGCTTTGGGAGATTTATGCTGGGAGGAAGTTTAAACAGCACGGCCTGCTGATAGTTGCCGGATTTTTCGTCCAGGCCCTGACTGGCCAGGAACATGCTCAATTGCGGTTGGGAGAGCGGAGACGTCATGGTTTACCTGTTTGGTTTTCACAAAGATAAACTTTTCATTTGAAACGCGGTTATTTTTCGATAACTTTACAAGTTGATAGCATCAGCCGATGGTTTCGTTCGATAGAAGCAGGATATTCCGCGTGGGAATTGTGGTAATCGCCGCCATTCTGGTGGAGGTTATTTCCATCATGCAATACGAGCGCATCCGGAAGATGATTCTGGAGGAGGAGGATATCCGCAACAATGTGGTAATGGGCGCAATGGCTCATGAGGTTGAGCATTTGCTGGACCTTACGGAGGCAACCATGTATGAAAACCTTTGGGAGGTTCAGCGTTGTCTGGCTCATCCGGACTCCATGTTCTCCGCCGTGGTCCACGTGGTGGACGACAATCCCTATGTGGTGGGCGGCAGCCTGGCTTTTGTTCCCGATTATTATCCCGCGAAAGGCCGTCTGTTCGAACCTTATGCCAGTAAAAAGGCGGACGGAAGCATCGTGGTGTCCCAATTGGCCGGCCCGGAGCATGATTATACCCAAAGCAGTTTTTTCAAGAAAGTTCTGGAAACGGAAGAAGAATTCTGGTCAAACCCGTACCGCTTTGGTCCGGATTCCCTTTCCCTGGTCACTTTTTCCTACCCGATTATTAATCAGGCCGGGCGCCTGGCAGCCGTTTGCGGCCTGGACATAGATCTCTCCTGGCTGGGAGATACGCTCAACGCCAGACAACCTTACCCTTCCTCTTTTGGCCTGTTGCTTACCCGGGAGGGTACGCTGGTAGCCGGCCCGCCGGAAACCAGAACGAATTATGCCGAAGTGAAAACCGTTCTGGCCTCTGTCAATGGTGAACTGCCCGAACGGGCCATCCGAGGTTTCTTCATCAACCGGACGCAGCTGAGCCGGGAACCCTCCTGGCAACTTGTTCAAGTAAACAGGACCGACGAAGTCTTTGCGCGAATCCGTCGGCAACGCCGGCAGCAGATGCTGTTCATTTTATTGGGTCTGGCCATTCTGGCCTTTATGATTAACCTTTATGCCCGAAACGAGAAAAAGCTGCAACGTGCTTCGGAAGAGCAGGCCCGAATGGGAGGAGAACTGGCCGTAGCGCGCAGAATCCAGCAGGAAATGCTGCCCAAGACGTTTCCGGCGTTTGTAAACGGCTCCCTGGAACCCGCCCGCGAAGTGGGAGGAGACCTTTTTGATTATTTTATCCGGGACGGAAAACTTTTCTTTTGTATCGGAGACGTCAGCGGCAAGGGTGTTCCATCGGCCATGCTCATGTCGGTGGCGCATTCGCTGTTCCGGATGGTTTCCCAGAAGGAAGAAAGCCCTTCCCGCATTCTGACGCTTCTGAATCGTGAACTGTGCCGGGGGAACGACAGCAATATGTTCATGACCTTCTTTGTGGGCTGTCTGGACCTTTATTCCGGGGTCTTGAGCTTTGGGAACGCAGGTCACGATAAACCTTACGTTTTAACCGACCAGATTACCCGTTTGCCTTCCAAGGCGAATCTCCCCCTTGGCGTTTTCCCCAATACTCATTTTGAGGAGCAAACCTGCAAGCTGGCCCACGGAACCACTCTTCTCCTCTATACCGACGGTCTTACAGAAGCTAAGAATGCCGCCAAACAGCCTTTTGGAAGAACGGGTGTACAAGCTGTTCTGAAAGACTTCCTTTCCGGTCAGGATCAGTCTCTTGGCCGCCTTGTTCACACGCTCAGTTCCGCCACCCACAGCTTTGCCGCCGGCGCCCCCCAGAGCGACGACTTAACCATGCTGGCCGTCCGGTTTGCTCCGGAGAAATTGGTCCGGGACCAGATAACCCTCAAGAATCAACTGTCCGAAGTGAACAGGCTTAGCACTTTTATCAAAGACTATTTTGCCCGTTTCCCTATTGAAGGCCGGTTGGCGGCGGGTATGCGTCTTGCGCTGGAAGAGACGGTCGTTAACGTTATCGATTATGCTTATCCTGGCGGTGCCGAAGGCTCCCTTTCTGTATTTGCAGACAGTAATGGGGAAGAGATTCGCTTTACGGTTATGGATAATGGTATCCCCTTTGACCCTACTGCTTACCTGGAGCCTGATACAACCCTTGATGCCCGGAACCGTCCTATCGGCGGGTTGGGTATTCTCCTTTCCAGAAAGCTTATGGACTCCATTTCCTATTCCCGGCGTAACGGGCAAAATGTATTATATTTAACCAAATCCATCATATGACAACCAGCATTTTAGAAACTTCAGATCAAGTCATTGCCAAACTATCCGGGGAGCTTGATACGGCCGCTGCCCCGCTTGCCGAACAGTCTCTTCAGCCCCTTGCAGACAAGGGCAAAGACATAGTTATTGACTGTTCTGAACTTGAGTATATTTCTTCCAGCGGACTCCGGATTTTCCTTAGTATTCTCAAACAGGCACAGCCTTTTGGGAAACAGGTTGTGCTCAAGAATGTGAACGATGTTATCCGCGATGTCCTGGAGATTTCCGGTTTCATTTCCCTTTTTGTGATTGAGTAAGATGGTTTCTTTTTTTACGGAAGACACTTCCTTTTCGTTTAAGGAAAAACGGCTTACGGCCCGCTGGCTCAAACTTGTTGCCGAGAGTGAAATCAGACGTCTCGGAGATATTTCCATCATCTTTTGTTCAGACACATATATTCTGGACATTAATATGAAGTATCTCCAGCACGATTATTTTACGGACATTATTACCTTTGATTACTGTGAAGGAGACAAGCTTTCCGGAGACTTGTTTATCAGCGTTGATTCCGTTCGTGAGAATGCTGTGGTTTACGGAACCGATTTTGCCGACGAGCTCAATCGAGTAATCGTGCATGGTGTGCTTCACCTGATTGGTTACGACGACCATTCAAAAGAGGACATTGCTGTTATGCGTTCCAAAGAGAATTATTATCTTTCCCTTCGCGAACTTGTATGACCGGAAGTTTTGATATTATTGTTATTGGGGGTGGCCATGCTGGCTGCGAAGCCGCTATGGCCGCTGCCAATATGGGCTCTTCGGTTTTGCTCATTACCCCGGATCTTCAGGGGCTGGCCAAGATGTCCTGTAATCCTGCCGTCGGCGGAATTGCCAAAGGACAGATTGTCCGGGAGATTGATGCACTGGGCGGCTATATGGGTTTGGTTACGGACGCCGCCACGTTACAGTTCCGTATGCTTAACCGGTCAAAAGGTCCCGCCATGTGGAGTCCCCGCGCGCAGTGTGATAAACAGCTCTTCTCCCGAGCATGGCTTAATACACTTCTAAGTAATTCTAAATTAAGTATTTACGCCGATTTTGCCGCCGATTTTCTCTTTGAGAATTCAAAAATCTGCGGCGTTCGGTGTGTAACCGGTGCAATTTTTCATGCTCGCGCCTTTATTTTAACGGCTGGGACGTTCTTGAACGGCCGGATGTATATCGGCACCCAGATGTTTGAAGGAGGCCGGATAGGAGAGAAAGCGTCTTACGGGATTTCTGATCAGCTTGCCTCTTTGGGTATTCCGATGGCCAGAATGAAGACGGGGACGCCACCTCGCATCGACGTCCGCTCGCTTGATCTTTCCAAACTTGTTCCCCAGAAAGGAGATACCGCACCCGAACGGTTTTCTTTCTTAGCTATTCCTTCTGCTGTTCAGGAAGGACGCCCTCAGCGGGATTGTTATTTGCTTCATACCAACGAACGGGTTCATGAGATTCTCCGAACAGGTTTTGACCGTTCTCCCCTTTTTACCGGGCGGATTCACGGAAAAGGTCCCCGCTATTGCCCAAGCATTGAAGATAAACTCAGAACCTTCTCGGATAAGGATTCCCATCAACTTTTCCTTGAACCGGAAGGACATGATTCCCCGGAATTTTACCTGCAGGGATTCTCCTCCTCTTTGCCGCTGGAAGTGCAATTGGAGGCCCTGCACGCTATTGATGGGCTCGAGAATGCGGTTGTATTCAAACCGGCTTATGCCGTGGAATACGACTATTTTGACCCGCAGTATTTGCACTATACGCTGGAGTCTAAGATTGTTGAGAACCTCTTTTTGGCAGGCCAGGTAAATGGTACCACCGGATATGAAGAAGCGGCGGCTCAGGGTATCATGGCCGGCATTAATGCCCATTTGAAGTTACAGGAAGCAGAGCCCTTTGTGCTACACAGAGACCAGGCCTATATTGGCGTTTTAATTGACGATCTCATCAATAAAGGCGTGGATGAACCCTACCGAATGTTCACGTCGCGTGCCGAGTTCCGTATTCTTCTGCGCCAGGATAATGCCGATTTCCGCCTGACCGAGCTCTCCTACAAGATGGGTCTTGCAAGCGCCGAACGGTATGAACTCCTTCAGCAGAAAAAGGCCTCTGTGGATGCCCTGGATGCTCTTTGCCGCTCTTGCAAAGTGAAACCTGAAGACGCGAATCCCGTGCTTGCGCAGTTTGGTTCCGCGCCCATCGCTGAGTCTAAACACCTTTCAGAATTGGTGTCCCGTCCAGAAGTTTCTCTGTCCAACATGATGCGTTTTGTTCCACGTGGAACTTTTTCAGAAGATGTTGTGACCTCTGTTGAGGTTTCCCTCAAGTATGCTGGTTATATCGAACGAGAAAAATTGCAGGCCGAAAAGAACAGTCGGCTTGAGTATATCCGCATTCCTTCCGACTTTGATTTCTCCAAAATTCAGGGTTTGACCATCGAATGTCGTCAGAAATTGGCAAAATATAAGCCCGAGACCATTGCTCAGGCTTCCAGGATATCGGGTGTTTCCCCCGCAGATATTTCCGTCTTGCTGGTCTATTTTGGCCGATAAATGTTCCACGTGGAACGCAGCCTAGAGTTTCTTTAAGGCGGCTTTAATAATCTCTTCTACTTTTGCGTCCGGGTTCTCTTTGAGGATTCCGGGCATCACTTTGCTGATGTTGGCCTTGCTGAACCCGAGCATGGTAAGAGCCACGGTGGCTTCTTCCACCAGGCCCGAATTGTCTGCCTTGAATAGCGCTGTGTTGTCTGATCCGGCGCCTTTCACCACCTTGTCTTTCAGCTCCAAAACCAGCCTCTGGGCGCTCTTGAGGCCGATTCCTTTCACACTCTTGATACGGTTTACATTCTCTGAAAGGATGGCCTGGCGTATCTCTTCCGAGGTTAATGTGGACAGCATCATCCGGGCCGATGCCACCCCAATTCCAGACACGCTGATAAGCAGCCGGAACAGTTCGCGCTCGTCCTTGGTGGCAAATCCGTAATACAGTTCTTCGTCTTCCCGGATGTAGTGATGGATGTACGCAACAGCCTGGGTTTGCAGCTGAAAAGCCTCGTACGTTTGCAGCGAAATGAGAAGGGAGTAGCCTATTCCGCCATTTTCCAGAATCAACTCTGTGGGGGTTAATTCTATGATTTGTCCTTTAATATAGTCTATCATATTGCAAAATTATGTAAATTTGCACACTTATCCAAAACGCATGAACGTAAATGAAATCCGCCTCCAGTTCCCTGCGCTTGCCACCCGTGTTTATGGCAAGCCGCTGGTGTATCTGGACAATGCTGCATCGGCCCAAAGGCCTGTTTCTGTGATTCAGGAGGGGGTTCGGCTGGCGGAAAAGGCTAATGCCAATATCCACCGCGCCGTGCACTTTTTGGCCGGTGAAGCAACAGAGGCTTATGAGGGGACCAGAGATGCGGTTAAGGACTATTTGAATGCGGCGTCCCGGGAAGAAATTGTTTTTACATCCGGAGCAACGGCCGCCATCAACCTGGTTGCCTTTTCTTTTGGAGAAGCCTTCGTTCATGAGGGTGACGAAGTTATTGTCTCCACCGCGGAGCACCATTCCAACATCGTTCCCTGGCAGATGCTTTGCCAGCGCAAAAAAGCCGTTCTGAAAGTCCTTGACATTCAAGAAAATGGCGTGCTGTTCCCCGGTGATTTGGAAAAACGCATTTCTCAGCGCACCAAAATTGTAGCTATCTCCCACATTTCCAATGTGTTAGGCCTTGTTAATCCTGTGCAGGATCTGATTGCAACCAGCCATAAAATGGGCGTTCCCGTGCTGGTAGACGGCGCTCAGGGCGTTGTGCACTCAAAAGTGGACGTCCAGGAGCTGGACTGTGACTTTTATGTCTTCTCCGGACACAAAGTCTTTGCCGCTACGGGAACAGGTGTTCTCTACGGCAAGAAGAAATGGCTGGATGCCATGCCCCCGTATATGGGCGGCGGAGAGATGATTGAAACGGTGCGGTTTACCGGTACCACCTACGCTCCCCTTCCGGGTAAGTTCGAGGCCGGCACCCAGAATTTCAACTCCATTCCTACCCTGGTTCCGGCGCTGCGTTTACAGCACTCTTTTTTGAATGACCCGGAAACAATTGAAAACCAGCGCGCTATCACCCGTTTCGTGTACGAGAACCTTACGGAAGATTCTAGGATTCTCCTATATGGGAATCCTAAGAACCTGGAGAACAAGATACCCCTGTTCTCTTTTGCCGTTAAGGGGGCCCACCATGAGGATTTGGCCCTGATTTTGGATAAGATGGGAATCGCTCTCCGTTCGGGGCAGATGTGCGCGGAGCCGCTGATGGACCGGCTGGGGGTTACCGGGCTTCTCCGGGCCTCTTTTGCCCCGTACAACACCCTGGAGGAAGCGGAGTACTTTGTAAAATGCCTGCAAAAGGCCATAAACATGCTTATTTAAGCCTTTTTACCCTTAAGACGATGCTCACGCTGGAAGAAAAGAAACAAGCTGTTATAGAGGACTTTTCCCTCTATGACGAGTGGCTTGACAAATACGAGTATCTCATAGAACTGGGGAAGGGTCTGGAGCCCTATCCGGAAGAGAAAAAGACAGACGACCGCCTGATCAAGGGCTGTCAGTCCCGCGTATGGCTGGATTATACCTTGAAAGACGGTCGGCTTTATTTCCAGGCCGACAGTGACGCCATCATTACCAAAGGCATCATTTCCCTTCTCATCAGCGTTTATTCCGGCCGCACGCCGGAAGAAATTGCGGCGGACGATTTCGGTTTCATTTCCGGTATCGGCCTGAAGGAGAACCTTTCCCCCACCCGGGCCAACGGCTTGGTTTCCATGATTAACACCCTTAGGAGCATTGCAGAGAATGCCTGATAAAGAAGTACTTACTGCAGAAGACGTGAAGGCGCTGGAGCCCTTGTACGCCGCGGTCGTGGCCGCCATCAAGGAGGTGTACGACCCGGAGATTCCGGTGAACGTGTACGACCTTGGGCTTATCTACGAGCTCACCATCAGCAAAGCTCACGAAGTGTTCATTTTAATGACCTTCACGGCTCCCAACTGCCCCATGGCAGACCAGGTTCTGGCAGAGGTGCAGCAAGGTGTGGAACAAGTTCCCGGTGTTTCCAAATGCACGATTGAGCTTACTTTTGAGCCGGCCTGGGACCGCAGTATGCTGTCGGAAGAGGCCCGCGTAGAGCTGGGGCTTGATTACGAAGAAGACGATTACGGAAAGCTGGAGGAGGATTAATGGAGCGGATAGATGTCTATTTCGGTCTGGGTTCCAACCTGGGAAACCGCCGGGAAAACCTCCTGGAGGCCGTTTCCATGCTGGATAAGGCCCTTGGACGCCATAAGGCCCTGTCGGCCCTCTTTGAAACGGAAGCACAAGGGTTTGACGGCCCTCCTTTCCTGAACGCCTGTGTCCGCTACCGCGTTCCCCGGATGGCTTCTCCGGTGGCCCACGGGCTGGAGCTCCTCCGCCTTGTAAAAGGGATAGAAAAGGCCCTCGGCAGGGAAGAAGTTCCTCTGTTTGATGCCGATGGAACGCGGATATACCAAAGCCGGCCCATCGATATCGACATCCTTTTCTACGGCACTCAAACCGTTCAGACACAGGCGCTTACCATTCCTCATCCCCGGATTTCCCAGCGTGAGTTCGTGCTGCTTCCTCTCCGCGAAGTGGCTAAACGGGACCTGAAAAAGGCATTTCCGGAAATATTTGTGTAAATTTGCAAGTTATAAATACAGTAATATGACACAGGAAGAACTTTTCAAAGTACTGGTTGCCCATTGCAAGGAATATGGCTTCATATTCCCCTCCAGCGAGATTTATGACGGCCTGGCTGCCGTTTACGACTACGGCCAGATGGGCGTACAGCTCAAAAACAACATTAAAAATTACTGGTGGGAGGCCATGACCCGCCTGAACGAGAATATCGTGGGCATTGATTCCGCCATTTTCATGCATCCGCGCATTTGGGAGGCCTCCGGCCACGTGGGCGCCTTCAACGACCCGCTTATCGACAACAAGGATTCCAAGAAAAGATACCGTGCCGATGTCCTCATCGAGGATTATCTGGGTAAGATCGAGGAAAAGATAGAGAAGGAGGTAGCCAAGGGCCGCAAGAAGTTCGGAGACGCCTTTGACGAGGCCCAGTTCCGCGCCACAAACCCCAATGTCCTGCGCGAAAAGGCTAAATATGACGAGGTTCACAACCGTTATGTGGCCGCCGAAAAGGCCAACGACTTTGCCGAATACCGTCAGATTATCATCGATTGCGGCATTGTCTGCCCCATTTCCGGCACCTGCAACTGGACGGAAGTGCGTCAGTTCAACCTCATGTTCCAGACCTCCATGGGCAGCACGGCCGACGGCGCCAGCACCATTTATCTGCGTCCGGAGACTGCCCAGGGCATCTTTGTGAACTATTTGAATGTCCAGAAGACCGGCCGCATGAAGATTCCGTTCGGCATCGCCCAGATTGGTAAAGCCTTCCGAAACGAGATCGTCGCCCGTCAGTTTATCTTCCGCATGAGGGAGTTCGAGCAGATGGAAATGCAGTTCTTCATCAAGCCCGGAACGGAGCTCGACTGGTTCAAAAAGTGGAAGGAAACCCGCATGAAATGGCATGTGAATATTGGCATGGGGGCCGAGAATTACCGTTTTCACGACCACGAGAAGCTGGCCCACTATGCCAATGCCGCCACGGATATCGAGTTCAATTTCCCCTTCGGTTTCAAGGAACTGGAAGGCATCCACAGCCGCACGAACTTCGACTTGGGAAACCACCAGAAATTCTCCGGTAAAAAGATTGAATACTTTGATCCTGAGGAGAATACGTCCTATACTCCCTATGTGATTGAAACCTCTATCGGCGTAGATCGCATGTGCCTGGCCGTGCTTTCCCACGCCTACACCGTGGAGAAGCTGGAGAATGGAGAGGAACGCGTTGTCATGCGCATTCCGGCCCCGCTGGCCCCTATCAAAGTGGCCGTTATGCCGCTGGTGAAAAAAGACGGACTGCCGGAACTGGCCCAGAAGGTGGTGGACGAGCTGAAGTACGATTTCTCCTATCAGTACGACGAAAAAGACTCCATCGGCAAGCGTTATCGCCGTCAGGATGCCATTGGAACGCCGTTCTGCGTTACTGTAGACCATGATTCCCTTACGGACGGTACCGTTACCGTACGGGAGCGCGATACCATGAAGCAGGAGCGTGTGAAGATTGAAGACCTCCGGGCCATGATTGACAAGAAGGTGTCCCTTACCAACCTCCTCAGAAACCTCTAAGATGGGAGCCCTGGCGCTGTTCATAACCGCCGTTCTGGCCACCCTGGTGCTGTATTTCTGGGCCCGAAAGGCCCAGTTGGAAAAGCAGCTGCTGGAAGAACGGGAGGAAAACGAGCGGGTGTTGTCCGCGGCCGAAGACCTTCGGTCGCGGCTTCGCTCGCTGGAGCGCCGCCAGGACAGGCCGAAGGGCGGGCTGGCCGGTATCGGCACGCTGGACCGCCTTTGTGAGCAGTACTATGTTTATGAAGGGACGGACAACCTGCAGCCCCGTATTCTGAAGGAAGTCCGTTCCATTGTTGAAGGCCTCCGCAACGATCCAGCGGCCCAGAAATCCCTGGAGCAGGCGCTGGACGATTCTTCCCAAAATGTGATGTCGAAGCTCCGCGAGGCCTTCCCCAAGTGGAAGGAAGAAGACTTCCTTCTCTACTTGTTTGCCGCCTCCGGATTCTCCTCCACCACCATCTCCACCCTGCTGGAAAAGGACAAGCCATACGTCTATAACCGGCTGTACAGGCTCAAAGAACGCATCAAATCCGCCTCTCCCAAGGACCGGGATCTCTTCCTGGACTGCCTGGAAAAATAAATATTTTAAAAAGTGGCGAACGCTTAAATTTCGATGGTTTTCGACACCGAAATTGATGGTTGCGAGATTTTCAGAATTTCAAAAGCATATAACAATTTAATAATCAGGTGTTTCCAAAATCAAGATTGCGAGATTTTTTTGGAAAGATATTTTTGAAGGCTCAAAAATAGGTGCGACCTTTGCAACAGAGAAAAACCAAAATCAAAATTATACGCAATTATGGAAGTCAAGAAGAGTGCAAAAGCCAGCCTTGAAAACAAGAAACTGCTGCTTACCGAGGTAGGCCTGGTGGTCGCCCTCGCCGTCGTGTACGGAGCCTTCAACTACTCCTCCCGCGAGTCTGCGGTTGCCGTCCTGGAAGACACCACCCAGGTTGTGGTGGAAGATGAAATGATCGCCATCCAGAACGAACTCCCGCCGCCCCCGCCCGAGGCTCCGTCCATCCCCGTCCTGTCCGACCAGATCGACATCGTGGACGATGACATCAAATTGGACGACGATATGTTCATCAACCTGGAAGACGACGCCAACCTAGCCGTGGACATCCAGGATTACCGTGAAGCCGAGGTAGAGGAAGAGGAAGTGGAAGAAGAAGCCATTCCGTTCCAGCTCGTAGAACAGAAGCCTTCCTTCAACGGCGGAGACGCCAACGAGTTCTCCAAGTGGGTGAATTCCCGTCTGGTATACCCGGAAATTGCCAAGGAAAACGGCGTGCAGGGTCGTGTAACCCTCATGTTCACCGTGGAGGCAGACGGCCGCGTAACCAACGTGCGCGTAGTACGTGGTGTGGATGAGTCCCTGGACAAGGAGGCCGTCCGCGTGGTTTCCAGCTCCCCGAAGTGGAAGCCGGGCCGCCAGCGTGACCGCGCTGTTAAGGTTACCTACACCTTCCCGGTAATCTTCCAGCTTCGCTAATTCGCGGAACAAAAAATGCTCAGAGGGCAACCCCGGAAAGGCGGTTGCCCTCTTTTTTGTCTCTGAAATCCCTATAAATTAGGATTGCACAGCGGCCGCGGGAGGAGTAATTTTGCGCACAAAATGGTTCTGAACTATGGAACAGCGCATTCTTACCATTGTTTTGCTGCTGTGTTCGCTGAGCCTGGGCGCCCAGCGTCTCACCATCGGCGGATACGGAGAAGTGGCCGCAAGCCGCCATTTCTACAGCGACAGCCCCTATCGTTATGCCAATCCGGAACAATATGCCCATGACCCCGGCCACGGGCGGGCCGATATCCCCCATGCGGTTATCTATCTGGGCTATGATTTTGGCAAAGGATGGACATGGCCAACGATATTCATGGCACCTGGTGCCGCACAACCCCTCTTTGGGGCCGTGGTCTGTCCCAGGTGAATACCTGCGCGGCCGACCGGCTGCACGACTGCCGGGCAAGAAACACGCTGGAAGCTATTATGTGGCACGGGTTTAGCAGCAAAAGCGACGCCTATCCTTCCGTGGAAAAGTTCAGCAAACTGTCCAAGGAAGAGCGTGACGCGGTCATTAAATTCATAGACTCCATTTGATGAAAACGGCCAAATATCTGTCTTTTGGCGCCCTGGCGGCTCTCATTGTAATGATGATGGCCGCCACGGTCGTCGAAAAACTGCAAGGAACTCCGTCGGCTTTCCGGCTGGTGTACCATAATCCGGTATTCATGGTCCTCTGGGCCCTGGCAGCCATCAGCGGCCTGTATTACCTGATTCGGAAAGGCGTTCCCAAAAAACTGTTCACCCTGGGCCTTCATCTTGGTCTCATCACCATCCTGGCAGGTGCGCTGGTTACGTATCTGTTCGGACAAAGCGGAACCATCCATCTCCGGGAAGGGGAAGAATCGGCCCTTGTAGAGCAGGAGGACGGGAACGCGTGGAACACAGAACTTCCGTTCCACATCCGCCTGGAGGCCTTTTCCATCGACTACCATCCCGGGTCCCAAATGCCGTCCGACTATCAGTCCGACATTACTTTTCTTCCGGAAGGAACCCCCGCGCACATCTCCATGAACCACATTGCCAAATACAGCGGATACCGTTTTTATCAGGCCGATTATGACGCGGACGGAAAAGGCAGCATCCTGGCGGTGAGTCACGATCCCTGGGGCGTGGGCATCACTTATGCCGGGTATTTGCTGCTGCTGGTTTCCATGCTGGGGTTCTTTTTCCAGAAAAACACGGCCTTCCGGGCGGCGCTGCGGCGTGTTGCGGCCATGACCGCCGCTGCCGCGCTGCTGTTCACCCTTCCCTCCTTGCGGGCCCGTGCCCAATCCCGGGAGACGAAAGAGAGCCTGGGACAGTTGTATGTCTATTATGGTCACCGCGTTTGCCAGCTGGACACCTATCTGCAGCAAAACGGCCTGGAGGCCACCCTGGCCTCGCTGGACCGGCTGAAGCTGT
>Ga0310690_10003949_pt1 | contig 21629 bp, 20 predicted proteins | sample AusTroGonzalo_MG_2_FD_207661 | JGI IMG/M metagenome (GOLD analysis project Ga0310690, IMG submission 207661) | Bovine rumen microbial communities from tropical cattle in Woodstock, Queensland, Australia - Gonzalo_04 (v2) (version 2) | ecosystem: Host-associated > Mammals > Digestive system >... | reverse complement strand
TGTCTTGATTTCCTGCGTTCTGTCCACAAGAGCAACTGTTGCCCGGCCTTCGCCCTCAATCGTTACTTCACGAACGGTTGAAATAAAATTATTGATAAGAGCCTCGAAGTAGTGCGGCTCTGTCTTCGTACCTTCACAGACTATGAGGAAACGCACGAGCTTCTCACGAACGTTCTCCTTGCGCTTCTTGGCAGCCTTGGCTTCTTTACGCTCCCGCCTCAGCTTTGCGATTTCTTCTTTTCTCGAATATCCCATAGCAGCACTTTATTTTCCAATGAAAGGTATGGCACCATAGCGGCCACGAATATAGTCGCGCTTGATATCACGGTCGTTGCGTACTTTCTTTCCGTCTTCATCCTTGAATTCCACAAGCGAATAGATGTCGGTTGACTCCACCTTGTCCTTTTCTGCGAACCAAATCTGGTCACGACGGACAATCTCCAAATCAAGCAGATTGGTGTCGTGCGTGGCGAAAATCAGCTGTGCTCCGTGCTGGTTCTTCTCTGGATCCATGAACAGAAGCACGATGTTGCGTGTCAGCAATGGGTGAAGCTTTGCATCGAGTTCATCGACAATCAGTGTCTTGCCCTCGTTCAGCGTATCGAATATTGGGCCGGAAATCTCTATCACTTTCTTCGTTCCCTCTGACTCCATCTGATTCTTGTGGAAATTTCGCTCACCAATCACGAGACCTTTTTCGTCATAGACATTGTGAGTGGTCATCGGCTCGACCACGTTTCCTGTCGCCAAGTCCTTCTCCAACTGTGACCTCAACGACCTTGGGGCACTGTCCAAGGCCTCTTTGGGAATATCGACCTTCTTGACAGAGAAGCGGGTAAAACCCAGTTGCAGGGTCTTGAAGAACTCCTGGGCCTGGTCAGCTCCGTTCAGATGTTCCAAAAACATTCTGAGCGTAAAAGCCTCGTAGCCCTCACTGTCGATTCCAGAAAGTACATTGCATTCTCCAAACCAGCCCAATATGGAATTGGACTTCTCGCCCTTCAGCTGAGCCACAAGCGACAGGAAAAGGCGATTCGAGTTTGTCAAATCCTCTTTTCCCTGACCCTCTGGGAATCTTTTGGGCGATACCTCTATAATATCTCGTGAACGCACGAAGAGCTCGTACTCTTTCTCGCCAAACCGCTTCTCATATAGCCACTCTGAGATAATATCCGTTTTGTTGTACTCAAAGCCATAGCGGTAAAGCACCTCACCTTTGATGAACTGAATCTCAAACAGTGTAGGCTGTGAATCAGAGTTTTCATCCAATGCAAAAGGATCGTAGGGCAGCGCATCACCTTCGTTCAACCTAACCGAACGCCTGACCATACTACGCATGGTAGAAATGGCCTGAATCAAATTACTCTTGCCCCCCGAGTTGGCACCATAGAAGACTGCCAACGGGAGCAAACTGTACTTACCCTTGTTGATGACGGAGTCTTTATGTTCCTTAATGGAACTTGCCTCCATACTGAACGTACGTTCCAGCTTAAAGGAGCGATAGTTCTTGACCGTAAAATTTGTAAGCATATCTCAAAATTTTCTGCAAATATACATATATTCTTCGTTATTGCAATGGAAATATGAGAAATTTTCTCATTTTTAACAATAACAAGTGCGATCTTCGTGGCAAAACTGGTTATTCAGCCAATAAATGACACTTTTTCTGCGATTTCTCGCCCTTACTCTGAAACAAGTTTCAGACTTTTACCCTCGGTGATCAGTTTCTGGGCTGTGGCGATGGCCTTTTGGCAATGCTCATTGTCGCTCGACCTTGTCGCTTGGCTCGTCCAAGAACTTTGTGCTATTTTGGGAATAGTCCCGGATAACTTTTAAATCAAAAACAACAATGAACAAACAGATTTTGTTTGCGTCGGCCCTGGCGGTGCTGGGGCTGACGGCGTGTGAGAAATCGCTCAATGTCGGGGAGGATATTTCTCCGACGGAGCAGGTGAAGAACTCTGTGCTGCAGGTGAGGACACGAGGCTCTGCAACTGGGGATGAAGCGACGGTGAGCTATCCCGTGACGGTTTATGTCTTCAGCGGAGACGAGTGCAAGGCAGCTCAGACAATCGGCGACGAGGGGCAGACGCTGATCATCCCACTGACGGAAGGGACGTACTCGGTGTATGCCATCGGCGGTACGTCAACTTCGGACTATGTGCTACCTGGTACTTCGGACGCTTTGAAAACATCCGCGATTGTGCTGCGCGAGGGACGTGAGCATGGCGACTTGATGACTGCGGCAGCGACGGTGACGCTCATAGATGGCGAGGCGAACACCGTGACGCTGGGCATGGAACGGAAGGTCATGCTGTTGCAAAGCGTAGTGATGAAGAAGATTCCAATGGCGGCTACGACGGTATCGGTATCAGTGTCGCCTCTGTGGCAGTCGCTCACGGTGGGCGGCAACTATGCTGGTACTGGCGGCTCGTATTCTCTGAGTCTGGAAAAACAGAGCGACGGGCGTACGTGGCAATCTATGGAAACGGCTTACCTCTTGCCGCCATCGTCTTCGCCAGCGAGTATCACCGTGCGCATCACTACGCCCACCGGAACTCGCAGTTAATAAAAATATATAAACCGCCAAAAAACCGCCAAAAATCTAATAACAATTCTGCTCAAAAACAAGAAAGTGGCTGAAAATCAACCACTTTCTCCACTGCTCAACTTTGTACTTGTCGGGATGAGGCGACTCGAACGCCCGACCCCTACGTCCCGAACGTAGTGCGCTACCAACTGCGCTACATCCCGAAAGTCCGAGAATTAGTTCCGAACTACTTTTGTACCCAGAGCCGGGGTCGAACCGGCACGGGTTTCCCCACTGGTGTTTGAGACCAGCGCGTCTACCGATTCCGCCATCTGGGCATCAAAAGCGGGTGCAAAGGTACGAATAATTTTGGAAACTTCCAACACTTTCTCTAAAAAAAAACAAAAATTCTTGGTAATGTCAGATATTTTGCTTAACTTAGCACCTTGAAAAGTAACAATAATCTATATTTATGGAAATCCAATCAAAAAATTACTGTGTTATACTGGCTGGCGGTCATGGTATCAGGCTGTGGCCGACGAGCCGGAGGGAATGCCCGAAACAGTTTGTTGATTTCTTCGGAACCGGGCGCACGCTCCTGCAGTCAACTTTCGACCGCATGTCCCGCATCATTCCCGTCCAAAATATTTTTGTGAATACCAGGCATGAGTTTACTGACATGTTACGTGCCCAGCTTCCCGAACTGCCGGTCGAGAACATCCTGTCGGAGCCTGTGAATCGCAACACGGCCCCCTCAGTGGCATGGGCAGGTGTGCGTATTCATCGGCAGTGTGCGGATGCCCGTATCGTCATTGTGCCTTCCGACCAGCTCATTGTTGAAGAGGACCGTTTCTATGAGTGCATTACCAACGGCCTTAATTTCGTAGCCGATAATGACATTATCTTGACGATGGGGGTGCGCCCCACTCGGCCTGAGCCTGGCTATGGCTATATCCAGATAGGTGAGCCGACGCAGACAGCAGGAATCCACAAGGTTCGGTCGTTCACCGAGAAGCCGGAGCGAGAGTTTGCCAGGCTGTTCATGGAGAGCGGAGAGTTCTTTTGGAACACGGGTATCTATCTTGCCAACGTGAGCTATCTGCGTCAGTTCTTTATGGAGGTGATTCAGGACATCTCATCCCGTTTGGCTCCTGTGAAGGAAATGAACAGTATGGAGGATGAGATGGGCTACGTTCGTGCCCACTTCCCTGCCTATCCTAATCTTTCGATGGACAAGGCCGCGCTGGAGATGTCGGACCAAACCTACGTGATGCGCTGTAATTTTGGCTGGGCAGACATAGGCACATGGCATTCCATCTACGAGTTCAAACAGCGGAATGAAAACGACAATGTGATTATCGACTCTGAGGTGCTGTTGGAAAACTGCCGGGGGAATATCATCAAGCTGCCAAAGGGCCATGTTGGCGTTATCAATGGATTGGACGGCTATATCGTGGCTGAGCAAGGTGATGTACTGCTAATATGCAAGAAGAGCGACTCATCGTCGCTCATCCGCAAGTATAGCAATGAAGTAGGTATTCGCTACGGCGAAAACTACATATAAGCTTGAAACTCTTTGTAGATTTTGTCTGCAGTCTCTTTCATTTCTTCCGGGGAAAGCTTTAGCTTTTTCCGGCGGAAGTCTACGTCAGCTTCGGTATTCATGGGAATCAGGTGGATGTGTGCATGAGGCACTTCCAGTCCGAGAACCACCTGTGCCACTTTACGGCACGGGAAGGCTTTCTTGATGGCCAGAGCCACTTGTTTCGCAAAAATCTGGAAGTCGGCCAGTTCTTCGTCTTTCATGTCGAAGATGTAATCGACTTCCCTGCGTGGGATGACCAGCGTGTGGCCGACGGCTACGGGGTTGATGTCGAGGAAGGCATAGAAATGCTCATTTTCGGCACATTTGTAGCTAGGAATTTCTCCTGCTGCAATCTTACTGAAAATATCCATGTTTTTATTTGAGGTTTGAGGTTTGAGAATTGAGGTTTTTGAATTGAGATTTTATCCCACGGTGATTTTCTCGATACGAAGCCTGATGGAGCCACGAGGTATTTTCACTTCCACTTCATCGCCCACTTTGTGGTTTAGCAGGCCTTGTGCAATGGGGGTCTTGATGGAAATCTTGCCCTGGCGCAGGTCGGCTTCGTTCTCGCTGACGATGGTGTAGGTCATGCGTGCCTTGTTGGCCAGATTGGTCATTTCCACCTTTGATAGGATCTGCACGGAGTCGTTGCTCAGACGGGAGGTGTCGACAATTTTAGCTTCGGAGATGGCCAGCTTCAGCTGGTTGATCTTCGATTCCAAGTGGGCCTGTGCCTCTTTGGCTGCTTCGTACTCGCTGTTCTCACTCAGGTCGCCCTTGTCGCGTGCTTCCGCGATGGCGGCCGATGCCTTGGGGCGCTCGATGCCCTCCAGGCGCTTCAGTTCGGCTATAAGATTATCATAGCCCTCTTGTGACATGTATGCCATTATACTATAATATTATTTACTATTATTCATTGTTTTGGCTTTCGCACTAAAAGCAAAGAATCCCGACCATTCTCTCAGGGTCGGAATCCTTGTTCTATCATGTTTGATACCTATTTCAGGTGCAAAGGTAGCTTTTTTTTCTGGAACGTCAAAATTCTTGACGTTAAAAAAAGTTTCACCTATGCTTGCGTGGTGAGCAGGTTGTAGAGTTCGCGCATACCTTCGGATGCTCCTTTCTGGATTTGCTTCACATTGGCCCCTGTGTTCACAGGCTTGGGGTCAATCAGGTAGATGGGCACCGACGGGCGTACATAATGCACCAGTCCTGCAGCCGGATAGACGTTGAGCGAGGTGCCGATGATGATAAACAGGTCGGCCTGCTGTGCATAGTCAATAGCTACCGAGATGTTGGGCACGGCCTCGCCGAAGAAGACGATATATGGTCGCAACAGCGAGCCGTCGCCGGCCTTGGTTCCTGGGGCAATCTCGCAATCGTCGATGGTAAGCTGGCGGATATAGCGTGGATCGTCGACATCGCGGCTGCTGCACACTTTCATCAGTTCGCCGTGCAAGTGGATAACGTGGCTGGAGCCGGCCATCTCGTGCAGGTTGTCAACGTTCTGTGTCACGACGGTCACGTCGAAAAAGCGCTCCAGTGCTGCCACCAGCCGATGGCCTTCGTTGGGCTTGACACCCCAGCACTTCTTGCGAAGCATATTGTAGAAATTAGTCACCAATTCCGGGTCGGCCTCCCATCCTTCGTGAGTGGCCACTTTGGCCACAGGGTATTCCTCCCAGAGTCCGTCGGCATCACGGAATGTCTTCAGTCCGCTTTCCACCGACATGCCTGCTCCTGTCAATACAACTATTTTTTTCATAAGCCTACATGGTATTTTAGTTGCAAAAATAGTGAAAATTACTGGAACGGCCAAATCTGAAGCCAATAAATTTGCATTTTTGCCCGTTTCTTCGTACCTTTGCGCCCATGTTTGCACTGAGTTTGTTTTTGTCCGCCGTTTCTGCGGTGCCGTCGCTTCCCGACGACACTATCCGCACCCGCCATTTGGACGAGGTGGTTGTTTCGAGTCAGACGGCTGTTCGTAGGCTTGAGAGTGTTGACATGGGTATCGAGCGCCTTACGGTGGAAGACTTGGAGACGACCCCATCGCTATTGGGCGAGAAGGATGTGATGCGCACCCTTCAGTTGCTGCCCGGAGTGAAACAGGAAAGTGAAGCATCCAGCGGATTCCAAGTGCGTGGAGGCACGTCAGCGCAGAATTCTATTCTCTACGATCATGTCCCTGTTTACAATGTCGGCCATCTGGCTGGGTTGTTCTCTGCTTTCAACAGCGATGCTGTTTCTGGTGCCACGCTTTATAAGTGTTGTCCTCCTGCCCAGTACGGTGGAGCCACTTCGGGCGTGCTCGACGTGGCTTCGCGCTCGGCCGTCGCCGACCGTTGGCACGGAGGGGCCAGTATCGGGCTGCTCTCTGCGAAGGTATTGGGCGAAGGTCCCCTTGGTCAGCAGGCATCGTTGTTGGTGTGTGCGCGTCGCAGCTATGCTGATGTGCCGTTGAAGCTGGTTAACGATTTCAAGGACAATACCCTCTACTTCTACGACGCCAATGCCCGTCTAGACTATATCTTGGGTGAACAAGACCAGTTGCAGCTGTCGTTCTTTGGCAGCCGCGATCATATTGCCTTGAAGGATATGGCCAGTATGAAGTGGAGCAATTTGGCAGCCAGTCTCAGCTGGCGTCACCATTTCAAGAATGACGCTCATGCCGTGACCACGTTGCTGTTGTCGAACTATAACACCGATAATGCCATCGACTTGCTAGGCTATGACGAGACCTTCTCGGGACATATTCGCCAGTGGGGACTTCGCGAGGATGTCTCGATGTCTATCGGTGCAGCTGAGCTGACCTTGGGCGGTCAGTCGCTGTTGGTTGACGTGAAGACTGGTGAGTGGCAGGCTGTGAATGACCACCAGAAGGAGGTGCGCAGGGCTTGGGAGAACACCTTGTGGGCTGGCATGGAGCTGCGCCTGTCGCCAAGTGTGTCGACTCAGGCAGGCTTGCGCTTTTCAGCATTCTCGTCGTTGGGTGGCCCATATTATTACGAGACCAACGAGCAGGGTGACATTGTGTGGTTCTACAAGACGCGTCGCTACCATATCGTCAACACCCATCTGACGCTGGATCCGCGTCTGAGTCTGGTCTGGAAACCGGCTTCCAGGCTGAGTATCAAGGCGGGCTATGGCCATACGTCGCAGAATATCCATGCGCTGCGCGGACAGAACACGTCGACTCCTTTCGACCGTTATACGCTGAGCAGCAATTTGGTGAAGCCCCAACAAGCCGACCAGGTGAGCTTGGGAGTCTATGCCATGTCGCCCCGGCAGGACTACGACCTGTCGCTGGAGGGCTATTATCGCCACATTAATAATATATTAGACTATCGTGATGGCAAGTCGCTTGGCAGTGCCATTGAGATGGAGCGGCTGGTGCTGCCCGGGCAGGGTCGCTGCTATGGTGGCGAGCTGATGGTACGCAAGAACAGTGGCCGGCTGACCGGCTGGCTGGCCTATACACTGTCTTGGGCAGAGAATCAGATTGACGGCATCAACGGCAACCGCTGGTACACGGCCAATGTTGACCGCAGGCACGATCTGGATATTGTAGCCGTCTACCGCCTGACGCCCACCTGGAAGCTTAGCGCGTTGTGGGTCTACAATTCCGGGCAGGCTTTCACTGCACCCAGTGGCAAGTACGAAATTATTGATAATTACATCTATTATTATGCTGAGCGCAACGGCTATCGTGCTCCGGCCTATCATCGCCTGGACATTGGTGCCACATGGACGAAGTCTGTCTGCGGTGGAAAGTTGACACGCGAGTGGCAGTTCGGCATCTATAATGTCTATAATCGCTATAACCCCTTCCTCATCAATTTCGAGGACAGCGAACAAGGCTCACATACCAAAGCAGTGGGCTATAGTCTGTTCGGCATTGTGCCTTCGGTGTCGCTGAGTATTAAATTCTGACCTTATGCGGAAAACGATATTGTATGTTATCTTCCTGGCCCTATTCCTGGCCTGTGAGAAAGAGTTGGAAATCGACTATCACTCCTCGGAGATGCTTTACGTCGCCGAGGTGTTGTTGACTCCCGACCTGGCGACAGCCCGTGTCACCAGGACGCGCGGTGTGATGGAGTCGCCGTCTGACAGCAGCTTTGTCACCGATGCCAAGGTGACCATCCGTATGGAGGGCGATCCTTGGGCTGACACCCTTCGCAATCGTGGGCGTGGACGCTACACGTCTCCATATCTGGCCGACGAGGGCAAGGAATATATTGCCGAAGTGATCATCAACGGCCATACCTACACGTCGCGTTCCACCATGCGTGGAGCGCCCCGTATCAAGAGCTTTAACTTCGTGTGGCAGGATGTCGTTACTGAGAAAATGCTGTTTGCAGACCTTCGCCTTGAGGACATTCCCGATGAGAATAACTACTATTTCATGCACCTGTACCGCAATGGGGTGGGGTATCGCTGGGCTGTCATGAGCGACCGCGAGAATCCCGGTGCCGAGTTGCAGCAGTTGTTCTCGTGTACCACCAAGCGCGACATGGACGCGGGTACGGGCAGCGACGTGCTCTTCGAGGGTGACCTGATGCGTTTGGAGGTTCGTTCCATCGACCGTCCTGTCTACGACTATCTCTACTCCTTGCAGCTGATGAACAATACTGGAACGAATCCCATTGCCAATTTCTCAGATGGGCTGCTAGGCTACTTTTCTGCCTATCAGGTCGATGTCAGGGATATAGAGTTCTGCGTTGACTCCATTCGCTGAAACACTTACAGCTTGTCGAGCGTGACGGTCATGGTCACCTCGCGCTCGTCGTTCAGCTTGTGGGTGTACTCTGTCACAATCTGGTAGGGCGACATCGACAGCACCAGCCACAGCAGCGTATAGTCTTCGCCATTGGCGTTGGCCTCAATCCTGATGACTGCCTGGCTGGCCCGATAGGTACCAGGCAGTTCACCGTCTTTGTAAATCAGGGCGCAACTGCCGTCAGCGTTGAATACAACGTATTTATAGCTCAGCTCATAGTCCAAAGTCTCTGTCGTCTTGTAGGAGAAGGCCCATTTGCCTACCAGTGCTTCGCTAGTCACGTCGCTGTCTTCCAGCTTGTCGCAGGCTGCCAGTGCAAGGGTCATCAGCAGGGCAAGCATAGTCCCCCATTTCTTGATTGTCATCATTGTGAGCATGTAATTTTTATTAAAAACTCCACAAAAATAGTAATTTTTCTGCAATTATCGCACAGAAGTCAGAAATAATTGCTAATTTTGCACGATTTTTTATCGTATATACATTATTTATAGAGAAAGCAATGGATAAACTGAGTTATGCCCTTGGACTGGGCATCGGTCAGCAGCTGGCTCAGATGGGTGCCGGCAACGACCTGAATGTGGACGATTTTGCACAGTCTATTCGCGATGTGTTGCAGGGTCGTGAGTTGAAGATGTCGCACCGTGAGGCCCAGCTGATAGTGAACGACTATTTCCAGAAGCAGGAGCAGCGCATGAATGCTGAGCGTGCCCAGAAGGGCAAGGCTGCCAAGGAGGCCGGTGAGAAGTATCTGGCAGAGAATGCCAAGAAGGACGGTGTCATCACCACGCCCAGCGGCTTGCAGTATCAGGTGCTGCGCGAGGGCAACGGCAAGCGTCCCTCTGCCAAGGACAGTGTGAAGTGCCACTACGAGGGTTTCCTTATCGATGGCACGGTGTTCGACAGCAGCGTGCAGCGTGGCGAGCCAGCCGTCTTCGGTTTGCAACAGGTCATTGCCGGTTGGACTGAAGGTTTGCAGTTGATGCAGGAGGGTGGCAAGTACCGCTTCTTCATTCCTTATCGTCTGGCTTATGGCGAAGGCGGTGCCGGACAGATGATTCCCCCGTTTGCAGCTCTTATTTTCGATGTGGAACTAATTGAAGTCGTATAGTCTCATTTTAACAATTCAAATCATAAAAAAACAATGAAAAAACTTACTTTCATGGCCGCTACGGCCATTGCAGCCGCAACGCTTGCATCGTGCGGTGGTGCAGGAACTCCCAAGGCTAATCTGAAGAGTGATGTCGACTCGCTGAGTTATGCAGCAGGTATTTCCTTGGCTGAAGAGCTGAAGACCTACAATGTGCTGGAGCAGCAGTTTGGCGTTGACTCTGCATACGTTGGTGAATTCGTCAAGGGCGTTATGCAGTCGGCCGGTGCTGGTGACGACAAGAAGCAGGCTGCCTATTTTGCCGGTGTGCAGGTGGGCAACATGATCAACAGTCAGGTCATTCCTGGTATGACCCGTCAGTTCTTGGGCGACGATTCAACCAAGAGCCTGAGCAGAAGCAACCTGCTGGCAGCTTTTGCCGAGGTGCTTACTGGCAAGGACACCAAGATGAACAAGGATGAGGCTCAGGAACTGCAGAAGCGCTTCCAGGAGATTGCCCAGCAGGCTATGCAGGCTAAGCAGTTGGCAGAGGCCGAGCGTCAGAAGGTTGAGCGTTGGGCAAAGGCCGACGAGGAGAATGCTGAGAAGTTTGCCGACAACAAGGCTGCCGGCGAGAAGTTCCTGGCTGCCAACAAGGAGAAGGAAGGCATCCAGACCACGGCCAGCGGTCTGCAGTATAAGATTATCAAGGAGGGCGATGGTGACAAACCCCAGGCTAACAGCTATGTGAAGGTAAACTATGAGGGTCGCCTCATCGACGGTACCGTGTTCGATTCTTCCTACGAGCGCAATCAGCCTGCACAGTTCCCCCTCACGGGTGTTATCGCCGGATGGACTGAGGTGTTGCAGCTTATGCCCGTCGGTTCTGAGTGGGAGGTCTATATTCCCCAGGAGCTGGCCTACGGTCCCGAGGACAAGGACAAGATCAAGCCTTATTCTGCTCTGATTTTCAAGATTGAACTTCTCGACATCGTCAAGTAAGTCATTACCATGATGAAGAAGACATTCGTCATAGCACTCGCTGCCCTGGTGGCGGGTGCTTTTTTTAGCCCTCTTGAGGCTGCAAAGAAGAAAAAGAAGGAAGTTAGGAAAGCTGAGGTGGAGACGCTGGCTCCCGTAGAGCTTATCACCAGCAGCGACTCGCTGAGCTATGTCGCCGGCATGATGATGACCAACGGGCTCTTCGACTATTTGCGGCAGCAGTTGAAGGTCGATACTGCCTATATGGCCGATTTCGTGCGCGGCTTCAACGAGACAGCCTGCGTCAGCGACGACCCGCATGAGATGGCCTTGAGAGCCGGACGTCAGATTGCTGAGCAAGTGAGGAATGGCATGCTTCCCCGCATGAAGCAGGACTTTACCGACACCCCCGACAGCATTGTCGAGACTGCGCTGTTCCGTGGCTTTACCGATGCCTTGATGCGCGACACATCGGTGTTTAAGGCCGATGTCGCCGACCAGCTGTTCAAGGAGAAGCATCAGCAGAATCAGGCCGCACGCGCTGCACGCCTATCTCAGGCCGGTCGTGACTTTCTGGCACAGAATGCCACGAAAGAGGGTGTCATAACCACGCCAAGCGGTCTTCAGTATAAGATTTTGGTGAAGGGCGATGGCGAAGTTCCCCAGAGCACCGACAAGGTGAAGGTGCACTATGAAGGCCGTCTTATCGACGGCACCGTGTTTGATGCTTCTTCCAAGCATGGTACCGAGCCTGCCTCGTTCCGTGCCGACCAGGTGATCCGTGGTTGGACTGAGGCACTCACTATGATGCCCGTCGGGTCGAAATGGCAGCTGTTCATCCCGCAGGAGCTGGGCTATGGCGAGCGGCAGATGGGACAGATTCCAGCCTACGCCACACTCATCTTCGACGTGGAGCTGGTAGGCATCGAGAAATAGCCCTTTTGCCACCTCTTTTTTTTACGAAATATCACAATTTGCGCATGTTTAGAGAAAAAACATGCGCAAATTGTTGCTTATTCCATTATTTTTGACTACTTTTGCTAACAAATTGACTTATTGACAGCAAAAGATGGATAAAATCGACAATCTCGACAAGAAGATTCTCAGTATTCTTTCTAAGAACGCCCGCATCCCGTTCAAGGATGTGGCAGCCGAATGTGGCGTGTCGCGTGCAGCCATTCATCAGCGCGTGCAACGGCTTATCGACAGCGATGTCATCACCGGCAGTGGCTTTGATGTTAACCCTCGGTCGCTGGGCTATCGCACTTGTACCTACGTGGGTATCACGCTGGAGCGCGGTTCCATGTACAAGGAGGTGGTGAAGCGGCTGCAGCTCATTCCCGAGGTGGTTGAATGCCATTTCACCACAGGCCCTTACACCATGTTGGTGAAACTCTATGCCCGTGACAATGAGCAGCTGATGCATCTGCTCAACGGTCAGTTGCAGGAGATTCCCGGCGTGGTGGCCACCGAGACCCTCATCTCTCTGGAGCAAAACATCAAGCGTGAGATTCCCGTACATTTTGAAGAGCTGGACACTGAATGAACCGTTATTCTCTGAATCAGCAGGAAGCGCGGGCCTACCGCATGTTAGCCACCCATCCCGATTCCCGTCCAGTCATCGGCATCACAGCCAACTATGGTGATTCCACCGCGAAGCTGGGAGATGGCTATTATAAGCAGGTGGCTGCTGCTGGCGGCACGCCCGTTATCTTGCCTCCGCTCGACGGCTCTCACGACCTGTCGGCCATGCTCGATCGTGTTGATGCACTGCTGCTTAGCGGAGGTGCCGACATCAACCCCCTCTTCATGGGCGAGGAGCCTGATCCGCAGGTGGGAGGTATCAATGCCGAGCGCGACCTGTCGGAGTTACTTATCACGCGTATGGCTTTCCATCGCCAGATGCCCCTCCTGGGTATCTGCCGTGGATGCCAGACCATGGCCGTGGCGCTGGGGGGTAAGGTGGCCCAGCACGTCAGCACAGCCATCAAGCACTCGCAGGATGCCGACCGCCATGTGCCAACACACAGTGTTACCCTTGCCGTTGACACATTATTATATAATATATATGGTGGCTCGGGAAAGATACCTGTCAATACGTTCCATCATCAGGCCGTCAGCGATCCCGGCCCCCACTTCCGTGTGGCAGCCACGGCCCCTGATGGCATCATCGAGGCCATGGAAAGCACAGAGCATAAGCCCATGCTGGGCGTGCAGTGGCATCCCGAGTGTATGGGTGCCGAGGGGTTGCCCCTGTTCCGCTGGCTGGTCGACGAGGCTCGTATCTATCGGCAGGTGCAGCAGTTGCACGACCGTATGCTCACCCTGGACACCCATTGCGACACGCCGATGCTCTTCCCGCAGGGCATTGACTTCAGCACGCGCGACCCCCGCATTCTCGTCGATTTGCCCAAGATGACCGAAGGACGCCTGGATGCCAGCATCATGGTGGCCTATATCCCGCAGAAGATGGCGGCAGTTGGTGGCTGCAAGGCATACGCCGACAGCATCTTCGACAAGATAGAAAGTATTGTGGCCGGAACCCCCCGTCACATTGCCTTGGCCCGTACTCCCGAAGCACTTTATGAGAACAAGCGGGTGGGTAAGAAGAGCATCATGTTGGGCATTGAGAACGGCCTGGCCTTGGAAGGCGACATCAGAAATGTGGAACATTTTGCCCGTCGAGGCGTGGTCTATATCACCCTTTGCCATAATGGCAATAACGATTTGTGTGATTCGGCCTCCCCTAACCCCTCTGAAGGAGGGGCACTTTCCCACTCGCATGGAGGCATCAGCGATTTCGGGGAGCAGGTCATCCGCGAGATGAACCGCCTGGGTCTGATGGTTGACTTGAGCCACGCTGCCGAGAGCAGCTTCTATCAGGCATTGGAAATATCGTCCGTGCCCATCGTGTGCAGCCATTCCTCCGCCCGGGCTCTGTGCGACCATCGCCGCAATCTCACCGACGAGCAGATGCGTGCCTTGGCCCGCAAGGGCGGCGTTTGTCAAATCACGCTCTATCCCGGCTTCCTTCGTCTGGAGGGCCAGGCATCCGTCCTCGATGCTATTGCCCATCTGGAACATGCCATCCAGGTGATGGGCGTTGATCATGTGGGTCTGGGAACTGATTTCGACGGCGACGGCGGCGTGCCTGGGCTAGCCGATGCGTCGGAGCTGTCGCTGTTTACGCGCCAGCTTCTCCTGCGCCGCTACAGCGAGCATGACATTCAGCAGATATGGGGAGGAAACTTCCTCCGAGTAATGAAACAAGTACAAAACGCAATCCCATGAAATTATCCTTTTACAGCATTATGCTCCTTTCCCTCAGTTCCCTGTTGTTCTCCTGTGGCGGCACGCGGAAGACCTATCCCGTTGAAAGCCAGCTGCCAAAGCTCAAAACGGAGCCGGTGGGGCTGGCTTTTTCGGCCGACTCTGCATACGCCTTCTGCCAGCAACAGTGCAGTTTTGGTCCCCGCACCATGAACAGCGATGCTCATGAGCGGTGCGGTGCTTGGATTGTGGAGAAGTTTCAAAGCTATGGCTTGCAGATTACTGAGCAGCGGGCCACGCTGAAGGGCTTCGACGGCACGCCCTTGCTGAGCAACAATATCATTGCCAGCTATCGTCCCCAGCAGGAAGACCGCATTCTGATATGTGCCCACTGGGACAGCCGTCCCTGGGCCGACAACGACCCAAATCCCGCGAATCACAAGAAGCCGGTGATGGCCGCCAACGACGGTGCCAGCGGCGTGGCCGTTATGCTTGAACTGGCCCGCCTGCTCACCATTCAGGCTCCAAACGACTCCATGGGCATTGACTTCGTCTGCTTCGATGCAGAAGACTGGGGCGACCATGGCGACAGCGATTCCTGGGCTCTGGGGGCACAGCATTGGGCCAGGCAAGCCAGCAGCCAGGGCTACAAGGCACGCTTCGGCATCCTGCTCGACATGGTGGGCGGCCAGCAGGCCCGTTTCTATTGTGAGTATCATTCCTTGAAGTATGCCTCGCACGTGGTCGACAGGGTATGGCAGGCCGCCGAGGTGGCTGGCTACAGCAGCTTCTTCCCTCGTGAGACCGGCGGGGGCACCACCGACGACCATGTGCCAGTGAACCAGGTGGCCAAGATTCCCTGCATCGACATCATTCCCTTCTATCCCGACTGCGAGGAGAGCAGCTTTGGCCCCACATGGCATACTGTCAGCGATGATATGCAGCATATCGACCCGCTCACGCTGCGTGCCGTTGGGCAGACGCTCGTGCAGCTTGTCTGGCAATAGCTAAAGATGTCAGGCACACCGTCTGCTACCTCAGCAGCTCCTTAAGCTTATTGACATTGCTGCGCGAAACGGGGATGGCGTCGTGCGTGTGACGCATCACGAGCTGCATGGCCCGGGAATTAGAGGAGATTTGCTCCACCTGGCCAAGATTGACCATGAAAGCACGATGGCAGCGTACTATCATGGGATAAGCTTGTAGCGCTTCTTCTATCTGTTTCATCGTAGCACGAAGCATATTGGTATGCACCTCATTCTCACGCATACTCACAGCTTGATCTTTGGGCGCCTGCAAGGCAAGAACCTTGACATAGTTGCCAACGGCTTCAATATATAATAGGTTTGGAATCTCAAGGGTGACATGCTCGTTGGTAGTTCCCTCAAGTGTGATAGCCTCATCAAGCCTGCTCTCAGTCCTCAGAGGAGGGGATGCCTGATCACTTTCTTCCTCCCCTCCTGTGAGGACAGGGTGCAGGTTGGGGGAGGCTTCTCTTTGCATTTTCTTCAGTTGTTCGTTCAGTAGCCTGGTTTCTTCGAGTTCTGCGGCCAGATAACGGTTACGGAACTTGAATCGCCAATAGAGCCCGATGGCGAAAGAGAGGAAGGCGATAATGACCAGCGTCTCCAGATAATTGCCCAACGACAGTTTGTTGCCCTCTATCAGACTGCTCATCGCAAAGTGGCGATAGATGCAAATGAACAACGACACCAATGGCGTGTTGATATATTGGAAGCGTAGATTGCGGCTGATGATATAGCTGACACCACGTTCGTAGGAGCGGGGCATGCGGACAATGTATCGCAAGATGACTTCAGTCAGAAAACAACTTAACAAGCCCAATGCAAATATCGCCAGCAAATGAATGTATGCCTGCCATTGCCATGCTCCGAGTCCGAAGGGCTTGAAGATGGCTATAGCCAGCACCATGAAGGCACAGCTGATAACGCGCGTGATGATGGTTTCTGTTCGTCCTTGTTTCATACAGTCTGCAAAGGTACGAAAAAGAAGTGAAAAGTGAAGAGTGAAAAGTGAAAAATTTGCAGAACAGGAAAAGAAATTGTATCTTTGCAACGTCAACCAGAATAATAAGTAATGTACAAGACCCGTTCACTCCCCAACACACGCATTGACGTGGCCGATGCCCTGCGAGGAATCGCTGTGGCGGGTATCATCCTGTATCACTCTGTGGAGCATTTCAACATCTTCACGCAGGAGACCATTCTCCATTCGCTGTCCAGTGACCAGACAGTAGCCGACGTCCTTGCCTGGCTACTGTCAGGTAAGATGTATGGCATTTTCGCTATGCTCTTCGGACTGAGTTTCTTTATTATGAACGACAACCAGCAGCAGAAGGGCAAATGCTTCTCTGGTCGCTTCGCCTGGCGCATGTGCCTTCTCTTCCTGTTTGGTGTCATCAATGTGACCTTCTACGACGGCGATATCTTGATGCTCTATGCCTGTTATGGCCTGCTGCTCATTCCCATCAGTTATCTGCCATCGAAGGCGGTTTGGCTTATCATCGGCCTGCTGGCCATCCAGCCTGTGGAACTCTATTGTCTGTTGACGGGCACTACGATGGATCATTCCACCATGTGGGAACTCTATGGCAAAATCAATAGCATGCACGAGCATGGCTCTTTCTGGGAGAATGCCCTCACCAACCTCCGATACGGTTTCGAAGTGAATTTCCGCTTCAATGTCTTTAGCGGACGTCTGACACAACTGCTCTGCCTCTTCATCCTCGGTATGCAGTTAGGGCGGCACCGATTGTTCTACAATGAGGGGCGAAACCTGCAGATCTGGCATAGCATACTCATCAGTTCGGCCCCTGTTATCATCTCTTTGAGTTTCGCAGATTACGGTGAACTGGAAGGCTGGCTCAGACCTATCTCCAACCTCATCATCCTCCTGATGATTGTCTCGGCTGTGGTCTCGGCGTGGTATGCCTTCGAGGGCGTACGCCGAGTGCTCCATCATCTGTGCATCTTTGGTCGCATGAGTCTCACCAACTATCTATTGCAGTCCATCATCGGCTGTGCCATCTTCTGTGGCTATGGTCTTGCCTGCTATTACAAACTGGGTATCACCTACGCCGTGATGGTAGGAATGGGCATGGTTATCGCGCAATACCTCTTCGCCCGCTTCTGGTTTGCCAACCATCAGCGTGGTCCGCTGGAAGGCTTATGGCGAAAACTAACATGGATTGGAGAAAAATAAATACCTGCACTACTTGCACTACCTGCACCTGACAGTTCGCGAAGCCTTCTTTTCGACACACTACAGGCCCCATCGTCACGAGGAAGCTTCCCAAGCTTGTCCCAAGCCCTGGGATTTTTGTCCCAAGCCGTGGGACTTTTGTCCCAGGCCGTGGGACAAATCTGGGAAATGTGGATTTTTCATTATCCCGAAGCTGTCAGGTGCAAGTAGTGCAACAAAAAAAAGCAGTTAATACAAGGATTTGCGATCGAGCTACTTGCTTTTGATAATAAGGGGGCTAAATCTGTCCGGCCTCGACCATGAGGACCACGCGTTCGGTGAGCTTGTCGACACCGTCGGGGCTGTAGCCTTTTTTCAGCGATGCGCCAAACATCCAGGCAAAGGCCTGCCACATGCCGGCGCGGACAGGCCCGATGAAGGCCTGAATGGCCTCGTAGGCCGTGGAGTTGCATTCGCGGTCGACGAGTTTGATAAGCAGTTTGCCCTGTGAGAAGGTGAGCTGCTTCATCTTGGGTTTATACTCTTTTACGATGGCTGCCTCCACGCGCTTCAGGTGCTCCTCGCGCTCCTTTTTCGAGGGCAGCGTCTCCACGTAGGCAGCGGTCTCTATCAGCATCTGGCGCACCTCCTTGGCCAAGGGCAGCACGCGCTTCACGTTCTTCACCAGGCGGGTATAGGCTTTCTGCTGCCGTTTGTTCTTGAAAGTAGGTTCGGGGTAGACATAGACGTTCTGCATCTCCATATACTGGATGGTGTCACCGTCTATCACGGTCTTGCTCACCTTCACCATGGGCGCAAAAGTAGGCTCGTCTGCTTCCTGGGCCGAGGCCGGAAGCAGACAAGTCACTAGGAATGCCAGGATGGCAGAAATGCGCTTCATGTTTGGTCGTTCAGGAACTAAAGTCTCTCAACTCTCAACTCTCAACTCCATCAGGACTTGGTGATGTTGTCCACGGCATCGCGGGCCTCATCGTTCAGGTTGATGTTGCGAGTCACCTTGGCCTCGATGGTTCCGGCACGCATGATGTCGGCCATGTCAACGCCAGTGGCGCTCTTCAGCACGTCGAAGGCCTGCTTGATGGCTACGGGCACGCCGCCGCTCATGGCAGCCACGCCGGCGCCGGTGTCCTGGCCGCCGCTGTAGACGTGCACGTCCTTGATGGCGCTGATGGGCTTGGCCACGTTCTCCACCACCTGCGGCAGCACCTCGATCATCATCTGCATCACGGCAGCATTGTTGTACTTTTTATAAGCCTCGGCCTTCTTGTCCATGGCCAGAGCCTCGGCCTCACCCTTCTTCTGGATGGCGTAGGCCTCGGCCTCTCCCTTGGCCTTGATACCGATGGCCTCCTGCTCCAGGCGGTAGCGCACGGCATCGCTCTCGGCGTTCTGGGCCAGGGCGCGCTGCTCGGCCTCATACTTCTGGGCTTCGGCCACGCGCTTGCGCTGCTCCAGGTCGGCGGCGGCGTCTTTCTCTACCTTGTATTTGTCTGCATCTGCCTTCTTCTCGATTTCTGCGGCCAGCTGGTTTTGCTTGATTTCAATCTGCTCTCTCGACAGGATCTGCTCGCGCTTGGTCTTCTCGATCTGGGCCTCCACGGTCTTGATGTTGATGGTCTTCTGCTGCTCCTGCTGCTGGATGGCGTAGGCGGCATCGGCATCGGCCTGTGCGGTGTCGGCCTGCTGCTTCAGGGCGGCACGCTTCAGGGCCAGCTCGTTGTTCTTCACGGCGATGGCGGTGTCGGCATCGACGCGGGCATCGTTGGCATCCTTGTCGGCCTTGCTCACCTCAATCTTCACGTCGCGCTCGGCCACGGCCCTGTTGATGGCGGCATCCTTCTTGATCTTAGCCGTGTTGTCGGCACCCAGGTCCTTGATGAGGCCCTCGCGGTCGGTGACGTTCTGGATGTTGCACGAGATAATCTCGATGCCCAGCTTGGCCATGTCGGGCTGTGCCTTCTGCATCACCTGGTCGGAGAATCCGTCGCGGTCGGTGTTGAGCGAGCGCAGGTCGAGCGTACCGATGATCTCACGCATGTTGCCCTGGAGCGAGTCCTGCAGCTGCTCGGCAATCTCGTTGGGGGCCATGTTCAGGAAGTTCTTGGCGGCCAGACGGGTACCCTCGTTGTTGGGCGTGACGCGAATCTTGGCCACGGCATCCACATCGACGTTGATGAAGTCGTTGGTGGGCACGCTCTCCTCCGTCTTGATGTCGACGGTGATCTGGCCCAGATAGACCTTGTCGAGACGCTCCAGGAAGGGCACGCGGAAGCCGCCCTTACCGATGAGCACACGTGGCTGCTTGCTCAGACCGGAGATGATGAAGGCGAACGAGGGCGGGGCCTTCACGTAGGACACAAACAAGAAAATGACCAGGAGCACCAGTGCCACTGCTCCGATAACTAAATACTGTGAATATTCTTCCATAGCGTTGATGTGTTTATGAATTCAATGGCAAAAATACTGCAAAATCCCGAAACGGCCAAATTCCGCCGTTTGTTTTTCCACATATTTAACAAACAGGTGTGTTTTAAACATAGAAACGGAATAGTTAAATTTCTTTAAAACAGTGGTCAAAATTTGTAGTTCTATGAGGATTGTACTACTTTTGCATGTTCTAATTTATATGATTTTATGAAAATGAATAGAATTTTACTACAGTTAATGGTGGGCCTGGGTGCTGTTGTGACCCTTGGTTCATGTACTAAAGACAAAGACTTGTTTCACTCTTACGAAGAGGTTCAGAAACAAAAGTATGCTTCGAATTTCATCGCTAAGTATGGTGCTATTTCGCCCAATCAGTCGTGGGATTTTTCGACGAACGAGTCGCGTCTGGCCACCCGTGGTTACACTGCCATTAATACTGAAATCATGGAGAATGGCATTAATTTTGGTGATTTGTCGAACCTGCAGACAAAGGATGTCATATTCCCTAGCAACCATGCGTGGGATTACATTGTCATTGAGGGTGGTGTAGAGAAAAATAGCGACCTGCTCAATGCCATTGCCACAGAGCTTCCAGAAAAGAAGGTATGGCATGGCCAGCCCGCCATTTTGGTTGCTCCATCTAGTTCGTTCTATATCTATCCGCTCTTCAGCGGTGGTAACATCAGGTTTAACCTGAAGGTGAAGGTGGGCAACAATGATCCTGTCACTGTGTTTGAGAAGGATTATAAGAACTTCCAGACCATCAATGGCATGACTAAGGCTAATGGCGAGATCGTTAATATGAAGGGCATCAAGATAGAGGCTCCCGTGGGTACGCCTGTTGAGGTTTATCTCGATAATCTTATGTCGATTAATGATACGCCGATCAATGGTACTGTCGGTACTACCAACGGCAAGGCCGTCTATGTTGAAATCCCCGAAGGCATAGTACCTGAACTGGATGATGTCAATCTGGATCCGAATGCCGTGGTGAAGTACATCGGCATTGAGGATGACGTTTCGTCTGGCAGCGACAATGACTACAACGACGTGGTACTTGTTGTGGTGGGCAATCCTGATATTCCCCAGGAGAAGATTATCACCAACAACCGTTATGAAGTGAAGACCACCTTTGCCAAGCGATATATGATTGAAGACTTGGGCACCATAGACGATTTTGACTTCAACGATGTGGTTGTCGATGTTGAAAATAATACCGTCATTACGCACGAGGTGACCTACGAGAATGGTATCTTGAAGACCGACAATATTATTAGCGAGACTACCGAACCCACCAAGGCCTTAATTCGTGCTATGGGTGGTACGAAAATGTTCGAGTTGACAATTGGCGCCACCACTTGGTCCAAGAGTGGGGCCGGTTTCGACTACAAGACCATGTACAATACTCAAAGCCCTGACTTCAACGCAGTGTTGGCTGAGTTTGAGGTGGAAGGTTGGAATCCTGATGCCAACAATATTTTCATCAAGGTGGACGGTCAGGGTGGAGAGGTGTACACCATCAGCTTCCCTGAGGAAGGCACTGCTCCGATGATTATTGCCGTTGACCCCACAGAAAAGTGGATGAATGAGCGTAAAAGCTTTCCAACTGACTGGTTCAATAGATGATAACCTGAATCATATAAGCAGATGTTTCGTATTTAAATTGTTATGAATAATGAGAGCAGCAACCGCTTATGGCGGTTGCTGTCTTTTTTTGGGGGGGCAGTAGCAGCTGTTGGAT
>Ga0310690_10003945_pt1 | contig 21649 bp, 15 predicted proteins | sample AusTroGonzalo_MG_2_FD_207661 | JGI IMG/M metagenome (GOLD analysis project Ga0310690, IMG submission 207661) | Bovine rumen microbial communities from tropical cattle in Woodstock, Queensland, Australia - Gonzalo_04 (v2) (version 2) | ecosystem: Host-associated > Mammals > Digestive system >... | reverse complement strand
CGAACACAATCATCAGACATTGGGACAACTATGGCCGCTCGCTTGGCTACGCCCTCAACGGCGCCCGCCAGTCGACGCTTGCCTACGATCCTGCGACGGGTCGTCTCGCGACGATGCTCGCGGCGGGTAGTGACACGCCGTTCACTTGGTCGTATTTGCCAGGGAGCGACTTGAAGTCTTCGCTCTCATATCCCAATGGCCTTACTGCCTCTTGGCAATACGACGCAAACGACCAGCTCCTGCAAGTGAGGAACGCATTCCCCACCAACACTATTTCACAGTACGACTACGTCTACGATGTGGCGAGACGGCGTATCAGTGTGTCAAAGTCTGGAACAGCCTTCGACCAGGGCGACACTATTTCCTATGGCTACAACGAAAAGAGTGAGCTGACCAACGCCGTTGCATCGGTTGATTCCGACTACCGTTATTCATACGACTTTGACGAAATTGGCAACCGCGAGACCTCGTCCGAGCGTGGCACAAATTCCGTCTACACGGCTAACTCGCTCAATCAATACACTGCGGTTGACGATTTCACGCCCCAGTTCGATGCCGACGGAAATCAGACGCTTATCAAGACTGCGACAGGCATCTGGCAAGTTCAGTACAGCGGTGAGAACAGGCCTATATTTTGGCAACGGGGAGATGTTTCGCTGGCGATGTCGTATGACAGGATGGGGCGCCGAGTTAAAATTGTAAAGTCTAACGGGCAGTCTGTTGTTCAGAAACGGGTCTTCACATACAACGGCTACTTGCAGATTCAGAGCAAGACATACGACACCGATTCTTCGGCCCAGCCTCAGACAGAGCAGTTCGTATGGGATTCTACAGAGCCAATTGCAACGCGTCCACTTGTCTGGAATCGCAATTGTGCATCGTCGTTCTACACGCACGATGGGAACAAGAATGTAAGCGAGGTGGTCTGTTCTATCGGCTTGATTGACGCGCATTACGAATATGCGCCATTTGGTGCGTTGACTTCAGCTTCGGGGGATCATGCGTTTGAAAATCCTTGGCAGTTTTCCTCTGAATATGCAGACTGCTCATTGGCAGTAGTGTATTATTGCTATAGACATTATAATCCACTAAATGGTCGCTGGATAAGGATTGATCCTCAAGAAGAAGCGGGCGGGTTGCTGTTGTTTACTTTTTGCGCAAACAATCCAATTTTGCATAACGATGTCTGGGGACTTGGTTTTTCTGACGATTTTCACGATGCTGTAAAAATAGTTTCGGGTATTGCCATTATGGTGGGCGGGGCTTCTTTTGGCGCTGCAGCATCATGGTCTGGAGTTGGACTTGTTGGTGGTGTTGCAATGGCAGTCATAGGAGCAGACCAGATTATTTTAGGCTTTAATGATATAATAGCTCGTCATACTGGTGATAATACATTACATGATCAGTCGCCCGTTAAATGGTTTTACCGAACAGCGTCGCGGCGGATAACGAAGAAAATTGGTTCAGATGCTGAATTGTTCCTAGATGATACTTATTCTGCAATAGAATTGTTTTCTTCGTGTGCTTCTGCCACAATATCTGCCAGGGTGTCTGTTGCAGCATATAGATCAGTTCGTTGGATTCCGCCACACACAGAGCGAGTTATGATTGAGGAAGTGTCGGGTGGCGTATCAACAATACGTTGGAGATATGAGCTTATAGCTGGATATTGGGATAAAGATGGGATGTCAAAATTCTATTCAACATTGATTGAAGGTGGTGCTTCATTTACAGATGCGTCTTATAGCCTGACTGCGGAAATTGTCAATTCGACAGAGGAATGACATATGCATCTTGTATTCTGGCTGTTTATAGGGCAGGTGGCCGCGTTGTTGTGGGCTACAGAGCGATCCTATTATCTGCGGGGTGGGCTGTTTCTGCTGTTGCTCTTGCTGGTTGGTGGCGGATGTCTAGTTGTCTCCCGTTGTTCTTCTAATTATTTATTTGCTATGACATTCTTGACGGCAATTGAAATATTTTTCATGCTTAAGAAGCGAAAGTGTATAGTATGCAAGCGCGAAATTGATTCCAACAAATCATTTGATGGATTGTATCCAGATTTGTGTTTATGCTTGTCGCTTGTAGTGTTCGTTGCGTTAACAGTAAGCTTTGTTAAGTTGGTACTACCTCTGCTCCAAAACAATATGATCTTGATTTAATCAATTTTGCGATGGCAGGAGAAGTGATGTGATGAGTCATAGCGAGAAGTAAGACGAAATACGGCTGATAGTAATGATCGGTGGGGTGTGAAGGAGCTTGTGATACGGTCGATGTGATACGATTGTGAAGTTGTGGTATTAGGTAAGTTCTGTCATTGCGACGGATGGTCTGCCCCGTTGATAGCGAGACAAACCAGATTTTGCTCCGAGATGGAGGCTTCGACACGCTTACAGTTGTCAAGATTCTTTGAGTATATATCCTTTTTGTCTGACTGTCTGTATGGTCGTCTCGGCTTTTATCGTGGCGATCTTCTTCCTGATGCTGCAGATGTGCCTCTCTACAACGGTCGTCTTTTGCCGCGCCTTGCTTCCGAGCGCGATGCGCAGCAGTTCTTCGGACGAGATGTGCCGCCTCGGATTGTGGAAAAGATAGGCGACGATCTTTGATTCGCACAGTGTCAGGAACTCAAAGTGCTCGCCATTCCGCAGCGTCTGCTGCTGAGCGTCATACTCGAGATCTCCGATAGTGGTTTTTGTTCCCTGCACTGTTACCAGTGTAGAAATTGCCGCTGCTTTGCCTGTCGTTTCCATGAGGTTCATTCTATCAAACGAAAATGATTTTACGATGATTTGAAAATAATATCTCAATCATTTTCGCCCGCCGCAAAGTTTACGAACTCGTAAACTAAAAGTTTGACGCAAGGCGCATGGGATGTGATAAAATGCAATTAACAACAAAGGGGGCATCAGGTCTCTGCTCGGAAAGGATAGTGCATCATGAGCGAAAGCGATAAGATGGATGGTGATCAACCCGCGCGGCTGTTTATAAGCTACTCGCACAAAGATGAGGGCATGGCAAAAGAGTTGCTTACACATTTTAGGACGCTTGCCGACTCTGGGACTATATGTGTTTGGTATGACAGGATGATTGAGCCAGGTCATCCTTGGAATAAGGAGATTGAAGAGCATCTATCGAGTGCGGATATTGTCGTATATTGCATATCGTCTGATTTTATTGTCTCTGATGCGTGTCGGAATGAGCTGAAGAAGGGGCTTGCACAAGCCAATAACGGCAAAACATCCATTGTGCTGGCGATATTTCGTGATTGTGGTTGGAAAGACATAAAGATGATCAGCAATCTTCAGGCACTGCCAAAGGACGGGAAGCCGATCGCGACATACTCTTCAAAAGACACAGCTTATCAGGAGATTTGTCAGGCAATAAAGGCTATGGCTGAGAGGGCGAGGGAGATAAGGGCAATTTGTTTTACTGAGGAGTTTGAAAGTGAGTTATCGGGGGTTGAGGCGCTATCTTCTTTGTCCTTCTCCAACAATGGCGATTTAAAGTTAACAGACATCTTCGTGTATCCCGAGCTAAGGAATCAATCTTCCTTTTCACATCTAAACGACTATGTGGAAGGTGATAAACTGATTGCGGAGATGTCGACAATCAAACGATATGCCATCGCTGGAGAGGCTCAGTCGGGGAAGACTGCATTGTGCAGACAATGGGTTCGAGACTTGTTCTTGGCAGGATATTATCCCGTGCTGTTGCCTTATGAATCATATCAGCAAGAGAAAAATCTGCGGAAGAAAATCAAAGAACGAGTCAAACATCAATTCGTCAACAGTGAGTATGTGGTGGAAAATCGAATTGTGCCAATATTTGACGACTTCCATCGTGTAAATAATAAGCAGTTTGTTCTTGACGAGATTGCCGGATTTGAATATTCCATTATCATTGTTGATGATATTTACAATGTTGATGTCGAGAGAGAAGCGTTGATAGGGGAGTACTCTTTCTTTAAGATAGAGCCATTTTCTGCCTTAAAGCGGAATGACCTTATCACAAAGTGGGTACAGGTGCAGGAAAGATTGACTGGCGAGAAAGACGAGAACTATCAGCGACACGATGCGTTGACGAGAGACGTTGATTTCACATTGGGGAAAGTTCTCGGCAGGGGCGTGATTCCCGCGTATCCATTCTTTGTCCTTTCTATTCTTGTGATGGTTGAGTCGGCAAAGAAACCTTTGGATGGCGAAATAACATCCCAGGGATATTGCTATCAAACTTTGCTGACCATTTCGTTGATCAATGTCGGTGTGACCGTGAGAAGGCTTGACGCATATCTGAACTTGCTGACTCATTTGGGGTATTTTCATTTTAAGAATCAGGATGAAATATCCAAAGAAAGCCTTGACGGATTTATTTCAAATTATCGGAGGAATTATAATCTTATCGTAGAAGACAAAGACTTGCTGAAGCACCTTGCCAAAGCCGGGATATATGTCAGAAATTCCGGCGGCAAGTACATGTTCGGACAGAGATATTTGAAATACTATTTTATCGCAAAATTTATCTCAGAGAATCCCGAAGAGTGCAAGGATGATTATAGGTTAATAGTTGAGAACATCGGCAGGAGCGCAAATGCATATATCGCCGTGTTCATCACGCATCACAGCAAGACGCTGTTGCACATTGAGGAGATTCGCAATATGCTGGACAATTTGTTCAGTGGCGTTACCCCTGGTTATCTGCAAGAAGACGAGACGGCAAAGCTGGATGCGCAGGCGAAGCGTGTTCTACAGGCCGCTCTCCCAAATGCTACGCAAACGCCTTCGGCAGCTCGGCGCAGGCGTCTTGAAGTGAAGAGTGTCGCAGAGAAAGAAATCCAAGAGGAGCCTAAATTGGAGGACCCGACAATTCATGATCTTGTAATGGCGTTGCGCGGGGCCGATGCGCTTGGGCAAATAATCAAGTGTAGGGCTGGGTCAATAAAGCTGGACGAGCTCAAGAAGTTGATCGCCTCTATTATAAAGGTTCATGCCAAGGTGATTACAGCTTTTATCTCAACATTCGAATCGCCAGGCGATGAGGAAATCATAGTTGACTATATCGCAAAGAGGCTAGGGAAGAAGGTTAATTTGCCGCCAGAGAAAGCGAGGGCTAAGGCAGAGCAAATTTTCTGGAATCTGAATTTCTTCGCAATTCTTGGCATAACATTTCGGTGCATTTCTGATGTCGGCGCCGATTCGTTGCTAAATGTTGTCAAAGATGTCTGCGCCACAATGGATTCGCCATTTACGAGGGTGATTCCATATGGCGTCGAAATGTGGTTCAATAAGCAGCTGAATGTCGATGCATTGAGCCGGGAATGCCAAGATACCGAAGGTGTGGTTAAGTGGGTGTTTCAGCACATGGTGGCCCGATATTGCGCGACGCACAAAGTTAAATATGATGAGCGGCAACGTATCGAAAGTGGACTTGGAATCAAGACACTATTGAGAAACAGTCCAATCGAATGATAGCGTGATGTGCATGAACCCAAAGCGCCGATATTTATTTGTGATATAACAACGATTTGTACATATTGGTTGCAATGCGTGAAATTCATAAAAGAAGCGAACAAAAAGGAGGTCTTTGATTATGCGCGTACATAAAGTTGCGGCAATGGACGAATTGTTCTCACGCCCCCAGATTCATGAGCCTGGAGGAATGGATGGGTCTGAGAACTATCCATATTTTGAGGCGGATGGTTGGCATTTTTATAGCTATTTGAAGATTCGTTCGCATCTAATTCAAGATGCCTCGTTATATGACAATAAGCGACTTGTGTCAATATATAAGAACTATACATACGCCGCAGTCATTGCCGCGCGAAATGCCGATTGCTGCATACTTGAACATCAAGGCAATATAATACATTTCTTTTTCCCGGGGGCAGATTCTGGTAAGGCGATATATCCCTTTGCCAAGAAATTGACGGCCTTGGTCGAGGATCATGTCCTGGGATTTTTTGAGAAAGATGTTGCATCGTTTAATATGGCGACTGAATACGGGAAATCAGTGATTGTCTCGGCACAATCGCCGACCGGAAAAGAGTCCGAGCGGTCGATTGTTTCGCTGGGTCCATGTGCCAACAACCCGGCAAAACAAATGATTAAACGAATTGACGATAAGGTGTGTCCTTTTTCGTGGCGTTGTAGTTCGGATGAGAAAGATTGGCATGTGTGTGAGTGTCATGTCGACGCGAAAGGTGATGAGAGGGGGATAATCCTTGAGTCGTTCGCTCAGGATTCGCTGTATTCTCAATTCGACGAGGTTCAATCCGTAGGCGCGGCTCGAGGTCTAAATGAGCAATTGGAAGTTGGCAAAAATAAGGAGCGCGTCGGTGTCGTTAGCCATAGGACTGCATTGTATTTTCGTGCAGATATGGACGGCTTCACCAGGAGAGTTAAAGAGGCATTTGACAATAATAACGTTGATGCTCTTGTCAAGGAATTCATTGCCTATATGAAGCTTGCCAACGACTGGCAGACAAACTCTAAGTTTGTAACCGTTTCGCCGCACCCATGGGCAGGCGATTGCTGCAATGTTGAAATCATTCCGGTTGAGAAAATGCGAGACAAATTTTCCGCCATTTGCAGCAGTGAACCGCAGGGCATAGTGCGCGATTGGGAACGGTATGTCAATTCCCATGGTTTTTCGCAGTTTAGTTATAGGAAAGACAAAGACCCTGTAAGGTGGGTGTATTCTATATCTGGTGGTGAGATTTATGATTTCATCGTGGAGACAGATGATCGTAGATTCAAGCTATGCGTTGGTCGTCCGATCGGTCGTACACACGCGGCCGTGAATTTTGAAGAGAATAAGGCAGACTATCTCGTCATGCATATGGAAGACATAAATGCATTGCCGGGCACGGAGAGTGAATCGTTTCAAGAATATGACAAAGGCAGGCATCCTCGGTTCAAATTCCAGACTGCGGCAATGAGAAATAAATCTGATAGCAAAGCCGCGCAGAGTGCAGCCAGCAAGGCTGGGAGTGCAACTGTAGCAGGGGTGTCGTTGGCGGCTTCTCGTCCTTGGACTTATTGAAATGTCTAGTATTGATGTGTCATTTGCCGCTCATTTCTGCTTCGCTTTGACGGAACGGTTGCTGCCGCCCAATGGCAACGTGCCGAGTCAAATCCGCGGAGAAGGTGTAAATCGTTTTACCTTGCTTGGGCAATGTGTACCTGATGAGCATTTCCCTCCTGTCTGTCTGTCGATACGTGTCGATTGGACAAAATGGTGCACGGTGCCCCCGGAAGCGACAGTGTTAAATGCCGATTGGCTTTCGCCTTTCTTTTCTGAGCAAGATCAAGATATGCGGAATTGGCATCGCTACCGCGATGGTAGGATATGTTGGATATATCCGAGGGAGTGGCAGTGCGCCTGTGCCAGAATGTCGTCCGCGGGAGATGCAGTTAGGGCTGCATGTCAAATGGCAAAGGATGTGTCAGTCCTGCTTGGTTATCATATTGAGGCATATCGGCATCGCTATCTGAAGTGGCGAAGCGAATGGGATTTCCATCCGCATGGTAACTAGGAGCGTGGCATGAAAGAATCTGAGTTTAAAGCATCATTCGCTCATCTTACGCATAGTCTGGAAAATGCCCAGGCAACAATCCGTTTTGTTGACAAGAAAATCGGGTCTGCCATGGCGTTGTTGACGGCAGTGTTGGGATTTGTAGTTCCGAAGTATGTAGATGCCAAGGTAGTTTTCGAAGCTTGGCAATCATGTGTGTGTGGTAAAGTGTGCTCGGCGATGTTGGGAATAACTGGCTGTGTGTGTGGAGTTCTTCTTCTGAAAGTGCTATATAATGTCGCGCTCGCAATGTCACCAAGGCCACCGCCTGGGCCATGGGGCGACGGTAAGTGGTTGTTGTTTCCTTTTTGGAACACGCCGAGTGAAGGCATCGACTACGATCGTGTCACGAAGTCGAAAATCTCCACAAAAGGAATAAGTCATGAAGACATTCTTGCAGAGTTTCAGGAGCAACTGTGTGTGTTAGGTGGAATACTGGGAGCCAAGATGGAAGCGTGCACGAAGATGTTTAGAAATCTGTGGCTATTGTTCTGTGTGGGTGCCATTTTCATCGTGATTTCGTTGGCGACGGAGTGGTCGGCGCATTTTCGTTCGACACCTTCAGGTGTGTTATTGCACTGTGAACGCGTGGACAAATCAGAAATCAACGTTTTGATGAAATAGCAGAATGTGGCTCGCGCAAGGTCAGAGGCGTCCCATTCCGGCGCAGCCAGCTATGTTGGTGATTATGAGGGCGAGCATTATCAATGCCGTGATCGCGAAGGAGGGTGCGGGAGGGGCAGAAGGGTCAGAGCATATTGATACAGCATTGTTGATACAGTCCAAGGGTTTTTGGCATAATGCCCGCATGAGGGAAAACAGGTTGATAGGGCAGGTGCTACCACCTGATCAGCCGTCTTGCGCACCGCGCGTTCTTCCTTGACGGCGAGGAGAAGGACCGCGCGGTGGCGCTGCGTGACCCTTTTCTGCTTCCAGGGCAAGGCGGGCCGCCCGGCGCCCGTTGTCAAGGCAAACGCGGCTCGCCGTTTTTCTCCGCCGGGAAATTGACAGAGAAGGGGGGCATTTGGTAACATTATGCCAACATCTGACATCCGGAGGGAATTCATGAAGAACGTCTTTCGCCTTGCGGGGCTTTGCACGCTGTCGCTTCTGCCGGCCGTTGCCGGCGCCGTGACGCCCGACAAGTACCTTGAGTACGTACAGTCGACGAGCGATCTTTACGTCAACATCGACTACACGCCGAAGAGCAACACGGTCGTTGAGGCGCGGGTCGAGATCAACGACATCGACCGCAACAACACGATATTCTGCTCGCGACCGGCCGACAACAAGACCTTCACGCTTTTTTTCATCAAGGCAAATAATGGAGAACGCTATTTCCGCTGGGACTACACGAGCGCCAGTCGGTGGACGGACGACACACAATTGAAAATCAAGGACCAGGTGGTCGACCTGCGTGCGTCCGGACAGGGCCTCTATCTGTGGGGACGGCTTGCAGAAGCGACGGCGCCGGTGTCGTTCAGTCCAGGCGCCATGATCCTTTTTGCGTCCTACAAGTCCGGAAATGACGTGACCAATGGGCTGACCAACTACGCGCGGATGAAGCTATTTTTCTTCAAGGCGTATGACTACGATGATGAGAACGGACGCCTTGTCCTTTCGGTCGACCTTGTTCCGGCAGAGGATGGTGGTGTCGCCGGCCTCTACGACCGCGTGCGCAAAAGGTTCTTCTCGTCCGCCGTCTCAAACAAGCTTGTTGCCGGGGGTGAGACAACCGTCCCGGCCGACCTGTCGCTTCGCGAGGACGTCTTGGGCCGCGGATATTCCTTTACCCCCGGCGGACGGGAGTCGCTTGCCGGCTATGGCTTCACGAACCTTTTCGACGGCGTCCAGTGCACGACGGCGACGAATTCCTACGCCCAGAATTCGCGCTGGATTGGCAACGACACCGCCGAGCAGCATGTCGACGTCGAGCCCGGCTACTTTTCCTCCCGCGCCGGAACGCTCGTGTCGTACGTCCTCCACAAGTGCTCGATGAAGAGCTACGCCCCGAATTCGCGGGCCCCGATTTCGTGGCGTATTGAAGGCGTCCTTTCGGAGAGCGCGGACGACGACGCGTGGGTCGTGATTGACGCGCGGACCGACTTCGCCTGGCCGGACGTGGACGCTTCCTCCTATTCGTACAATGCCGACGAGCTGCCGTCCGAGGGGGCGGACCTCTCCGCGAAGTTCGCCGTGTCCGGCGCGCGCCAGGCTCCGTACCGGAGGCTGAGGTTCGTGCCGACGAATTCTGAAATGAAGAAGCATTCGCCGGACGAGGCGAATCTCTATTCGCTCATGGAAGTCGACTTCAGGGTCATGGACGCCGCGGCCGGAATGGACGCCGGAACGGTCGTGGTGGCCGGCGCGCCGGACATCTACGGCGAATCCGTGCCGTCGTACGGGATGCACGCGGGCGTCGAGCCCGGCGGGGAAATCGCGTTTTCCGTGCCCGAGACGTCCTTTGCGAACGCCGAGGAAACTCTGCGCGCGATTTGCACGGGGTGGAAGGTCTACACGTACAACAGCTCGACAAGGCTCTGGGACTATGACGAAAACGACCCTGATAGCCACGGTTCAGGCAACTCGTTCGCCTATACCCACGGTTCGGTGGCCGCCAAGGTGGAGTGGCAGTTCAAGATGCAGGCGTACGTCGACGTTTCGCCGTTCGGGCATGGAACGGCTACGGGGAGCGGATGGTACGACATCGGCTCCGAGGCGGAAATAACGGCGACGGCGGACGAGAACTACGCGTTCCGCCGCTGGGAGGGGCTTCCCGAAGGCGTGGACGGCTCGGCGACAACCGTTTCGTTCACGGTGACGGGCCCGGTCGCCGCCCAGGCGTCCATCGGCGGCACCCGCTATGTCGCGAAGACGGGCAGCGACGCGAACGACGGCCTTGCGCAGGCGACGGCCTTCCTCACGATCAACCACGCGCTCGCCGACCTCGGGCCCGCGGGAGGAACGGTCTACGTCGGCGAGGGCACCTATACCGAGACGAACGGCGTCGACCTTGCGGCGATCAACGTCACGAACGAAGTCGCGCTCGTGGGCCTGACGGGGAGGGCGGAGGACGTCAGGGTCACGTACAAGGAAGAGGGATCGACGCGGCATGTCCTGCGGATGGACAATGCGCGGGCGTCTGCCCGTTTCATGACGTTCACGGGCGGGCGCGCGACGACGGTCAGCTACGGAAACAGCGACACCGGCATGAACGTCCGCATCGGTTCGAAAGGCGGCACGGTCGAGGACTGCATCATCCGCGGCGCGCACGGACAGGGATGGAACCAGCACGGTCTCGGGCTTTACCTCTACGGCGGCCGCGCCTCGCGCTGCCGGATCGTGAACAACTCGTTCGGAAACGACAACGGGCACGGCGGCGCGGGGCTTGGCGCCTCGGCTGGCCTCATCGAGGACTGTCTGATCGTGTCGAACAGCTGCCACGGAGCCGGCGCCGTTTATCTGACGGGGACCGCGACGATGCTTAACTGCACGGTCGCCGCCAACACGGGCGTCAAGTACGCGGGCGTCTACGTCGACGGGGCGAACGTGCGCGTCGTCAACTGCGCGATACAGGCAAACGTCGCCAACAGCACGCCTTCGGGAAAGGTCTACCTCGGCACGACGACCGGGTTCGTCAACTGCGTGGCGGACCTCGAGATCCCCGGCTCGGTCGACTGCGTCGTGGCGCAGCCCCTGTTCCGCGACCTTCCGAACGGCGACTTCCGTCCGGCCGCGGGGTCGGCCCTGATCGACGCGGGCGCGTCGCGCGGCGACTGGGGCGCGACAAGTGCGACGGACGTCGCCGGCGCGACGCGCGTCGTCGGGACGGCGGTCGACATCGGCTGCCACGAGAATCAGCAGGACGCGCTCGAGTGCGGATTTGCCTGGAATGTCGCTTCCGCAATCTTCCCGGGCGAAGTCACGCTCGCCGCTTCCGCCATCGGCGCGACGGGTTCAGAAACGTATTCCTGGTCCGTCCACAACGAGTCGACGGGTGCGGACGTCGCCGTGGATCCTTCCGCGAACGCGGCGCTGGCCAATCTCCCGTGCGGACTCTACTCGGTCGTTCTCACGGTTTCCGACGGCGGCGATTCCGCGTCGCACGCCGAGTCGGGTGTGTTTCAGATTGGTCCGCGCGACGTCTACGCGAAGTCGGGCAACCCTTCCGCGGCGTTCCCCTATTCGACGTCCGAGACGGCGGCGGCCGACATCGCGACGGCCATCGCGGCGGCGGTCGACGGCTCGACGGTGCACGTCGCGAAGGGCGCGTACGGCATCACGGCCCAGGTCGTCGTCGACAAGGGAATCGCGCTTGCCGGCGAAACCGGGCGGCCGCGCGACGTCGTCGTGAGGCGCACATCGGGCAACGTCCGCAACCTCTACGTCAACCATCCGGACGCCTGGGTCTCGGGCATGACGTTCGAAAACGGGCTCATCGCCGGGCACGGCGGCTGCCTCAACATCGACGGCAGGGGAGGCGTCGTCTCGAACTGCGTCTTCCGCGGCGGCCGCACGACGGCGAACAACGACTACTCGGCGGGCGGCGTCTTGATGTCGGCGGGGTTGCTCACCCATTGCGAAATAACCGACTGCACGGCGGTGCCGAAGGACGTGAGCAGCAGCTCCCAGTGCCGCGTCCTGAAGCTGCTCGGCGGCCGCGGCGCGAACTGCCTCATGCACGGCAATGTCGCGGCGGGCAAGGGGGCGCTCGTCAATCTCGAAGTCGGAGGAGCCGCGATCGAGAACTTCACGATTGTCGACGATGTCGTCATGGAAGCGTCGAGCGCCGTCTACGCCAAGAAGAACACGGCCGTGAGAAACTGCGCGATCTTCGTGCGGAACGGGGAGAACGCGTACGCGTCCTGCTCGGGCTACGACGAGTGGAATGCGTTCTGGCCGCTTCGCTACTTCAACTGCGTCACGTCGGTGCCGATCGCGGAGTACACGACGGGGAACGGCGGCAAGGGCTGGTACTACGGACAGAACTGCGTGACGAACGCCACGGAGGCGGAGTGCTTCCTCAATCCCTCGTTCGGCGACTACCGCGTCGCCAAGGATGGTCCGCTCTACGAGGCGGGGATGGACCCCGTCGTCTTCCCCGCGACGGACTTCGCCGGGAATCCGCGCCTGAATCGCCATGCGGTCGACGTCGGGTGCTATGAATACATCTCGACGCCGCTTACGCTGGTCATCAAGTAGGGAGGGGGAGGATACTGCGATGGACAGGCGACGGTTTTTGGCGCTCTCGGCGGCGGGTTTTGCGGTTCCGCTGGCGGGGGCGGGCGGGGCAAAAGACCCTTCGGGGCTCCCGGTCGCGGGCGAGTTCGACCTCGTTGTCGCGGGCGGCTCGGCGACGGGCGTGTGCGCGGCTGTGACGGCGGCGCGGCTCGGGCTCAAGGTCGCGATCGTCGAGTACAACGCCTTCTTCGGCGGGACGGCGACGGCGGGGCTCGTGCCGGTCTGGCATTCGCTCTGGTCGACGGACGGGAAGACGCAGATCATCGGGGGCCTCACGGAGGAGATCGAGAACCGGCTGATCGCGCGCGGCGAGGCGAAGCTGACGGACGACACGAAGACGAATCCGGGCATCGGCTGCTATCTCAACGTCGCGGCGCTGCAGATCGCGCTCGACGAGCTGGTCCGGGAGGCGGGGGTCGTTCCGTTCCTCAAGGCGCACGTCGTCGGCGCGGAGAAGGACCGCGAAGGGCATCTTGTCGCGGCGGTGGTCGAGGACAAGTCGGGGCGGAGGGCGCTTCGGGCGAAGTGGTTCGTCGACGCGACGGGCGACGCGGACCTTGCGCGGCGGGCCGGGTTCGAGACGTACGTCCTGCCGAAGTGCGACATCCAGGCGCACACGCTGTGCGCGATCCTCTCGGGGTGGACGGACCGCGAGAAGGCGTTCCCCGGGAAGTTCTCCCTCGGCGCGCTGCTGGGCCCGAAGGGCGCGGCGGGGCTGCGGCACGTCTTCGGGTGGGCGGCTCCCGTGATCGGCGCGCCGGGCCTCAAGTTCGTCGCGGCCACGCGTGTCGCGAACTGCGATCCGTCCGACGCGAAGGACCTGACGGACGCGCTTTTCGAGTCGCGCGCGCAGCTGAAGAAGATCGTCGACGCGGCGAACGGGGCGTTTCCGCTCCCCGGGGGGCGTCCGGTCGCGATCGCCGCGATCGGGTCCGACCTCGGGCTTCGCGAGTCGCGCCACATCAAGGCGAAGTACCGCGTCACGGAGGAGGACATCCTCCTCGGCCGCCGCTTCGGCGACTGCGCGGCGAAGGGGTCGTACCGCGTCGACATCCACGAGGGGGCGGGGATCACGTTCAAGTACCTCGACGGACACGAGGACCGCATGGTCGTCGACGCGGACGGGAAGGTCTCGTGGAAGCGCGGGCAGTGGCGGAAGGACGCCGGGGAGCGTCCGACCTGGTACGAGATGCCGCTTCGCGCGCTCATTCCCGAGAAGGCGGAGAACCTCGTCTGCGCGGGGCGCATGGTCGACTGCGAGCGCGGCGCCTTCGGGGCGCTCCGCGTGATGGTCAACTGCAACCAGATGGGCGAGGCGGCCGCGCGGTATGTGGTCGAGAGGTCCAGGGGTTGAGGAGTTGAAAATTTTCAAAAATACCCCCTTGCGCGGTAAGCGCACATTTTGATACAATACGTCTTCATTCGACCACTCATAAGAGTAAATCCACAATGAAAGTACGTAGTTCCGTTCGTCGCATTTGCGAGAACTGCCGCGTCATCCGCCGAAAGGGCGTGGTGCGCGTGATCTGCACCAACCCGCGGCACAAGCAGCGCCAGGGCTAAGAAAGACAAGGGGTAAAACAACTATGCCGAGACTGATGGGTGTGGATATCCCGGGGAAGAAGCACATTCGCTTCGCCCTGCGCTATATCCACGGTATTGGGCCGAAGCGCGCCGACGACGTGCTGGCGGCGGTCAAGGTCGACCCGATGAAGAAGGCCGACGACGTGACGCAGGACGAGATCCACGCGATCACGACTTTCATCCAGGACCACTACCGCGTCGAAGGCGACCTTCGCCGCGAGGTTTCGCAGAACATCCGCCGTCTGATCCAGATCGGGTCGTACCGCGGGACGCGCCACAAGAAGGGCCTTCCGGTCCGCGGGCAGCGTACGAAGACGAACGCCCGCACCCGCAAGGGCGGCAAGCGCGTCTCGATCGCGATGCCGAAGCAGGCCGGCCGATAGGGAGCTTTAGAAAATGAGCGAAGAAGTCAAGAAAGAGGTCGCCCCGGCCGCCCCGGCCGCGGACGCCGCAGCTCCTGCGGCGGAGGGCGAGGTCGCGAAGAAGAAGAGCGGCAAGTCGATTCCCGCGGGGATCGCGTTCATCCGCTCGACGTTCAACAACACGCAGGTCTCGATCGCCGACGCGCGCGGCGGCGTGATTTCCTGGAGCTCGGCCGGCAAGGCGGGCTTCAAGGGCAGCCGCAAGTCGACTGCGTTTGCCGCGACGATGGTCGCGCAGGACGCGGCCCGCGTCGCGGTCGCGAAGGGCATGCACGAGTGCGAGGTCCGCATGCAGGGCGCCGGCGCCGGCCGCGAGAGCGCGGTCCGCGCCATCCAGGCCGCGGGCATCCGCGTCACCCAGATCACGGACACCACGCCGGTTCCGCACAACGGCTGCCGTGCCCGCAAGCGCAGGAGGGTCTAACCATGGGTCGCTATACTGGTCCAGTCTGTCGTCAGTGCCGCCGCGAGGGGCAGAAGCTGTTTCTCAAGGGTGCGCGCTGCTACATGGCGAAGTGCCCGATCGAGCAGGGCACGGGCGCGCCCGGCATGCACGTCGGCCGCCGCGCGAAGAAGATGTCCGAATACGGCACGCAGCTCCGCCAGAAGCAGTCGCTCCGCCGCCAGTACGGCATGGGCGAGCTTCAGTTCCACCGCTTCTTCGAGGAGGCGCTGCGCCGCGAGGGCGTGACGGGCGAGATCCTTCTCCAGCTCCTGGAGATGCGCCTCGACAACGTCGTCTTCCGCCTCGGCCTTGCGCCGAGCCGCCGTGCCGCGCGCCAGTTCGTGCTGCACGGGCACATTCTCGTGAACGACCGCAAGGCCGCCGTCCCGTCGATGGTGGTGAAGGTCGGCGACGTCGTCGCCGTGAAGGACGCCGCGAAGTCGAAGGACGCCGCGAACCGTTCCGTCGAGGCCGCGACGGGAGCCCAGCTCCCCGTGTGGATGCAGTTCGACAGGGCCAACCTCAAGGCCGAGGTCCTTGCCGTCCCGACGCGCGAGCAGATCGCGCCGATCGTCGACGAGCAGGCGGTCGTCGAACTCTACTCGCGGTAAGTCGCCGTTCTCTTCAACCACGTCACAGGGAGGTAACCAATGCCTATCCGTTTGAGCCGTTTCGAAATGCCGAAGGGCGTCCAGAAGGACGAGTCCACGGCGACCGCGACGTACACCCGGTTCACCGCGGAGCCCTTCGAGATCGGCTATGCGCGCACGATCGGCAACTCGCTCCGCCGCGTGCTGCTCTCCTCCATCGAGGGGGCGGCGATCTCGGCGGTGAAGATCAGGGGCGTCAGCCACGAGTTCTGCACGATCAAGGGGTGCGCGGAGGACGTCACCGACATCGTCCTGAACCTCAAGCGCGTGCTCATCAAGACCTACTCGCGCGATCCGCAGACGATCACCCTCAAGGCCAAGGGCCCCTGCACGGTGACCGCCGGAGACTTCGCGGCCGAGAACAACGTCCAGGTGCTGAACCCCCGCCAGGAGATCTGCACGCTCGACGTCGACGGTTCGCTCGAGATGGAGTGCGACGTCCGCACCGGGCGCGGCTTCTGCCTTGCCGACGGCAACAAGAAGCCCGACCAGGAGATCGGCAAGATCGCGATCGACTCGATCTTCTCGCCCGTCACGCGCGTCAACTTCCTCGTCGAGAACACCCGCGTCGGCCAGCGCACCGACTACGAGAAGCTCGTCCTCGACGTCTGGACCGACGGGCGCATCGCGCCCGAGGACGCCCTCAAGACCGCCGGCGCGGTGCTCCGCCGCCATCTCGACGTCTTCGTCGACTACGCGGGCGAGGAGACGCTCGAGTTCGAGGACGCCGAGAAGAAGGACGCCGACGAGCGCGAGCGCCTGAGGAAGATCCTCAACATGTCCGTCAACGAGATCGAGCTTTCGGTCCGCGCGGCGAACTGCCTCAACAACGCGAACATCTCGACCGTCGGCGAGCTTGCCTCGAAGACCGAGGCCGACATGCTCAAGTACCGCAACTTCGGCAAGAAGTCGCTCACCGAGATCAAGGCGAAGCTCGTCCAGATGGGGCTCAGCCTCGGCTACAAGTTCGACGCCGACCTCCTCGAGTCCAAGAAATAGAAAAGGTTTAAAGCAATGCGTCACCAGAGAGTTATGAAGAAGTTCGGGCGCTCGACGGAGCATCGCAGGATGCTCATGAAGGGCCTCGTCACCAACCTGATCCTCGCAGAGTCGATCAAGACGACCCTTCCGAAGGCCAAGGAGGCGCGCAAGGACGCCGACAGGATCGTGACGGTCGCCAAGAAGGGCGACCTCGCGGCCCGCCGGCTCGCCGCGAGCCGTCTCCTCGACCCCAAGGCCGTCCAGAAGCTCTTCGACAAGATCGCCCCCGCGATGAAGGATCGCAAGGGCGGATACACGCGCATCGTCAAGCTCGGGACCCGCAGGGGCGACGCGGCTGAGATGTGCATCCTCCAGTGGACCTGCGCGGCGGAACTCGCCGCCCCGGCCGCTGCCGAAGAGCAGGCGAAGGAGGTGAAATAATGGCTATCGTGCTCAAGCTCAAGAAGGGCGAGTCCGTCGAGCGCGGGCTCAAGCGCATGAAGAAGATCCTGGACAAGGAGGGCCTTCTCAAGACCATCCGCGACCAGCGCTACTTCGAGAAGCCCTGCGTGAAGGCGCGCAAGAAATCCCAGCGCGCCCGCATCCGCAGCCGCTCGCGTCGCGGCCGCATGGAGCTGAACTGACCGCGTGCGCGGCCCCGGCCGGCTCCGTCCGGCAGTGAAAAGAGGCGCCTCGGGTTGACCCGGGGCGCTCTTATTTGGTATAATTTGCGGACTCTTGGCGATCCGGAGGTGTCGGACCGCAGGGGGTGTTTTGGTTTTTGACAGGAAGGAGCGAAAGATGGCGATGAACAGTCTCCTGCTGGCGGTGGTCCAGCAGATCGAAAACGAGCGCGGCGTCAGCCGCGAGATCGTCCTCACGGCAATCGAGCAGGCGATCAGCCAGGCCGCTCGCAAGAACCAGAACGTCACCAACGACCTGAAGGTCGTCATCGACCGCAAGGACCTTTCGCTCCACGTCTTCGACACGCTCGTCGTCTCCGACGAGGACGTGGGGCCCGGCTTCATCACGACGGCGCGCGCCGCGCGCTACAACCGCGGCGTCCCGGTGAAGGAGGGCGAGACGATCGAGATCGAGATGCCGGCCTCGCGCCTCGGGCGCATCGCCGCGCAGACCTCCCGCCAGGTGATCATGCAGAAGATCCGCGAAGCCGAGCGCACGAACACCTTTTCGGAGTACAAGGACCGCGTCGGCGACATCGTCAGCGGCACGGTCTCGGCCGTCGTCCATCGCGACACCTACGTCATGGTCGGCAAGACGGAGATGATCCTCCCGGGCAAGGAGCGCATCCCGACCGAGAACTTCCAGGTCGGCGACCCGATCCGCGCGATCATCCTCCGCGTCGCCGACTCCGACGCGAAGGGCCCGAGCGTCGTCCTCTCCCGCGCGAGCGGGAAGTTCGTCGAGGCGCTCTTCCGCCTCGAGGTCAGCGAGATCGCCGACGGCGTCGTCGAGATCATGGGCGTGAGCCGCGACCCGGGCTACCGCGCGAAGCTCGCGGTGCGGACGTCGAACGAGAACGTCGACCCCGTCGGCGCGTGCGTCGGCCAGCGCGGCAGCCGCGTGCGGGCGATCGTGAACGAGCTCTCCGGCGAGAAGATCGACATCGTCCGCTGGAACGAGGACATCCGCCAGTACGTCGCCCAGGCGCTTGCGCCGGCGAAGCTCGAGTCGATCGAGGTCGACCCGGTGCTCCCGAACACGGTCCACGTCGTCGCGGCGGCCGACCAGTACTCGCTCGCGATCGGAAAGCGCGGGCAGAACGTCCGCCTCACGACGAAGCTCACGGGCTGGCACGTCGAGATCCGCAAGTCGATGGCGACGGCTTCGTTCGAGGACCAGAAGGCGGAGGCGATCAAGGAGCTTGCCGAGACGTTCTCCGTCTCGACGTCGGTCGCGACGCAGATGGCCGACGCGGGCTTCCTCTCCGTCGAGGGCATCGTCGGCGAGGACGAGGCGAGCTTCATCGCCGCGACCGGCCTCGACGAGGTGACGGCGAAGGGCGTCTACGCCGCGGCTCAGGCCGTCGCGGCCCTGACGTCGGGCGAGGAGGCCGCGGGGCAGGAGTGAGCGCCGCGGGGACATTGGACTTGAAGGGCTGGGACACCGAACCATGAGAATCTACGAAATAGCGAAAGAGGCTGGCGTCACGAGCGTCGAGGTCCTCAGGGCGGCCGAGGCCGCCGGCATGGACGCGACGAGCGCGATCAGCACCGTCGGCGAGGACGAGGCGTCGGCGCTGAGGGCCGCCGTGGCCACGGTCGCGAAGCGCGACGACGCGGCGAAGCTCGCGGCGAAGCGCGCGCGCGCGGCGAGGCTTGCGGCGGACTCCGTCGCCGGGCAGCGCGAGGGGCTCGAGCGGCATCTCGCCCTCGCGCGGGCGGCCGCCGAGGGCAAGTCCATCGAGATCGAGGCCCCCGCCCCCGCCCCCGCCCCCTCGAAGCCGAAGCCCGCCCCCGCGGCCGTGTCGGAGCCGGCGCCCGCCCCCGCGGTTGCGGCGAAGCCGGCGGTCCGCATGGCGCCGGGCCACAAGCCGAAGCCCGTCGTCCCCGTCAGCGCGGCGAAGACGGGCCTGACGGCGACGGGCTTCAAGCCGCTGCAGCACGCGGCCCCCGCGCCGACGATCTCGATTTCCGTCAACGCCGTCCCGAAGCCGAAGCCGCCGAAGGTGGACGACTACGAGGACGACCGCGGCCGGAAGGGCAAGAAGGGCCGCGACGCCCAGAAGGCCTTCGAGAAGCAGCGCGGCGGCGTGCCGCGCGTCGCGCAGGTCGTGCCGCAGCAGGGCAGCCGCATCTCGGTCAACGAGGAGGCGAAGGAGATCTCCATCCGCGGCGCCGTGGTCGTGAAGGACCTCGCGGCGAAGCTCAACATCAAGCCGAACCGGCTGATCGCCGACCTCATGGGGCTCAAGATCCTCGCGTCGATCAACCAGCGCGTCGAGCCGGACGTCGCGACGAAGGTCGCCGAGAAGTACGGCTTCAAGGTCACGATCGAGCATGCCCGCGACAAGTCGGCGGCGAAGCCCGTCCTGAAGGCGATCGACGCGGACGACCTCATTCCGGAGGATCCGCCCGAGACGCTCCGCCCGCGCGCGCCGGTCGTCACGTTCCTCGGCCACGTCGACCACGGCAAGACGACCCTCATGGACTGGATCCGCAAGGAGCACGTCGCCGCGGGCGAGGCCGGCGGCATCACCCAGCAGATCAGCGCCTACCAGGTCGAGGTCGCCGGGAAGAAGATCACCTTCCTCGACACTCCCGGCCACGCCGCGTTCAGCGCGATGCGCGCGCGCGGCGCCCAGATCACCGACATCGCCGTCCTCATCATCGCGGCGGACGACGGCGTCATGCCGCAGACCGAGGAGTGCATCCGGGTCGCGCGCCAGACGGGCGTCCAGATCATGGTCGCGCTCACGAAGTGCGACAAGCCGACGGCGAACGTCGACCGCGTCAAGCAGCAGCTCCAGAAGCGGGGCCTGACGCCCGAGGACTGGGGCGGCGACATCATCTGCTGCCCCGTGTCGGGCGTCACGGGCGAAGGCGTGGACGCGCTCCTCGAGAACATCCTCGTCCAGGCGGAGGTTCTCGAGCTCCAGGCGAACCCGAACCGCCGCGCGAACGGCTACGTCATCGAGGCCGAGCTCCAGCAGGGCCTCGGGCCCTGCGCGACGCTGCTCGTCGCGGGCGGCACGCTCAAGGTCGGCGACGCGATCCTCATCGGCGAGCACTTCGGCAAGGTCCGCGCGCTCATCGACGACCGCGGCCGGCGCATCAAGGAGGCGCCGCCGGCGACCCCCGTCAAGGCGACCGGTCTTTCGGGCGTTCCCGAGGCGGGCGCGGAGTTCCGCGTCATGCTCGACGAGAAGCGCGCCCGGACGCTCGCCGAGCAGACGGCCCAGGAGCGCAAGGAGCAGGAGCTCTCGTCCTCGAAGGCCACGACGCTCGACGCGCTCATGAGCCGCATGGCGGCGGAGGGCAAGCGCGAGCTCAACGTCATCGTCAAGTCCGAGAACCAGGGCACGCTCGAGGCGGTCGTCGCCGCGCTGCAGGAGATCAAGTCCGAGAAGGTCGGTCTCAACATCATCGGGACCGGCACCGGAAACGTCTCGCTCACCGACGTCAAGTCTGCGGCGGCCGGCAAGGCCGTCGTCGTCGGATTCGACATCGGCACCGACTCCGGCGTCCAGCAGCAGGCGCGCCACGACGGCGTCCGGATCAGCTCCTTCCGCATCATCTACGAGCTCATCGACCACGTCAAGAACTCGATGCTCGACCTCCTTCCGCCCGAGTACAAGGAGGTGGTCAAGGGCCATGCCGAGATCAAGGCGATCTACGACATCGGCAAGCTCGGCAAGATCGCGGGCTCCCAGATGCTCGACGGCACGCTCGTCGCGAAGGAAAAGTACCGCATCCTCCGCGGCCAGCAGCAGATCTGGGACGGCAAGGTCCAGACGCTCCGCCACTTCAAGGACGAGGTCGCCCAAGTCACGGGCCAGCAGGAATGCGGCGTGTGTTTCGCGGGCTACGAGGGCTTCCAGGTCGGCGACATCATCGAGTGCTACACGCTCGAGGAGCTTCCCCGTAGTCTCTAACGGTCTTCGAGGCTGTTCATAGGCGCGCATTTGCGTCCGATTTCGGCGCGAATGCGCGCTTATCCCGTTTTCTGAAAAAAAGCGAAAATACCCCCTTGCGCGGCACCGCGCTTCTTTGATATACTATGCGCTCGTCGGCCC
>Ga0310690_10003944_pt1 | contig 21650 bp, 26 predicted proteins | sample AusTroGonzalo_MG_2_FD_207661 | JGI IMG/M metagenome (GOLD analysis project Ga0310690, IMG submission 207661) | Bovine rumen microbial communities from tropical cattle in Woodstock, Queensland, Australia - Gonzalo_04 (v2) (version 2) | ecosystem: Host-associated > Mammals > Digestive system >... | reverse complement strand
TTTGTTCTTTTCTCCATTTACACCTCCAGCAACAGCTCATCCATGCTTATGACTTCACATGGTAAAGTGTCTGCACAATAATCGCATTTGCCACAATGAATAGGCTCTATCTCTCCTTGTTTTAATGACTGTATCTTTCTAATGTTGTTTTTGACTTCGACCATGCGCTCATCCATCTTTGTCTGAGGGATTTGTATAATCTTAAGCCTTGGGTGTGGTATATTATCAGTCTTATCTTTGCTTATCGCTGCTATATAGAACGGCAATCTTTTTCCTGTGTTTTGCATATAAATCTCTTGATAGATAGCTCCCTGAAGGTCATAATGCCACCTCTCAATAAATGTAAGATGCTCCCCAGAATCTTTAACATAAAAAGTCTCAAACATTGATTTGACTGTTTTAAGATCAACTAACGCCACAGGCTCATCATTCTTATATGCCACATGGTCTATTTTTATCTTTACAGGTACTTTTGATATTTCCCCCGTCATGATGACCTGATGTTTTCCGCCTCTTACATAGCTCATGAACAATTTGTCCGCTTTTGCTCTGCTAATCATCTTTTCAGCCTGTTTATAATTAGCTTTTAATTCACCTTTTGTCTCACCTCTGGTAGAAAATAATTCCGGATGTTCTCTTTTAAATCTTCTTAGATTTCCCGTAAGAGCTTCATCTACATAGCTACCTATAAGAAGAGAATCGGTAACAGGTCTTTGGAACTCTCCTTTTATCTCAGCAAGCGCAGCCGCTTCACAGCAATCAGAATATGGATTGTAAAAGAGCTTATACTGGCTCGTTGAAACATATTTCATATTCATTTCTTGAGAATAATAATTCTTTTGAGAGAGTTTCCTTGGTTTACTCATTCTCAATTACCTCTGTTGCTTCAACATCAATCACATCCGCCATGACATTAACCGCTTTTTCAGGCTCCTTTATCTCATTTCCCTTTACATCAAAATCAGATCCATCCTCAAAGGCTTCAATCTGTTCTGCATTATCAAAGTTGAGGTCAATCAATTTACAAAGCCTTCTAAGAACCGTTTTCTTGCACATTTCACCATAGCTGTCCTTCCAAGCCTTAGAATTTGCTGCCTTGGAAAATGCCTGTCTTGTATGTTCAATCTCTGCTTTAGACATCGTATCGTATATCATTGAACCATCTTTATACAGGCAAACCGCAAAAGCTCCGATTATTTCTCCGTCATTAAATGTCTTAGGTCTGAAGTTTATCTTCTGCTGTCCGTTTTCAATAACTTCTTCAAATTCATCGCCTTCTCTTACGACTTTTGCATAAATATCCTTGATGGGATTTGAAGAGTATTTCTTGGCAAGTTTTATATTTCCCTTATAATCTGTCTGAAATTGACACTTATCACCGTAAGGAATCGCATAACATTCCCCAGAAAAGAAATCAAGTCCAAGAAATGCACCTTTAAGTAGTGTCCTTACGACTGTCGCAGGCTGGCACTTAGAGAAATCCGCTTGTCCATCCTGAAGAACAGTCATACAATTCTGTACAAACCTTTGCTTATTTAAGTCCGAAGGTAATGCAGCAATCTGTTTTTCAAGACTATCAGTTATCCCCTTATGTACTTCTACCAAGTAATTTTTATCTGTCGTTGCCATCTTCTTCCTCCTTTAAAGATTGGTATTGTGTATATGTAATTGCTTCACCCCCATGAACAATTGTTCTCGATATTTCACCATCATCAGAAGAAAAGATAATGGTCTTATCAGGTGTTATTGAAAGATGCAAAGATATATCGTTTTGCATCGAAACATCTACGAGATTTAAGAAAGTTTCTTCGTACTCATCGTATAATTGCTGGAACCAATCTTTTGTAATTGACATAAATACCCCTTTCTGCAATAATAAAAAACGAAAATATGATTGTGTGTCATGTTTTTAACTTAAGCCACGTAGAGAATTCTATGTGGCTCTCTCTTTATCTATAGAATCTCTGTCCGTAATCCTCAAAAAGAAAATCTCTGTTTTTCTTATGCCAGCTCTTTGTTTTACTTGTGACTGCTTCAAAATATAAAGCTCCCTGAGAAATATCTTTTCCGCCTTCAAGGTCAGCCAATGCAAGATGTGTTTCTTCTGTCGGCTCAGCCTTCTTTAATACTCCATTTCCTACTACTGCGAATTGATAGTAATTGCCGCATTTCTGATAGATAACGTCTTTAATCGTATCCGGAAAATTCTCATCATTTACACGGTTCAGTACTACATTCATTACCGCAAGCTGTCCTTCAATTCCTTGGTTCCCCGCCTCACTCCATGCTAATTTCATAAGAAGCTGTGCTTCGTCATAACTTAATTCGATGATCTTAGCAGAAGCAACATCCCGGTTACTTATATATGTGTTTTGCAAACTGCTTTGTGTTGTGTATTCGATTTTACTAATTGTTTCTGTGGATATTTCAGAGGAAGTATCCTCTCCTCTGGTGTTTATTGATAAGAACATAAAAATAAGAAAAAATAAAAAAAATAGAAGAAAAAGATAAAAAAGAATATGTAGGTCTTTATTACTCAGTAACTTTTTTAACGTATCTCGCAACGAAACCTTTTTCATTCATTCCTCCCGAAAAACTCACCTCATCACCTACCTGTAAATCATCAAGCCCACGTAAGCTGAACCAGTACGTCTCACCATCATATGCACTTATAAATCCATAGCTCTTATTTGGTCTGCTTTTCTTTACCTGTATTCTTTCGACTATTCCCAGCATAGTTACCTCTTTACTTTTGCTTTCTCTAAGTTTTTTCTGTCCAAAGACCTTATTACATCGTAAATAGCACAATCCTTTGGGATTTTCGCCTTAGTTATATCAATTACCTCACCAAACTTATTTACATTTATGACTTGCATTTTAGCCATTATTTATCCTCATAAGTAGAAAGATCATCAAATATATTTATTTACATCTGTATAGTATACTGTACACTCAATTCAAAAAAAGAGAATCCATCGGAACTTCAAATGCATCTGCTATCGCCTTTAAAGTATCAGTTGTTGTAACCACATCTTTTGTATTTTCAAGTCTTACTATATTAGCCCTAGATATGCCAGATTTCTTAGCAAGTTCGTCTTGCGTCCACCTTTTCTCTTTACGTAATTCTCTAATTCTATATTCCATTTTTTCGTTACCTCCCATAAATTTGATGTGTTAAATATATTATACAGCGCATAATTTATTAATCAACAATACTATTGCATTTTTGTGTTGAATTTATTAGACATTTATGTTAAGGTTTATTTATAAAATTATATTTTTGGAGGAAAGAGCTATGTCTATAGGCGAAATAATCAAGAAATATCGTCTGTCATACTGGGATGGTGCAATATCAATACGGTCTTTTGCTGCATTATGCGACCTTAGCCCGGCATATATCTCTTTATTAGAAAGAGATGCTTCTATTGTCCCAACAGTTGAAACACTAAAAAAGATTGCAAACACTATCGGTTTAACTCCTGAAGAACTTCTCAACAGAATAAATGAGGAATCAGAAGATGCTATTCCGGTAAAAGGAGCTTCAAAACTTGATCCTAAAACAGCAAAGCTTATCAAAATATTCAATAAGCTTCCTGATAATCGCAAAGATGATGTTTTGAACTTTGCAAACATGATATTTAATAATGAAACTAAAAAGAAATAAGAGGTAATTTTATGAACATTGCAGCATATCTGCGAGTTTCTACTGATAAACAGGCAGATAAAGGATATTCTTTATCCGAACAAGAAAAGAGGATTAAAGCATATTGCAATTCAAAAGATTGGGATTTAGTAAAGATATATAAAGATCCTGGATTTACAGGAAGTAATCTTGAACGTCCTGCCCTACAAAGTCTCATTGAAGAAATTGATGCATACGATATTGTCCTTGTAAACAAATTAGACCGTTTATCTAGGTCACAGAAAGATACTCTATATCTTATACAAGATGTCTTTGCTCCTCATGGATGCAGTTTTGTTTCCATAGAAGAATCATTTGATACCACGACTGCATTAGGAATTGCTATGGTTGGTATCCTATCCGCTTTTGCCCAGCTTGAACGCTCCCAGATTAAGGAACGTATGAAGATGGGAAAAGAAGGACGTGCAAGAAAAGGATTATGGCATGGTGGACACTATATCCCCACCGGATATGATTATAAAGATGGTACATTGCATATAAATGATGAAGCTGAGCAGGTAAAATTGATTTTCCAAATGTATTTAGATGGAACGAGCATTCGTGATATTACACGTTTTTTGCAACAGCACTATACAACAAGATATACTTCTTGGAATTACGTAGGAACAGTAAGAAGAATCTTAGCTAATCCTATATATATCGGTATGGTTGGAGAATACATAGGGCAGCATGAACCGATTATAGATAAAGAAACTTTCGATAAAGTTCAGGTAATGTTAGAAGATAGAAAAAGAGGAGGCAAAACTCCAACAGGAAAACATTTACTAACAGGAATGATATATTGTGGTTATTGTGGTGCAAGAGTTAGGTCTGTTTCTACCAAACTCAAAGAAAAAAAATATAGTTATTACAGATGTGGTAAAATCGACTCTGCGCAATTAAATAAAATTGACCATAGGTGTGAACTCACTCCCAAAAAAGAAGAAGAAATTGACAACTTTGTAATAGCAGAAATATTAAAAGCTAAGCTTTCTGATATACAAAGTAAAGAAGAAATTGCTCCTGTCATCGATAATTCTACTGAGATTGAAAAGATTGATAAACAAGTACAACGTTTAATTGACTTGTATGCAATCTGTGGTGATGATGTTGAAGAACTCGCTAAAAAGATCAAAACATTAAAAAGCAAAAAAGCTTCCCTGCAAAAAATGCAATTAAAGCCAAAGAAGGCTATCAAAAAACATATGATTCATGCACTTAAGATTGCAAAAGAAACTTTTGAAAATGGCACAATCGAAGAAAAACGTCAAATCGTAGACGCGCTTATTTCAAAGGTTGTACTCTATAATGACTCTATAAAAATCGAGTGGAATTTTTAATGCTTATTTTTTTATAGACCTTTTACCCTTGGTTTTATCCATCGGTGAGAGGTCTATAAAAACTCTCAATCCTAGATGTTATCTAGCATTATACAATAATTTATAGAAAAATGGGATAGTTTTTGTTAGCTATCCCTAACTTTGTGCAATTTTACCTTAAAAAAACATGTTCCTTGTTAGCGCTAACTAACTTTGCACAATTATTAATTAAATAAGGAACTGAAAAGGAACTGAAATTATTACATTTTTAATTTCAGTTCCTCCTTCAGTTTCTTTTTAGTTCTTTCTATTATCTATTCATGCTGTCGAGTGCTTTTCTGATAGCTTCTCTTTCTCTATCATTCTGTGCTGAGTTCATAAGTCTCTGCAACTCCTCTTTGGTATCTCCGGAATAGTCATCATAATATCCGTATGATCTTCCTTCACTGGAATATCTTCCCATAGAGTCACGTCTTGCATTTGAACCACGACCTCTTGCATAAGAATTGCCATGTCCACCCATTCCATCATCATACATATAATATGGCATTCTTCCGTAATATCCGCCTGAATATCCTTCATCATGTCCATATTCCTGCTCCATAGCCTCAATAGTAGATATGTCTTTAATAATATCTATTCCTTTATAGAGTACTTCAAGGCTATTAGTGGTGAGTTCTTTTTTCTTAGCAATCCCTTCAAGTTCATCGCACAGCATGTCTTTAATCTGGTCATATACTTTCATGTGCGCTCCTTTCATGCAATCCTAGTAATAGTAAGATTTGCATTCTGTACAAGTATTGCTGTAGCCGCATCCGCTGCCGTAGCTCCTTCACTATCATTTTCTATTGACAATGTAAAGCAACATCCTTTAGGAACAGTGATAATCGCTGTTGATGTTACATTAAAGAAGTTTGCACTTGTTGGCGGATCTGCTGCAACCGCTGCGGGAGTAACTATTGCTTTAGATGATTGAATAGGTTCTCCATTAATTGCTAAAGCAATTGCTATTGAACCAAGTGTTCCATCGGAAGGAACTGCAATGTTTCCATTAAAAGTAGCCTGATAACGTGCAAAACACGCTGAAGGATTATTGACTACACCTTTTAGAGTAAGAATGCCTGAGCCTTCCCTGTGATATACATAGCCTTTACCGCAAGGAATACTACTCTGCAATAATACATTTTGGTTAGGCTGTACAGTCTGAACCGGATTGTATACATACTCAGCCATAGTTATACCTCCTTATCAGCCTACACCGCAGCCGCAATTGTACGCGCATGTATTTGTGCAGCAATTAGGGTTCTGAACAATATAAGCAGGTCTAGGAACCGGTGCAAGATACTGTTCAAGAGCATTTGTCTGTGCAAGATTGTCTGTAAGAAGTGTCTGAGTCTGAGCGTTATTGTTAGCTCTAAGCTCAGCCATTGTAAGCTGATTCTGAAGCTCAACAATCTTTTCATTCTTAGCATCAATCTTATCCTGGCACATCTGGTCAAGGATTCTCTGTGTAGAAGCGGTATTAGCTGCAAGTACATCCCTAAGAGCGTCATTGACTGCTGATCTATCTGCACATGCTTCTGTTGCAACTGTATACTTAAGGTCTGAAAGTCCTGCTCTGTTATCGCAGCAGCACTGAGCAAGCTGACTCTGAACACTGTTAAATCCCTGATTCATTGCTGTCTGATTTGCGAATGCCTGCTGAAGGTTTGCAATCTGTCTTGTGTTATTTGCAATCTCAGCCTGTGCAAATCCGTTATTTACTGCCTGTGTGATTCCGCTACCTGTCTGGCAGATATTCTGATTAATACCTGCTATGCCAAGCTGAACGTCACCAAATCCGGCTGTAACAGAGTTCTGAAGGCTACTAATTGCTGAGTTCGTAGCTTGGTTCTGGAAACCGTTACTTGTGATCTCAGCCTGATTCATCCAAGGATAAAGCATTGCACCATCAGCGGCGAAGCTATTTCCACCCCATCCGCCAAATCCTCCGCCCCATCCGCCAAAAGCGAACAGAAGAATAAGGATAAGCCACCAGTCACCGCCATAACCAAATCCGCCCATACCATTCCCTGCACCATAAGCAGGAGCAACCGGCATATACATCTGTGTTCCGTTATCCATAGTATTACTCCTTTCGTGAGTGTATATATGTGTTTCATGCGCATAGAAACCAATTTGAATTAATCTCACGAAAGGCTTATACTTGTTTTGTTCAGGAACATGCGTAAGCATTTTCGTGAGATTAGCGTATTGATAGTCCTATACTATCTGTACGCTTTTCTTATTGTTGGTCTATAATGTTTTGCACCTGTTCAACCTGCCCTTGATATGATTGAACATTGTTTGGAAGCTTACCATTATTCATAAGGTAACGTCCTATTTGTTCATAGTTATTACCCATCGATTGAATATCTTTTACCTGATTTTCATTAATCATTCCTCTTTGCTGTAAAAGGCTGGCAAGCTGATTAGGATTTTGCTTTATTTGTTTTACCTGTTGCATTATGTTCATCATATTCTGCATAGGATTCATTCGCGCCATCCCTTGCATAGCCATTGGATTAAAAAAAGGATTCATATTTTACTCCTCATCATCGTCAATAACTGTTTTCTTTTTAGTAGGCTTAAAGGAAATCTGTGATACTCTTTTTTCTACTTCTTTCTGTATCTTATCCGTGATTAGATTATCTAACTCTTCTCTTCGGATATATTCTCTAAGGTCAACTTTTGAATCAGACGTATCACTCTCATCAACAAGTCTCTTCTTTATAAATGTTGTTTTTCCCAATTGGTCTACAGATTTCATATAAAGATAAGGTTCTTTTTGATTCATAAGGAAAATACTCTGCCCTGGATTTAAAGGGAAATTGGTTCCTTCTTCCTCACTTGCCACCCACGCAAGGATCTGATTTTGTACACTCTGCATAGGTTGTGAGATGGGCTGTGAAACCTGAATAGGCTGTTGATACTGTTGCTGATAATTTGGATAGTTCTGATAATAACTTGGATATGTAGAATAGTTAGGATAATTCATAATTTTCCCTTTCGTAGTAGTAAATCACTGTGCAATCTAAAGAGTTCCAGGAATCGTAAACCACTCCGTCAATACATGCTGCTACATGCGTCCCAGTTCCAAGAATATATGTTCCTTTGGGATGGTCTATAGCAAAATCCTCAAAGCTATAACAATCCGGGCAAGTATCTGGAAGGATATGTTTCTGAAAACCTTTTGTTCGTAAATATGAATTAAGGACTGCGTTTGAAGATGGCATATCAGCCATTAAATATCCTTGCATAACCATGTCAATATAGGCTGTCTCCCAAGAAATATGTAATGCTTTAGATACAGCCCTAATCACGCAATCTCCAACGTTATGCTTATGTCTGGGGTTATTATTAAAGTGTTGATATACCATAATTCCTGCCCTCTATAATCTATTTTATGTAGCTGAAATGATGCTATCCATACGATATAAGTGCGACTAATATACTTTTTTCATCTTAAAAAAGTCCGATTTTAGGGCAAAAAAATAAAGGGTAGAGGTTTAATCCTCTACCCTTAAATGCTTGCATAGAACTTTCTCATAATCATAAGTTATCTTTTTCACTTGACTTACTGACATATCAAGTTCTTCTGCTAATTCTTCATATGTAAGACCATCACACCATCTAAGTATCAGCAATCTTCGATTGCGCTTAGCTCTGAATCCAACAACATATTCATTTACAATACTTTCTATAGTTGTTCTTTTCATATCACGAATCTTATGATCTTTATATTTCATTACATTCCTCGTAATTAATCCTCGTAATATACGCCTACAATAGTTCCATTATAAATATGTACTCCACCACTACTCCTATCTGTTCTCGCGGTAACTGAAACTGTAGCAACATTTCCGCTTAGTGAAGAAACTCTAGCATCATAAAGTTGTGCAATATATGTATCTAATGAAGTACAGCTAATTGACTGCAAAAAAGCCATACGTGTTATTCTTCCATAAATACCAATATTTATTTGCGCCGATGCCGTTGTATATGAATTATTTGTCATATTAAGAGTAATAGAAAAATCATAATAGGCATATGTCGGGGCATCGGCTGTCTTAAAAGGGTGAAAAGTACCTGCCCCTCTCGCAGAGCTTGAGTTCCAACCCCACTTTCCATTTTTATAATCAAAATAGAACTTTGTTCCATTAGCAGTTAATTCACTATTTAAGTTGCTTATATTTGTATTAATAGTTCCTATATTTGTGTTTATCGTACTTATATTTGTATCATGTGTATTTATCTTGCCATCAATTTCATTTATCTGAGTTGCACCAAATGTATCACCCACTTGTGAGTATTGTGTTGAATCAACAAAAGATATAGTTCCATCACCATTACTAATTTGAGTATATTTTCGATTTCCGGAAAATATATCATCTTTATAATTTGTTCTAAGTGCCATGCTAATTCTCCTTTTTTCAACAAAAAAAGGAAGCTCTGCATCAGAACTTCCTTTTCATAAAGTATCTTATTACTTTTGGTCAGGTTCAGGAGCGTATACTGTAACATCTCCATCTCTGCCTATATAACTATTACTGCCACTCGGAGTCGTTTGAGTAACTGTGACTGGATTATCTGGTTTATTAGCTTCAAATAAAAGAAATCCGAAGATAGTAATAAGATTGACAAAAATAAGCACACAAATAATGCCATTCTTCCAGCTGTTCTCTATCTTGTGGCTTTGATCCTGCCTGTTCATATCATCTTGGTGCACGTAATAAGGTACGTTAAAAGAGGCGGGGATAGGCTTATCTGCTTCAATCCCTAATTCATTTTTTAATTCATCTACAGTATTTACCATAATTAAAAATTCACCCTTTCAACAACTTTTGCATAATACATTATACATCATTTTCGACCTATTTCATATAACTTATTTACTGCTTTTCTTACAATTTCATAATCATATCCTGCTTCAGTTAATCGTTTCTTCCTTTCATCTCCATTGCCCCATTTACCTGCTTTTACCTCAAGTGCAATTTCGTCGATAGACCTACTTGAAACAATATCGTATTTGGGATGACCAAAAAGAACTTTGCCGATGTAATTTGCTTTCTTGTACTTCTTTTTGGCTACGCCACCACCATTTCTAACAACAGAATCCGCATTTGATGTGTTTCCTTCGATAGTATAAAAATATACTGAATCAACATCATAAACTATTCCGGTATGATAACAGCCACTTGAGTTACCATTTTTCGTAAAGAAAATCTGATCTCCTATTCTAGGCGTTTTGTCTAAAGCATTATGTTTTTCATACATTTTACAAGAAGCAACCGTATAATCATCAAAGTTTCCGTTAAGTAATGACTTTGCAGTCGCAATTCCATAAGCTTTATAAAAGCACCAATCCACAAACGCATCACACCATAACGAAAACTTATCCATTGTAGCAGGATAGATTTTATTCATTTCATATCCGTATTTAGTTATATTGTCATTTCCTGCACCTGCGGTCTTTTGATATATCACATCCGGATTTTTCTGATAAGCGACTTTGGATTTTTCCAAATAACCTACTTCATCAGATGCAATCTTGATGACCTTATCAACCGTATTCATCACTCATCCTCATCATTTACATCAACATCAAGTGATTTTCCATCAACCCATGCCTCACAAAATGCATAGATTGCAGCTGAAAAAATACTGCATAGGCTTCCTATTATCACAACCGTTTCATTATTGCTTGATAAACCTGAAATGGAAGTAGCAACACTTGCCAGGAACGCCGCAACACAAATCCAAAACTTTCTACTTGTAAGCTTATCCATATATTCTCCTTTCTATACCCTTATGGTATTTCCTCTTTGACCAAGCCTAAACTCAAAACGTATCTTTCCAGCAATAGAACTTTCAATATGCTCATATAGGTCAAGTTCAGCTTTTTCTATCCTATTAAGCTCAGCATAATCAATAAAAGCTCCATTTTCATAAAATGTCTTTTTCTTACCATAATCAAATAGTTTGATTACATCTTGAATGCCTTGAAGCCCATTTTCTATCTTATTTATTTCGTCTGCAAAAATATTATCATTATTAAAATCAGGGCTTCCCGGTGTTGGAAAATGCTTGTCTGCACCAAGATTCAACACTGGAAGCCCATAAAACAATTCTGTTCCTCTATCTCTTACATACTGAAGATTATTTTTTATTCTGTTATAATCCTGAACATTAAAAAAATCTCCTTGGTAAATAGCTGCACTATCATATTCTGCTTTCCAATCAGTTTTAGGTGTTGTCCAAGCCATAACTACTCCTTTTATCTAAACAAAATCATTGCAGCTCCATTTCTTTCAGCATCAAATAAATCTGTACCAGGCATTCCGGTATCCGTCACGCAACAAGCCATTGAGTTTGACGCAATATCTCTTAACCAAAAGCCTCCTTCAAGACTCATTACAGGGAGGTATTTCTGGAAAATCTCAAGTTGATTATATGCTTCACCTGTCTGCAAAGGATCTTTTGAAAAAATGGTTGAACCATAAACCTGTCTTTCTGTTAATGCAGAGATATACATATGCCTGTCTCTTGTAAGGGCAATTTCATCATCATTTTTCCTAAAGTATTTTGTTGTACTTCTTAGATAATCAAGCCCTGATTCTCCTCCAAAAATATTTAACATATCTTCTTGAACATTATCCATTACCGTTGTTTCTAAGTAATTCTGATAGAATGAACCTTTGTATCCAACATCCATAACAGATGTGCTTAAGTCATGCCATTTTACTAATCCAACAGAAAAAACAAGTGCTATATGGTCTACATCTAAGCAAATAGCACTTGCCGGATCGGATGCACTGTTTCGATTTCCACGAAAAGGGTTATATCCTGCAATAAAATACCTATAATTAATCCCATCAAACCAATCTCCAATATCAAAGCCATAACGTCTAAGTTCTGCATGATGAACCGCAAGAGATAGATTATCCGCCCTTGAATTGTCATCTCTGGGATTTCTAAGATTTATATAAAACGTACCACGATCATTTACTACAATACTGTTTCCATCAGGCTTACATATTCCAAGAATACTATTTGTAGCTATATCTGTATACTTTACAAATGTCGATGTATCAACAGCTGAAGCCATTACGTCATAGTAATACTGTGCAGTACTTCCTTTTATATAATATGTCTTACCACTTACAGGTGAAGTATCTTCAGTAAGAACATATAAATCCTCTTGATTATCATATTCATATAGTCCCAATTCTTGAGGATTATCACCGCTTTCCACCTGATAAACAGAATAACTATCTTCTTGAACCCTGATTATTGCAACATTAGTTCCTGCTCCATAAGATATTCCTGCCCCTTCATAAAAATCAGCTGTAGTTGTAAATGCATCTTTAATGTTATATACATTACCAACTTTACTAGCATCAAATTCCGGCAATTCTGCAAAATATATTGAACCACTTGCCTTATATGTAGATGACATTGCAGCATTAACCGAATTTTCCAAACTCGTAACGTTAATTTGTATAGTATTAATACGCTGAGATAAATCATCTTCTGCTGTTGTTGCTCTTATGATTTCTGTTTCAATACCATCATCACAAGATATTTTATTGTTTTCAATCTTAGTATTTAAAATTTCTTCTGTTTCAGTTGCCCTAACTTCCTCATTAAATATTCCATTTTCTATATTATTTAAGAGATCAGCTTCAACTACTTCACCTTTCCGCCAAATATGTTTTACATATGCCATTTTTCTCCTCCTTAATGAGTAACACTTTCGTCAACTGTTGCTGAATCAACAACAGCAGGCAAAATATAACTAACTCGCCTTGCAGTTAATTTACAAGCCATACTCATTCCGGTACTTGTATCTATTTGAGTACTTGTTATTCTTACAAGGTTTTTCTCTACTTTTTTATTTTCAGTGTAGATTAAGTCATCCGGATCAAGAGCTGGCTCACCACGATACGAAATAACATAATCAATATCATTCGCAAAGTAATCAGCAAGCCACTTAGCCTCTTTTTGTGCATCCGTTATATTATCTATCAATAGATTGGATGCAGTTTTATCATTTCCTATCTGCCTTACTTCTTGTACAACTTCTTTATTCGATACAACAAACTCTATTCCGTTTATATTTACTTCTGCGGCAACTGTAGATGTAAATTCCACATAATAAGCACCACTACTAACAAGATGTAATGTTCCAGACTGCGCACTTGCATAACTAAGTGTATAATTATGACAAGGGTTATTGAATGTAACTATGTTAGTTCCAACCTCAGCCATTGTGGTACTAATCTTTTTTTGTGCTACGCCATAACTATATTCAGAATAAGTAACATTTACATTTTTGACCTTTTCAGCCACCGTAGCTGTCGGAGATGCTGTCATATCTGAGTAATCAAGTTCATAGTCTGTAATATCTCCAAAATCAATATGTGATAAATGTATCCTTTGATTTGAATTTGTCTTACTAAATACAATTTGTATTCTACTTATATCAATAAAATCATCATCAACCGTTGTAAAATAATCTACATCGTCACAAACAATGGTTTTTATCAACGTATTGTAATTGTAAGCATATATAGTAAACTCACTTGGCTTAACATCATTGAAAGTTAAGCTCATACCAAAAAACGTCCACGCTGCTTCCCATTGAACAGCTATTTGAGGATTAGTTGTAAATGTTCCATTATTATTTGATACATTGGATGAAATAAAACCTGTTGCAGAAAAAACATTTGAAGTTCTAGGAAGAAAATAATGGTTTCCATCTACTCTTGTATAGTTTTTCTCGGATGTAGCATAATCACTTATTGCAATATTCTTTTTAGGCACATTTGCAGGCTTAGAGTATGTTGTTACACCATTAGTTGTTACACTTACTATTTCAGGGGTAAAAGAACTTTTTATTTCAATACCTCCATCCCTTGTCTCTCGCATAATAGAACGGGATGCATTTGCTATAAGTTGTAAAAGATTCTTATGCTTTTCGATTGGCAAAGGATTTTTCGTAAACATTGTCTGAAGGTAATTATCAATAGTATAGTTCTCTATGCCCGCATCTTGACATACATCAACCGCAAGATCATATAATGACCTGCCATTAGGGTAATAGTTGCCCTTAAAATAACTACTTTCCGTATAATCCAAGAAACCTACTGCACTAAAAGAAGCCTGTGTATCATCACTCGACCATGTTTTAAGCCTTAATTTTCCACCAGGTATTGTATAAAGTGTTCCATCAGGAAGCTTACGCCCATATGTAAACTCAACTTCCTGTTGTTCTTCCAAGAATGCAAGATAAGAATTAGGATCATCTGCTGCAAACTTCTTATTATAATTATCAATTGAAAACGAAAATGCTTTTGTCGGAAGCTCATTTGATACATGCGAACACTCTGACTTCCAAGAAGTAGCTATAAGTGAGAAGTTATCAAACATTAGTCCTACGCCAAATAGTATTGATAATATCCTAAATCTTTTCTGCCCACCAACCATTGCATGTGGTGTTATTGTGATATAAGCTGTATTTCTAAAAATATCTTCAGTAACCCATTCACCTGCTTGGTCATTTGTATACGAATATGTATCTGAACCATTTGTAATTTCAAAGCTTGTCGGATAATATTCACCAAAATCTATTGTTAAACCTTTTATGTCAAGATGAGTATATTTCCCAAAGGTAAATGTTATTGAATCAGCCATTTCCTGTGTAACAGCACCTTGATATAAAGCAAAAGAATTTCTATTTCTTGGCAAAAAGAACTGTGTCCCATCAGCTTTTATAAAATTTTCTTCCGGAATAGCATAATATCCTTCAAAATCTTTAGTTGTATTTACAAGCTGTGGAGATGAATAGATTGTAAACGTTCCATTTGTTACGCTATGAGCTTGGGCTTCTTTAGAAATAACGCCGAGATATACCCAAATATAGCTTTCTTCTCTTAAATATTCTTTTTGTTCTGCTCTATATGCTGAACTTACTGCTTGCATTCTTTAGCCCTCAAATTTACTCTCTATAAGTCCACAGTCAATAATATTCACTTTGCAATCTTTAAAATTCATGGGTTTTGTGTGATCCTCATCAAGCCAATATACTTGCGCTGACCTATCACCCGGATACATCTTTAATATTACAAAGTCATTTGCAAGTGGACTCCAAACCTTTGCAGTAACAAAAAAATTAGAAAATAGGTCACATATAAGATGCCATTCATCAGGTGTAAGCCAAGTCCATTGCAGGTTGTTATATTTTAGATTAGTCTTTCCAACTTTTTCTGCGATAACTTCAGCGTTTGCATTTCTTCCTGAATTAACAGCATCACTTAAGATAATCTCTAACCCAACACTAGGGCAAGGTAGTTCAACTCCATTAACTTCAAGAAATGCCATAATACACCTCCATAAAAAAGATGAGTGTCCGTTGAAAGACACTCATCCTAAATTTACCTTATAATATTCATTCCAAGTTTACTCTGACCACTCGTTGCCATTCTTGCTATATTTCTATCGTCAATTATAACTGGTTCCTTATCAAGTAAAGCCTGTGTTATTACTATCAGTCTACCAAGAAGTTCTGATTCTTGATTTCCACTTTCAAGAACCGCTTCTCGGATTCCTGTAATTTCATTATTTGAAGCTACTGCTGTTCTACCACCAATTGTTCCTACAAGCTCAGCACCAGCCTCATTAGCAAAGAACAATGAGCCTGTTGTTGGGAATCCACCACTTGCATACTGCCCTGGAGCATGAAAAGTGACTTCACTTGGAACCTGTTTAAGCTTTTCGATGAGTTCATCAATCTCATCCATTACGCTATGTATAGCCTCTTTCATGCTATCGCAAGAATTATTGACCGATTCTTCAGCTGCTTCGATATGTTCTTTTATCTTTTCTTCTATCTTAGTAAACGTTTCATCAGCAACCTCTAAAATATGTTCATATTGTTCTTGCCATTTTTCTTTCTCAAACCAAGGCACAACCTGATCTTCCCACCAAGCAAGCATTGTGGTATCCCACCATTCACTGAACAAATCAAAATGTTCCTGAATGTTTTCAGTGAGTGGATCAAAGATTTCTTCATTCCATCTAGCAGCTTCAACCCAAGTCAAAAGATCTGTAGTCCACCAAGTACTGATAGATTCTGTAAACCATGTTCTAAATCTTTCAAAAAACGGAACAAAAACAGTTGTCATAAGGTTGTTTAACATAGTATTCCACATTTCTGTACCAAAGCCCGTCATAATGGTGGTCTTTAATTGAGTAATATATGTCGAAACAGTCGTTGATAATGTAGTAAACCATGTTTGTATAGCAGTTGTTGATGTGCTTGAAGCTTCAGAAACACCGAGATTAAAACCTTCAACAAAATCTTCTCCATATGCCTTCATTCCAATATTAGGACTTCCATAATTTAATGAACCATTATTATGAACAGTATCATCCAGCATTTTGAAGAACGATTCTATAAATCCATTCGCTTCATCTTTCTTGCTTTCTGCACCTTCAACCCATCCCATAGTAAAATCTTCTCCATATGGAATAGATATTGAACTCATATCAATTTCATCAAGCTTTGCTTGTAATTCCTGAGCATAGGTGCTTGAAAATGTTGTACTTCCATCACCTGCAACAAGAGTCAAAGCATCTTGAAATTGCTGTTGAGAATCGAAAATACCTTGTGATGAAATTGCCCCCCATAATGTTGATAATTCTGCTGGATCAAGTTCACCAATCTTAGTTTTAAATGCCGAATACATATTTGTTGAATAATCTGTAGCAGGTGTTTCATAATCTAATGTATTTACCGCACTCAAAACATTGTTCAATACATCAACTTGAGTTTGTTTCATGCCAATTTCTGTTGTGGCAGCTGCGTTAGAAAAAGCTTCATTTTGATTTGCAATAAGCTGTTGCATAGACTCAATAACATGCGGATTGACCATACCCGGCAAAGCATTAAAAGCTTCATTAAATGCTCCAGCAAGTCCTTCTTGTCCCAACATTGCTTCCGAATATGTTTTCATTTGGTCTAATACATATGAATCCTTTGATTGAAACAATTTCTTTAAAGGAGATAAGGTTTCCCAATCAGCAGCAGCCCTTTCCGCAACACTTTGCATTTGGGTACTCATACTCTGGCTATAAAACTCAAATGCTTCAGCAGTAGAATTAGTGAGACGAGTTTTCATCTCTTCTGTATTTTTTGTAATAATATCGAGCTGTAGCTGATAATCTTCATCCGAAAACATGGGATTTTTGGCTTTGTACTCTTTTAATTCATTTACTCTATCAGTGTAAGTCTGATTAACCTTACCCATCTCTTCGTCATATTTAGATTGAATTTCACTTAAACCATTTTTAATAGCATCAGCCGCAGCTGCAAAATCACCATCAAAATCAGAAAGATCAAGACTTTCACCCAGTCTTTTGATACCTTCTACAGCAGGTTCTACATCTAATCCATTCAAATCGCCTGTAAAATTCTTTGTTGCTTCTCCTGCTTGATTTGCCGCATCTTTATATTTCTCATATGCTGCCGCTGCTTCATCTGAGTCTTTTCCAAACTGTTCAACTGCCTCTTGATATTTACTATATGATTCTTTTAAGTTTGTTATTGAACCGCTAACTGCATTTTTCTGTTCTTCTGCCCCTTTATAAAGATTAGCAATCATTTCATCAACATCTTTACCTTGGGCTTCCAAGTATTCTCTTTGGGAAAGCAAATTCATTACCATTGAATCAGTAGATTGGTCAATGTAATTATTTATAGCATTGCCCAAACTCTCATACTTACCAGTAAGAGAATCCGCCATGTTCACAGTAATAGTTTGATTGCTCTGTAAAGCAGCACTTAATCCTTGTATCGACTTTCCGTATTCTTCAATATCACCCCTATCTTGCGTAAGATTTCTGGTTATATCTATCCATTTTTGCGTGTTTTCTGTAACAATGGATGTCGATTCACTATACCAATCTCTAACTTCTGCAATAGTTGTATCGCCTTGTGCAGTAATAGCTTCAAAAACATGGTCTAAACTAATTTGATTAGCTGCATCATTTATTCCTTTAATTGCAGCTACAGCAGCCACGCATCCTGCGGCAATAATTCCAGCAGGGAATCCAAGAAGCAATGTAAATGCAGCTCCAGCAATACCTACCTCTATCGCAAGATGACCAATCCCTTCTGCAAGGCTTTCTACTCCAAGCCCAATATTCTCAACCGTATTGCTTACTGCCTTAAACTCCAAAAAACCAGTTGCAAGACTTCCCAAAGCGGTTACGGCAGTCGGTAAACTTGCCGCAAAATTATTTACTCCCGTTTTTAAACTTTCAAAAAGTTCCGAGAAAACAAATTTTAATTTATTGGCAGTATCTAATCCCATAAGATTTGCCATTGATAATGGGGTTTGTATAGCATTGATGGCTTTCCCCACTCCGCCAAGAGAAGTTGTTAATTTTTGCAAAGGATTGTATAAAGCACCTATACCTGAAGCTGTTGCACCGATTGCTTCTGCGCCTTTTGCAACACCATTCATACCTTTCGCTATCGAAGATAAATTTTTAGCAGATATAATTATTGAAAATACTTTTAAAAATTCAGATGTCTTTGAAGCGGCAAAAGCACCAAATTTAAACCCAGCTATTGCCAATGCAATTCTCTCAAGTACTTTCGCAATATCTTTGGTTGAGCTTTTATCAATCCATTTTGCAATAGCTTCAAGAAATCCCATAAAAGCTTTGCTACTAACAAATTTAGCAACATCCTCAGCAATCTTAAGAATAGCTTCGCCTAATCCGGTTAATACTTTTTCTACTCTTTCTGCCGTGATAAGCTTAGTTATTTCTGTTACTCTTTCAAGGAATCTATAAAATACTTCTGAATTTACAAATCTTGCTAATGCAACGCCTATATTTCCTATCGCAGAAGCCATTCCTGTATGTATATTTTCAAGTAATTCTTCTATTGATGACCATACAGGTTGCAACTTTGCTCTTAATGTTGCAAAGTTAAATGCATCTACAACTCTTGAGAGTTCGCTGTTCATATGAGGAATTGCTTCTTCGATAATATATTTTATGTATTTTAAAATTCCCAATACAAATATATCTTCAACAACTCCACCTAAGAAATCTGCGACTCTATAAAGCTTCTTTGTTAGCTTCTCAATTGAATTAAGCAATGGAGAAAAATCAATATTCTTTGCCCAATCAATCATATAATATGAGATGTTTCTTATATGATCCACAAGCACAGCTGCAATATCTCTTAAATTCTCAAAGATATGAAATCCAACTCTTCCTTTATTCCAAGCCACATCAAAAGCATTAGCAAGATTACGAACTATTCTAAATACATCGCCAATAATCCTTAATAATTGCTCAAACATCCTGATTGTTTTTTCTTGATTCCATACTGTAAGGAAATCTTCAGCCATATCCTTGAAAAGCTTTCCTAAAGAGTTCATCATCGTCTTAAAGCCATCAATCAGATATTGTTTAGCTCTATCCCATGCTTCTTTTAGAGGGTTCGTAAATCTATCCCAATATTTTTTAAATGTATCAAAGAAATCTTTCATCTTTTGGCTAACAGGTTCGATGTCCCATTCAGCCATAGGATTTCCACCTTTTCCGCCACCGGACTTTTCAGACAAAATATTTAGCTCATCAATTCCCATTGTAAGTTTACTCTGAGATTTTGATGCCTTATCAAGAGACTCTGCATAGTTATTTACATCTTTTGTTGCCTTTGTATATGTACTGCTACCGGTTGCTATTGCAAAAAATTGTCCTAGCAACCCTAAAAGATATGCAAGCTTGGATGCAATCATGTCAATAATAGGAGCTACAGTGTTTATCAACGGCTCAAATGCACCTACAATAGCACGTCCAATCCAAGCAAAATCAGCAACAATATTGGACATACTATCATTAAACTGTGTTCCTAATGAATTTGAAAATTTAGCAAGAGACTGAACTGCATCACCTACATCTTTTATCAAAGCTGTAATTGCTTTTCTAACAAGCATGAATGTAAAAGTACGCATTACTCTCTTCCAAAAATTCGAAAGATTTTTTAATTTATCTTGAATATTATCTGAAAAATGACCTATTGATTCATTTATCGATCTGAACTTTTCAATATACTCATTTGCAGCTCCTCTAAGAGGTAGCATCAAATATTTAAAAGCAGTTATTCCGGCATTTCCAACTCTGTCTAATGAACCCGCTAATGAATTAAATCCATTAGCAAAAGCTTCTATATTGGTTAAAACATCCCTATCCCCACTTCCGAGCAATTCTTTTCCAGATATATCTTCTGCTGATTTAGCCGCATCCTCCAACGCTTCAGCCGTTTTTTCAGATGCCGAAGCTAAATCTTCAGCAGCGTTATTATCACTTACCAGTGCATCAGCTAATCCAGCTGTTTCTTCCTTTGTTCTAATTACAGCAGGAAGTAATTTTGTTTCAACTGTTTCTGCTACTCGTTGCGGAGCCGAATCATCAAAATTAGGAATTACGAAACCTACATTTTTGATACCATTTAATAAACTGTTTGTTCCTTTAATCAATGATTCAGGAATTTCAAACTTATCATTAAATACACCAAAATATCTATCGAAATCCGGGAACTTAAAGCCTGAAACAGCTTCCTTAAGATTTTCACCAGCCTTAGCTAATTGTTGAACCTCTCTAGTTGCGACAGATGCCCCTTGTGCAACCTTTTCCAAGCCAGCACCACTCATCTTATTAATATTTGCTGATGTGTCATTTGCTGACTTTGCAATGGTATTAAGTATTGTTACAAGCTTTGTCCCGTCTTTAAGACCTAACTGCCTATTTAAGCCTTGAAGAGACGTTACTAATTCTCTTATACTGGATGCAGCATCACTTGCACTAGATTTAACTTGTATATTTAATGAATCTATGTTCATAATAGTCATCCTCATAAGAAAAGACAGTGACCTAAGTCACTGCCCTTTCTTTTGCTTTGACAATTCAAAGTTTGTCTGTCGTATTCTAAGACTAGCCATGAGAATATCACGTCTTTTCTGCTTTTCTTCTTCAGACAATTCTCCAGCATTACTTTTTATTGACTTCAAAGAAGGATTCTTAATCACATCGAAATAAGATTGTGGTTTTTGTCCCTTCCTTCTGAACATATTACCTGTTGCTATACTAACGGCTTCAAATATATAACCTCCAAGAAGCCATTGATCTTCATCTATTATTTTTCTTCTTAATTTATAACCCTCAAGTATCGGTTCTAATATTCTTGGATTCATATCCCAAAATTCCCAATATGAATATCCCATCGCCAATACTGAAGGTAAAAGTTCTTTTTCATATTCCTCAGTAAGCGTCTTATACTTTATTGAATTGGTGCTTCGCCTACCTGAGTTGCTGTTACTGACTGAACCGTTGCTGCCTGAATAGGTGTTTCCTGAATTGGTGTTACCAGAGGAAAGGGTATCTCTTCCACCTCTTCCGTCTTTTTGTTGAGTGCTTGAAAAAAACGCGACTCATTCATTGCCTCTGTAACAGCTTCAAAAATACCATCAAGATTTCCACCATTTATTACATGCTTTTCAATTTCCTCATCAGCAGCATTCATGCTT
>Ga0310690_10003942_pt1 | contig 21656 bp, 11 predicted proteins | sample AusTroGonzalo_MG_2_FD_207661 | JGI IMG/M metagenome (GOLD analysis project Ga0310690, IMG submission 207661) | Bovine rumen microbial communities from tropical cattle in Woodstock, Queensland, Australia - Gonzalo_04 (v2) (version 2) | ecosystem: Host-associated > Mammals > Digestive system >... | reverse complement strand
CTGAGTTTTTCGCCTCGACCAAAATCTTATGCATCCTGTGATCGATGGAGCTTTGCTTTCGCCTGATATCTCTGCGTATCTCTGCTAGTTCGGCTGAGGCGTTGTCGGGAATCTCGCCTTTGTCGTCGATGATACGGTTTATCTCTGTAAAGATATGATTATCAATAGAAATACCTTCTGCCAAAGCCTTCAGATAAGGCACTTTTTCAGACGATTCCGAGTTGAAGAATTTGAAAATGTACGACAGCGCCGAAAGGGTGGGCTTCAGCGCAAAAAGGCTCTCGAGGCTGATGACGGTGCCGTCGATGGCGAGATGATGGAATTCCTCGCGCAAATCGTTGTAATCCCTCACAGGGAAAGGAACTCCGTCCTGCAACAACGTCTCAAAATCCTGTATCAGGCGCAGATAAGTGCGAATTTCGTCAACATCGGTGCAGAAACTCATCTTTTCGACAAATTCTTTACCCATCTCGCTGATACACAAGGTGTTGAGACGCTCTCTCACAGCCTTGAAACCTATCTTATTTTCAAATTCCGCAGGATATATCATATATATCAAATTAAACTACAAAAATACATAATTTAAATGAATTTATTATAAAATTTTAAAGAGTATATAAAAATCAGACCTTATAAGGGAAAGACTTCGAGACTGATTTTTATTGACTCTTTAAAATTCATTAAAAAAACTTGTCAAAAAAATGTCAAACGTATCAAAAAAAAGATTATATTTGCCAAAAAATATGTCATGGTGAACTTCGAACTTTGTGCAAACGGCTATCAATCAATGATTAACGGTGTTGTGGGCTGTGCCGACTGCGCCGAGCTTTGCGAGGCGCTTGAAGTCGGAGGCGTCACACCGTCGCAAGAAACGCTGTTCAACTGCCAAAATGCGGCACGCCATATCCCCGTAAGGGTGCTGATACGCTGCCGTGCAGGCAATTTCGTGTATAATGACGACGAAATCAAGACGATGTGCGACGAAATTCGTATGGTGAAAGCTCTGGGATACGAAGGTGTTGTCATCGGAGCACTCAACGAAGACGGCGAACTTGACATCCCTGCAATAAAAAAAATGCTGAAGGCAGGCGAAGGACTGAAATTCACTTTCCATCGCGCCATCGACAGATGCACAAAACCACTTGAAGCTATAGAGACACTTATTAGCCTTGGTTTTGATAAAGTGCTTACAAGTGGCTGTAAACCAACAGCTTACGAAGGTATTGACATGATTCGCGAGTTCCAAAACCGCTTCGGAGACCGTATCAAGATAATGGCTGGCGGCGGCATCACGGAGGATAACATCGAACGTATCATCAGCGCTACAGGCATCACAAACTGCCACGCCTCACTGACATCAGAGAAAGATTATCTGCCACACAAACTCTATCACAAGGAATTTGATAGGAAAAAAGAGTTAACGCCGATGAAAGTGTCGGATGTCAACAGAATTAAAGATGTTTTAGAAATAGTTTCAGCCTAATCAGTATGAAATTATTGAGATTACTGCTACTTTCGTTGCCATTATTTATTGCTTCGTGTCATAGTTCGCATCATGAAGCTTCTCAATCATTGAACTCGGGTTGGAATCTTAAAACCGATACCTTATCCATTGATTTACAAGTAGATATCCCATCTGTCGTGCAAGCCGATTTGTGCGAAAACGGCCTCATCCCGCATCCTTATCTCGGAAAAGTGGAGCAGGACCTGCAATGGATTCCTCAACATATCTGGGATTATTCCCTGACTTTTGATGTCGATAATAATATCTTTGAAAAAGATAATATAGAATTGATTTTCAATGGCTTAGATACATATGCCGACGTGTGGCTCAATGGCGAGAAGATTTTCCATTCGGATAATATGTTCGTCAAATATCAAAAAGATGTAAAAAATCTGCTAAAAAAGCACGACAACGAGCTTAAAGTGCGTTTCTATCCTTTTGATAAACAACGAGATAGCCTTATCGCAACCTATCGTCTCCGTTTTCCGGAAAAATATGCCGTGATGCGAAAAGCCGCTTATCAAAACGGCTGGGACTGGGCACCTCGATATCTGAATGTCGGCATCTGGAAAGACGTCGAACTACTCGGGTGGAACGATGTTAAGGTTGAAAATATTTCGTTTTTGACCGAAAACCTCGACGGTAACGATGCCGAAATGTCAGCAAATATTAGGTTTTGCACCGACGGACCGCACGATTTGAAGTTTGTAATTTTGCATAAAGATTCACAAATTTGCGAACAATCTGTTTCAGTAAATGGAAAATCTCACGTAAAAATTCCGTTTGAGCTTCAAAATGTCAGTCTTTGGTGGCCAAACGAGATGGGGGAGCAGTCGATGACCGATTTTGTGGTTGAGATTTATGAAAACGATAAACTTATTGAAACACAAAAAGTTACAATTGGTATCCGAAAAATTGAACTAATAGAAGAACCCGACAGCATAGGATGTGCCATGTATTTCAAGGTGAACGGCAAGAAAGTATATATCAAAGGTGCAAACTACATCCCTGAGGAGATGATTGAGACGTGGATGTCTAAAGAAAAGACCATAAAGCTGTTAGCAGAATGTGTGCCTGCGCATTTCAACATGCTTCGTGTGTGGGGGGGCGGCATCTATCCTCCTGATTATTTCTTTGACGTGTGCGACAGCCTCGGCATCATGGTGTGGCAGGATTTTATGTTTGCCGGCACCACTTATCCGTATTCCGACGAGTTTTTAAATAATGTAAAAGAAGAAGCCACCCAGCAAGTGATTCATTATCAGAACCACCCGTCGCTGGCGCTTTGGTGTGGCAACAACGAAGTAAGCGAAGGCTACGTCAACTGGGGCTGGCAGCAGTCGATGGGTTGGACCGACGACGATTATGCCGAGATGAAACACGGCATGGACACTTTGTTTGTCGATATTTTTACTGAAGTCGTTGAAAATGAAGACGGTACGCGTGACTACTGGCCGAGTTCTCCGAAAAACGGCTGGGGTAAAGCCGCAAGTCTCACCGAAGGCGACGTCCACTACTGGGGCGTATGGTGGGGCGAGCTTCCTTATGAGGCTTATCTTGAAAAAGTTGGGCGTTTCAACAGCGAATTCGGCTACCAGGCATATCCTGCTTTGTCAACGCTGCTTGCCATTTCGCCCGATTTGGAAGATGATGTAATCCAGGCACACCAGAAACACAACAGAGGAGAGGCATTGATTGAAAAGCACGTTAAAAAATACATATCAAACGATATTAATGTTTATACGTCACAACTCTCTCAGGCTTACGGCATCGGCCTTGCCATCGAAGCGCAACGTGCTGCCAAACCACGCTCAATGGGCACGCTTTATTGGCAACTTAACGACGCATGGCCTGTAATCTCTTGGTCGTCAATAGATTACTACGGCAATAAGAAGCTGCTGCACGACGAGCTTAAAGTTCTGTATGCACCTATATTAATAGGTGTGCTCCCGACCACCGACGGCGACTTCACGGTTTACGCCGTCAGCGACCTGTATCGCGAGATAAATGCCACTTTGGTTCTGAAAGTTAAAGATGGCAAAGAAAACCTCCTGAAATCGTATTCCGAAAAGGTGCAAATCCCAGAAAACGACTGCATCCATCTCAACTTAGACGTGAACAAGTTCGTTAAGGAATTTGATAAAACTAAAATTCACATCGAGATGCAACTAGTTGAGAATGATGAGGTTATTGCCCAAAGAAAACAGTATCTCGTATATCCTAAATATCAGAATTAGAATTTGTCGCGCAAATCCATAATTGGTTTTTCGTAGAACTTGTAAATGATTGTGGAGGCAAGGACTACGACAATCCAATAAACTGCATACCAAAGAACAGCTTCGGGTTTGCCTTTTATATTGACGTTTGTGGTGATGACGGAAGCCACCATTGATAGGTTTATCAGATACATCGAATAAGAAATCAGGCTGATGTGGGTGACGACTTTTGTCAATGCTTTCGGTGCGGTTTTTATTGTTTCAAAACGAGGAAGAAGTAGGAAACAGCCCAAGCTTTGTATTGATATTTTGAAAATTATCGTTGCGGCGTCTGTGGGACTCCAGTTCATATAAGGCATTAACAAACAAGTTGTTAGCCCCAAAATAAAGGTGATATTACGGCTTTTGTGCCAAAATTCCGGCGCAAAATACTTGATATAGGCCGCCAAAAGGCCCAACGCTATGCCGTCGAGATGATATATTATCACCTTGTGAATCTTTACATCGTACCAAAACCCATCGTTGATTTCAAGTTTTGAACCGATGAAAAGTCTCATCAAAACCGAAAAGCAGAGGAAAATGATGATATTTGTGAGGAATATGTGCTTCTTTTGCAGTGTTTTTCTAAGAATAACATTTAGCAGGAACAAAATGATTGGGAAAGAGAGGTAAAACCATTCTTCTATGGTCAAACTCCATGATTCCCAGAAAAATCCATGGAATTCGCTGAATATATTCTGTACGAAAAAGAAAAATTTCCAGTTAAACTGGCTAAAATCCTCGTGGATGATGCCAAAATAAACAAAAATTATATTGAAAAGCAGTATCAGATAGTAATTAGGTAGCGTCCTGAACCAGCGGCGTTTCCAAAAGCGAGCCATCTGTTTACCCCCAAATCTTTCTTCGTTTAAAAACGTATTCAATAGTATCGTTCCGATAAGGAAACCGCTGAGTACGAAAAACAGCTCAACACCAGGAATTATTGGTATCCACGGATAGTTGGGAAATATGTTCATCCAACTGGCATGTACTATCACAACGTTGATGATTGCAATGGCGCGCATCAGGTCGAGACCGAAGACACGTTTGCTGTAATCAACGTTTAGTGATAATAGATCAGTCGCCATGACGGGATCAGTGTTAATCAAGCTTCAGCACTGCCAAGAACGCCGATTGCGGAACCTCAACATTTCCGATCTGCCTCATTCGTTTTTTTCCTTCCTTCTGTTTTTCAAGGAGTTTGCGCTTACGCGAGATATCGCCGCCGTAACATTTCGCGGTGACATCTTTTCTAACCTGGCGCACGGTCTCACGGGCGATGATCTTTGCTCCGATAGCAGCCTGGATGGCGATGTCGAACTGCTGTCTTGGTATCAATTCCTTGAGTTTCTCGCACATACGACGGCCGAAAGAGTAGGCGTGGTCGACGAAAATCAAGGTTGAGAGGGCATCGACGGTGTCGCCGTTGAGCATGATGTCCAACTTCACCAGCTTCGATGGCTTGTAGCCGCAGATATGATAGTCGAAAGAGGCGTAACCTCTTGATATTGACTTGAGTTTGTCGTAGAAATCGAACACTATCTCGCTCAATGGCATCTCGAAGGTGAGCTCCACGCGGTCGGTGGTGAGGTAAACTTGGTTTTTCAGGATGCCGCGTCTTTCGATGCACAATGTCATGATTGAGCCGACGTATTCGTTTTGTGAGATTATCTGTGCCAAGATATAAGGCTCGTCGATGTGGTCGATTTTTGTCACTTCGGGCATTCCGCTCGGGTTGTGCACGTCGACAATGTTGCCGTCTGTCAGATATGCCTTGAAAGAGACGTTAGGCACTGTGGTGATGACGTCCATGTTGAACTCGCGGTCGAGGCGTTCCTGGATGATCTCCATGTGCAGCAGTCCTAAGAAACCGCAGCGGAATCCGAAGCCCAAGGCTGCTGAAGACTCCGGCTCCCAGACCAATGATGCGTCGTTAAGCTGAAGTTTCTCCAACGAGCTTCTAAGTTCTTCATAATCATCGGCATCGACAGGATAGACACCGGCAAAAACCATAGGCTTCACGTTTTCGAAGCCTGCGATAGGCTTGTCGCAAGGGTTATCGACCGAGGTGATGGTGTCGCCGACCTTCACTTCTTTCGAGGTCTTGATGCCTGAGATGATATATCCCACGTTGCCTGCCGAAAGTTCTTTCTTGGGCACTTGTTTCATCTGCAAAACCCCGATTTCGTCGGCGTCGTATTCCATGCCCGTGTTGAAAAACTTGACGTTTTCGCCAGTGTGGATGGTGCCGTTCATGATGCGGAAATATGCGATGATTCCTCTGAAAGAGTTGAAAACAGAGTCGAAAATCAGAGCTTGGAGCGGTGCGTCGGGGTCGCCTTTAGGGGCAGGAATGCGCTTGACGATGGCTTCAAGAATCTCCGGGACTCCGAAACCTGTGCGTGCCGAGCAGCGTAAAATGTCCTCGCGGTCGCATCCGATGAGATCGACAATCTGGTCCTCCACCTTCTCGGGCTGAGCACTCTCCATGTCGATCTTATTTAAAATAGGTATAACCTCAAGGTCGTGGTCGATAGCCATGTAAAGATTGCTAATCGTTTGAGCCTGAATGCCTTGTGATGCATCTACAACTAATAAGGCACCTTCGCAGGCGGCTATTGAACGTGACACCTCGTATGAGAAATCGACGTGACCGGGGGTGTCGATAAGATTCAGGGTATAGACTTCGCCATCATGCTCGTATTTCATCTGGATGGCATGGCTTTTTATGGTGATGCCACGCTCGCGTTCGAGGTCCATATCATCCAAAACCTGATCTACTAACTCTTTCTTAGTCAAAGTGTTAGTCATCTCGATAAGCCTGTCGGCCAGGGTGCTTTTTCCGTGATCTATATGAGCTATAATGCAAAAATTGCGAATCTTATCCATCTAAAAAACAATTAATCTTGCAAAGATACGAATTTTTATGGAGATTATTGGAATTTTTCAAAAAAATAATTTTTAAAAATTTATTGGAATTTGCTTGTTTTATTAAAAAATAGTGTCTAACTTTGCAAAACATTTATAACATGAATTTTTTTACAAAAATAATACTATCATGGCTAAGAAAATCAGAATAGGTATCAACGGTCTTGGACGAATCGGCCGCTTGGTGCTTCGTGCCGCACAGAAACGTGACGACATCGAGATTGTTTACATGAATGGCACGTGCCCTGTTGATTATCAGGCATATATGCTGAAATACGACACTATGCACGGACAGTTCGATGGAACGATTGACTTCAATTTGGAGAAGAGTACTCTTATCATTAACGGTAAGGAGATTCCGACAAGTGTTAGCCGTGACCCAGTTGGCCTGAAATGGGGCGAATATGGCGCGGATTACGTCATCGACTCAACCGGTAAGTTCCTTACAAAAGAGGCAGTGCAGCCACACCTCGATTCAGGTGCGAAATATGTCATTCTTGCTGGCCCTTCAAAAGACGATACTCCGATGTTCGTCTGCGGTGTCAACGACAAGACTTATGTTAAAGGCACACAGGTTGTTTCAAACGCATCGTGCACCACCAACTGCTTGGCACCTCTCGCCAAGGTTGTCAACGACAAATGGGGCATCTCCAGCGGATTGATGACCACAGTGCATTCAACAACAGCTACACAGAAACCTATCGACGGTCACTCATTGAAAGACTGGCGTGGCGGTCGTGCGGCAGCAGGCAACATCATCCCTTCGACAACAGGTGCCGCTAAGGCAGTGGGTAAGGTCATTCCTGAACTCAAAGGCAAGCTTACAGGTATGTCGATGCGCGTCCCTACATTGGACGTTTCAGTGGTCGATTTGACCTGCAACTTGGCAAAACCGGCAACATACGATGAGATTTGCGCTGAGATGAAGAGAGCTTCTGAAAATGAGCTTAAAGGCATCCTTGGATACACTGAAGACGCTGTGGTTTCGAGCGACTTCCTCGGCGACATCCGCACATCGATCTTCGATGCCAAAGCAGGTATCGCTTTGACCGACACCTTTGTGAAGCTCGTCGCATGGTACGACAACGAAATTGGTTACTCCAACAAGCTCCTCGATTTGATTCACACAATGGCAGTGATCAACGGAGATTATTAAACACTTTGACGTTAACTGCAAAAAAAAATAAGGGCGCCATTTGGCGCCCTTTTCGTTTTTATTCATCACGACGTTTTTTAAGTGCATATCCTGCACCTAACGCTGTCAGCACCACGAGGCCGCTGCCGAGCGGAGCAGGGGTGTCGCCACCACCGTGACCAGGTGTGTTAGGTCCGCCGCCTCTGAAGAGATCGTTGTTGAAATCATCGAACTCGTCGAGACCGTTGCTGACGTCGCTCCAGTCGTTGAAGAAACCGTCTCTTCCGCCGCGCTGCTGGGCACTTGCGCAGAGACCTACTGTCAGCACCAATACTACTGCTAATAATATCTTTTTCATTATATTTTCCTCCTATATTTATCTAACAATAATTTTCTGTGTCTTCACTTCCGTTCCAACCATTCTGAAGATGTAAACTCCAGTGTTGAATTCGGCTGTGCTGATTCGTTTGTCGCCGTTAACATTGTAGCCTGTCACGAAGCGTCCGAGGACGTCAAACACCATCAATGTGCCTTCGCCACTCACGATAAGTTCGTCGCCAATCTGGTGAGCGAAGTTGTCGTTGGTGTAGTTCTCGTTGACACCGGTGTAGTTGTTGAAGTCGAACACGAGCTTGAAACGATCGGCGTTGTCGATTTCCGAAGCTTTGAAATGATAGGTCGGTGATTCCAACAAATTTACGGTTGCACCTGTGAAATCGTCGTAGAGGAGCATTGTGCTGGCCTCGAGGTTCTTTGTGTTGACAGTGATTGAGTATTCGCCGTCTTCAGCAGCCTTGAAGTTTACAGGGATTGCGCCTGCAAGTTCGTAAACCGTTGTTGCAGCATAGTCGTCGCCGTCGTTCATCACATAAACCATTGACTTGTCGCCGTAGAATGTCATCTTGCGCAAGGTGTTACCGCCGCCGATTTGGATGTAAGCTTTGTCGAAGTAGCTCTCGTTACCGGCTTTGATGCTGATAAGTCCGATTTCGTATGTGTCTTTCGATGATGACGGGTTGAACGTCAATTCCTGATTTGCAGCTGTAGCCTGGATGAAGAAACCTTGACCAGGTTTGACTGTGCCTGATTCCAAGAAGTTGCATGTTTGATACTCCTCGTCATTGTTGAGAATCAAGACGGATGTGACAGGTTCTCCATCGAGTGTCATATCGCCACTGCCGATGTTACGTGTGAACGGGTTACCCATGAGGTTGTAGCCTTTCACATCGTCATATGAACAAGCATAGCTCAAAGTTTTTGAAATCTCTGTAGCGGTGCCAATCATTGAACCTGAGAAGTTCAAAGTCACATCGGTATCGTTTGCGTAGAGGTAACCGATGCCACGTGTGAGCGTATTGAAAGTGTGGTTTGCAGGCTGTCCCGAAATAGCGTGGTCAACCCACCAGTAAGCTGTTGCCTCGTCGTATGCAAACAAGTCGTATGTGCCGAGTGTTATGGCACTTGTTGAATAGTTGTTAACCGGTGAGGCTATAAAATACCAGCCGTCGCCATCCTTGCTTGTATAAGCTGTAATGCCTTTCTGAGCTGTAGCTTCAATTGCGTTGACGTGTATAACCTGACCGCCTTCTTCGATGAAGAGGTTTTCTGCATCTCCATCAAAATTGCCGGCAATGGTGAGTGTTGCACCGCTTTCAACAATGATTACAGCATCGTTTTCGATGTTGATGTTGTTTGCGTATGCATTTGTACCGCTTGTAACTTCAACATCTCCGCGGATGATAACATCGTCTTCTGTTGTCGGAGCGCCGGTCGGCACGAAGTCGCCTGCTGTCCAAGTGCCATCTTCCGGGAACACTATGCTGTTCTCAGGCAATGTTGTGAAGCTGATGATTTTGCTGTCTGAACTTGGTGTACCACCGCAGTTGCCTATAACTTTCACGTTATACTTGGTATCTTTGGTGAGACCTGTAATAGTATAAGGTGACTGAACTCCAGATTCAGCTGTTGTCCAATCGCTTATTTCGATGATGCTGAAATTGTCGATGTACAGTGCATATTGGTCATCGGATGTATGTTTTATAGCTATATACTTGGTTCCTGATGGAATACTGTTGCTATAACGTGTCCATTGCTGGTCGCTTGCGGTTATTGTCTCGCCAAAATCAAATGATGTAATCTCATTATCTGTGCTTGAGAAACCAACTTGGAATGTTTCGCTATAAGCGACATTATAGTAATAATTTCTATAATAGAATTCCAAAACCAGATTGGAACCGGTTATATAACTTGATAAATCAGGTGAAATCAAATATTGAGGAGGATTCTGAGTGTAGTTGATGTAAACGCCATAATTACTATTGTAAGCTGCACTAGAACTTATATAAAATTGAGATGATGATGCAGTGTTACCATCTTTATCAAGTTTGCTCCAACTGTCTAATGAAGTTGATTCTTCAAAGCCTTCGAAGAATTTGTTTGTGACAGAAGCGTATTGCACCGTGTAGTCGTCACTTGATCCTGTCCAACTAATGTCGGCGGTGTTCTGTGAAAGATTTGTCGCCTCATTGACTGTCGGTGCAGGGCAGGCTTCGAGAGTTTCGAAACTGTCATCTGTCAATGCTACCCAAGCACTGTACCCATCGGTACCGCAATTTGCTCTGATCCATGCAAAGTATTGAGTTGACGCTGTTAATTCATCAATTGATACAGGATTTGTATTAACAACGTGCTTGTTCTCTTCTACTGGCTCTTCTGGTGTGTCTGTACCTGAAGTGAGGTAGATTTCCCAACTTGTTTCGTAGTCGCCGCCACCGTTGGTCCAGCTGAATTCAGCAGAGAAACTTAAGACTTCACTTGTTTCGAAGTTAGATGGAGCAGGGTTACCAATCTCAGTTGTGAAATTGATAGTTTCGCTCCATGTGCTTGTGCCGTCGCTATCACAGTTGCCGCGTACACGCACGAAATATTCAGTGCTTGCATCCAATCCTGACAACCTGTATGCACCATCTGTTAATGTAACAGCTTCGTTCAGATGTGTTGCTTCACCATCTGGGAATATCGCATCTGTAGAATACTGTACATCCCATGCCTCTTGGTTCTCATCTATGATATTCCAGGTGAGTTGAACTGAGTGGGCTTTCTTTGTGTTGTATTCCAAATGAGCAATCGGATAGCATGAAGGTTCTGGAAGCACACGCAAAGTGTAGTCGTGGAACACGGCGTATTTGTTACCTGTCAAACAAGGATCGTGAGCTCCATCAAAGTTCAGATCGCCATTATTGTAGAAATCGTTAAAATATGAGTCGGCACCAGCTATGCGCATGCGATAGTCGCCTGTTTCTTGTGTGGATGGAACGTCGAATGAAGCGTTAAGTGTTCCAACAGCATTTGTACACTTGTTGACATAAACAATTTCATCGTCTTCAAATTGAAGGTTATTATCCCAATCAACCCAAATTATGAAAGTATATGGATAATCGTATGATGAATGAGTATTTGTTGTAATATCAACATTAGCTGTCAAGCCTGCTTCAACTGCACCCACCATATTGTGGTAATCGCCGTAATATGGAGATGTTGCAGGTAAACCGTTTGTTGCGTCGCTGTTGTTTACAATATTTTCACCTGTTCCGAAGTGTACTGCAGTAATACCTTTGCCGTCTCTGTTGGTTGTTCCTGGTGTGCAATAGCCGATGAAGAATGAAACAGGACCTCTCCATTCACTATGGTCGGTGTTGCTGCAAGAAGCGCGTACCCATGCGTAATGTGTCTGGTCAACGGTTAAATCCTCAATTATGCACTCGGTTTCACCTACATTTGTAATAAGCAAATCATCCGGGTCAGCATCAGGATTGGTTGAGTGAACAACTTCCCATCCAAGCTCAGGTGTGCCGTCCTGCGTCCATGTAAGTGTTACAGAAGTGCCATCCGTAACTGCGGCTAAATCTGAGCTCGGAGTCTCGCAAGTTGGAATTAATTTAACTTTAACATCGTCAACGTAAATGAATGTACTTCCTTCATTCCAAATGCTTTGGATAGCGATTCTGCCTTCTGTTAAATCATCTAAGCTATTGAAATTGACTCTGTATTCATACCAGGATTGGGTGACATTAATTGTTTCAACGTTGGTGAATGTGTTGTCTCGGTAATATCCAATGTTTAAAGCATTGTCGTTACTTTCAGATGACATTCTTGCCCAGAACAACAACTGAACTGTGTTCAATTGAGCATTTAGTCCTGGCACAATAGCTATTTCATTGCTGTTTGCATCGGTTGAGCTTTTGTAGAAACAAAGGCTGTTTGAGTTTGTATGGGCATAAGAGCTTGAAACCATAGGATAGTTTCCGTTTGTCACTTTGTCCCAGCACATTGGAATAGGGTTTGAACCGCTTGTGTTAGGTCCTTCGAAGCCGCAATAATATGGCAACGGGTAATCGTCCGGACATGGTGTCAGGAAGTCGGTTGTGCTTAAAGCGCTCTCGTTTTCTCCGTATATCGCTTTAATGCGGAAATCATAATTTGATAATGGAATAAGTGGGCTCAATGTTGTAGAAGTTGCATCGCTTCCCAATGACTCCCAATTATCTGTCCAATCGTCAGAAGACAGTTTGTACTGATATTTATATCCTGTAACATTATCCGAAGGTTTTATCCAAGTTATAGTCGCTGATGTTGATTCAGGGTCAATTGGCTCGTTGATAACAGGTCTTGGATAAGGTGTTGGTAAATAATTAATAGTGGTCTTTGGATAATAATTAGTTCTGTAATAATACATGCTGGAATTATAATATCCATAAAGTCCGGAATTGTTATTGCTGCCACCATTAACTGATGTCCAAGACACTGATGATGAAGAACCAACCTCATTTATTTTAATGCCAATCAAAAGGTTGTTGCCACCATATTCAAATGGTTCGGCAAAACTGATTGTCATCTTGCCGTTATTAACAGAAAGTGCTCCGGTATATACCAGTGTCATAGATTCCCAATCTTCAACATATGATGCGGATGCTCCGCCAAAAGTGGTGTAATCTACTTCTTTTACATACACTTTTACTGTTGCTGAGCCCCAGTTTGGGCTAGAGGTGGTATAATATGTCAAACTTCTAATGGCGCCGCCAACTACACCGTTCAGTTCTGTAGCTGGAATAATGTATTGGCTTATGGTTCTTGTATCGTTGGCACGATATCCATAGAATGGGATGTTGCTGTTTGTGGTTGATGCTGATTCACCGTAAGTGTAATCCACATAGTTTGTCGGCGTAAACACAACCACATTGCTCCAGTTGCTTGATGAGGTCGGGCCGCATGTGGCTTTCACGCGGGCATAGTATGTCGTTTCAGCAGTGAGGCCAGTGGCGTTGTAGGTAACGTTGTTGCCTTCGGTAGTGAAACCATCAGTCACTTCAACAAGGCCTTCCGTAAACTCATTGTCGGTAGCATATTGCAGCATCCAAGCCTCTTCGTCGTAGCCTTTAGTCCAATTCAAAGTGGCTTTAGTACCTTGTCCTGGCGTCGTTGTTGCTGTAAGAGCTGTAGGGATTGCGCATGCGTCGAGAGTAGGAAATGATGTGCTTGCGAAGTCGCTTTCTCCGCCTTCATAGATAGCTTTCACTTGGAAAGTATATGTTGTGCTTGGCTCCACTTCGATTGTAACAGATGTTTCGGTTGTTTCTGTCAAAGCAGTCCATTCGCCTTCGCCAGCCTTGAACTGATAAGCGTACTTCAGAGGAGTGACATTAGGCTCGTCCCAAGTCAACGTTGCTGAAGATGAGGTGACATTACTGTATTCCAAGTTCTTAGGTTTAGGAGTAGCGTTTGGAATATATGAAATCGTTGTCTGTGGGATGAATTGGTAACGAGTGACCGAACTCTTGTTGCATATAGCGGTATATTTGCTCTGGTTTTCACCCTTCCAGTAAATTCTTGTGTCGCTGGCTTTTGTCTTGATATAGGTGCCTATCATCAGATTGCCTCCGTGATATTCAAAAGGAGTGGTGAATACAATCGACAGCTGATTGTTTGCGATATTCAGATAGGCTGTCTTTACCAAAACGGCATCGCTTCCCCAAGTGTGAAGCGTTGCACTTGCAAATTCATCTGCTTCAACTTCCTCAAGTCTTATTTCAAATTCTCCCATAGTAAGACTCTCGTTGGTGCAATAGAAAGTCAATTTGTTAATGGTTCCATCTGTGACATCTGTAAGTTTTGATGCAGGAATAATAAACTGGCTAATGGTTCCTTGAGTGTCGCCATAGAAACCGAAAATAGGTGCATATTCATTTGTGTTGCTTCCACCATTATTATAAACAGTTATGTCAATAGCATTTGTTGGAACAAATTCATATACATCGCTCCATTCGCTGTAATCGCCGCCGGTACAGTCGGCTTTCACGCGGGCATAATATGTCGTTTCAGCGGTAAGTCCTGTAAGGTCGCGTGAAACATTGGTTCCGTCAATGCTAAATCCATCAGTGATTTCAACAAGGCCTTCGGTGAAAGTGTTGTTGGTTGCATATTGCAGCACCCAAGCAGATTCGTTGTTGCCCTTAACCCAGTTTAATGTGGCTATTGTGCCGTTGCCAGGTGTTAATGTGGCTGCTAAATTGGTTGGAACAAAGCATGATGGAGTGTTGCTTAACGCTATGTCATCTAAATAAATGCTCGCATAAACAGTCGAATTCGATTTTATGGCAATGTAGCGAGGATCGCCTTCGTATGAGCCAAAATCGATTACGTATGGTTGAGCTGGATATGATGTTGTAGGAGTTATAGGATCGCCAACAGCGACAAATGTATTCGCATTGTCAGGATCTGTCATGTAACCAATACAAATTGGTGCGATGGTGTAACCGCATCTAACGTAAAATGAAAGTCTCTTGCCGTTAATTGTTTCGTTTATTTCAGGTAGAACGACTATTTGTTTTGTACTTGAGGCATCTCCATAGAAGTAAAGGGAATAAGAACCAGTACGAGCATAAGTACTATATTCATATGCACGTGGATACGATGTGCTTGTACCTGTTGGTCTTGTCCAGCAGGCAGGTAATGGATATGAAGTTGTTCCTCCAATATTTGGGCCTTCAAAGCCGCATTCGTAACCTGCATCAATAGTTCCGCATTTTGTATTAAAAGATTTTGATGCAGTCCATCCACCGCTAATGTCTGGATCTGCCGTGGTGCCGCAGTTACCTCGTAACCAAACATAGTATGTTGTAGCTGAAAGAAGCCCTGTTATTTCTTTTGAGTTACCGCTCACATTGCTGTATGATGGAGTCGTGCTTTCTTCTGGAGCAACATTTGTTGTCGAGTAATAAATATCAAACAATGTTTGTCCTTCACCGCTCGGAGTCCATCTGATAGTTGCTGAGTTGGCTTCAATGTCTTCGTCTGCAACTTCGCTTAATGCCGGTTTAGGACATGTCGCAGGAGTGCCAAATGTAAGCCTTACATTTGGATGGTAGGCTCTTCTTGTTCCTGTTAGTGATGTAGTTGGATCGTATGCGCCATCGTTATCGTTTTGAGCTGTTAAGGATGTGTATTTACCAGTAGTGGTAGTGTAATACCACTCATAGTTGCTGGTTACGTATCCTCCCGATGTCTTGTTTATTGCAATGAGAAGATTCTTTGTGTTGTCGTATGTGAAAACACGGTCGAGTTCGATGTTCAGCCAACCGCTTCCAGGTGTTACCGAACCTGTGAAAACGATGTCATCGTCTGAAAGAACTTCATAACTTGTTGATGAAAACTCGTCTATTTCAACATTTTTCATGTAAACCGTTATGCCGTATGTTTTGTTCTGACTGTTTTTGTGGTTGAACTCAACGTTTAAGATAGTATTTGTCGTTGGTTCGCCAGCCGCAATTTCATCGGCAGTATAAATCATTTCTGCAAATGAATAGTTGTAGTAAATGTTCATAGGGGCGTACCTGTCAGAACTTGTTCCGTCACCAATTGGTACCACTTGTCCATTCGCCGCCCACGGCGCCATAAACGCCATCAGCAGCATTAAAAGTAAAGATTTTTTTAACATAATAATTTTTAGTTTAGTTGATAATTGATTATTTATTATTCGATATCTTCTTAATTTTCAATGTGTTAACAAAATGGCACCCCACCTTATTAATAATAAGGCTGCAAAATTACAACATTAATTGTATAAAAACCAAGAGTTTTCAACATTTTTTTTAGAAAAATGAAGTTATCAACAAAATTTCGGGGTAATGAGCTGTATGTGTCAAAAAATGTTTTATATTTACAGTTGAATAAAAAGACAATGTCCTCAAAAGATGCTATATTGAAATCAATTCGCACATTGGGTGCTAGAGTGCTGCCCAAAAGTGCTCGGCTTATCTTGTTTGGCTTAAATTTTGTTAAAACCGGGATTATTTCTTCTGAATTAGGTAAGTTTTACAGTCAATTGTTCGAATTGAGACAGACTGGTGATTATGATGACTGGAAGGTCGTGACAGAAAACGATATAATGCCATTGGTTCCGACAGCCGAACTGTTTCTTGACACTTTAGAGAGTTTAATTAAAGAGTAAGAGTCTGCCATAATTTATCATAATTGTTAGAAAAACAAAAAATCAGTTAGCCGGATCTCCCAGACTAACTGATTTTTTTTACAGAAACGCAGCGTTTCTTGCTTATTTCTTCAGGAATCTTCTGCTTTCGGTGCAGCCTTCAGAAATGAGTTTGATGATGTAGGCACCGGCTGGAAGCTCGTTGACATTCACCTCAAACGATATTTCTCCGACCGGGTTGCTGAGAATCATCTCGCCAGCCACGTTGTAGATAGTGTATTGGTTTACAACGACTTGGCTCTCGACCAAGATTTTCTCGCTGGCCGGGTTAGGATATACGCTTACAGCATTGAATGCGTTCTCAGCTACGTTGTCGAACTGTCTGTTGAGCAAGATGTCGTCAACGTTGACCATGAACTGGTCGGTGCAGTTGTAGTGGACAATGGCCACATAGATGTCTTGACCCTGATATTCTCTGAGGTCAACATTGAACTGATACCAGTTACCTTCATCTTTGGCTGTCATATCGACATCCCAAATAATGGTGAAGTCGTCGGCGCTGTTTGCCTCGGTTGTTGAAACAGCCACTCCAAGGTGTTCGGCTGGGTGTGTGATATCCTGGACACATGCTCTGAACATGACTTGCTCGCAATCCAATTTATAAGGAGTTACCAGGTAGTTCTCAGGGAACAGTGGCACTTCTGAGATATCGACTGATGCTGATGTGGCGCTGAACGGGTTGTCAGGGGTGCTCCAGTTCTGGCGAATCTCCCAGTTGTATCCGTCACCGTCGGCATCGATGGTGTTGAGGCGCATAATGCCGTCGTTGAAGTCGAACAAGATGTTGCCCGCTGGTGGGGTAGGAGGAACTGGTGTGTATTCACCTAAAGCATAGATACCGATGAGGTTAGGGCTTTTATCGACATCGCCGAAGAAATACTGAACTCCTTCGCAGACTCCGACGTAGGCGCCGCCTGCCGAGCAAGCTGCTCCCCATCCTGGTGTCACTGAGAAGTCGAAGATGTAGTTGGAACTCATGCTGTCGGCTTCGATGAGATAGTCGAACACATGGGCTGTAAAGCCTTCAACAGCAAACAGATAGAGGTGTGCTACACCTTCTTCATCGGTGAAATAGCCGGTGCCGTGCACTGTGTGTCCGCCGAGGTTGTGTGCCGATGCGGTCTTGATAACCGTGCCGCTGCGGTTGACGAGCTTGAGGTCGAGATGGAGGCTTGGGCTGCTGCCGGTGGCTCTCTCACCAACCCAGAAAGCGTCGTAAACAGGGTCGTAGGTGCAAGTGCCCAACTCGCTGAAGTTTGTGACGATGTTGTTGGCGCTTACAAGTGTTTTGTTGTGAAGGTCATAGCACCAGATTGTGCCGCTATGAGCGTCGCAACCATAGAAATATGTGCCGTCGTATGTCAAGTCGCGCACATAGTTGTCTGAATTGGTGACTCCAGGAACATCGAACTGGTCGAGGAGTGTTCCTTCCATGTCGTATTTGTAGAACATGTACAGGACTGTCGATGATTTGCCCCATGCTGCAGTGTAGATGTATTCGCCGTCATAAACCACTGCGTGCTGGCGTCCTGTTGAACATGAGAATGAGGTCACGAAGTCCCACAAGTCCTTCGAACCGTTCTGTGCGTTCATTGCAAAAGGTGCAATAAGCACAAGAATCAATGCTAAAAGTAATGATTTTTTCATAAGTTTTTTTAAATTTTGTCCAATAATATTTTCGGCTGCAAAATTACAAAAATTTTTTGAAAAACGCTTTGAAAATTTAAAAATTCTTTATAATTTTGCCTGATTTTTTTTCATTTTGAAACTTAAAGATTATGATGACTTTACCCGACACCTATTCACCGGACGAGAAAATCGAACTCGAAAGGCAGTTTAATCAGCTTCTAAAGTGTTGGAAATCAAGGAAAAACGAGCAAGATGTGGAGTCTGTTACAGAGGCTTATCTTCTTGCTGCCAACGCACACAAGGACCAGCGTCGCCGCTCAGGCGAGCCGTACATGTATCATCCGCTGTCGGTGGCGACAATCATCGCAGGCGAGATGGGCATGGGCCGCACATCAATCATCGCGGCACTGCTTCACGACGTGGTGGAAGACACCGAATATACCTTAGATTATATTAAAGAGCATTTTGGCGAACAGGTGGCACAGATTGTCGATGGCGTCACAAAACTCACCAAAGAGGACTTCGACGAAGGCGTGCGCAGCCTCCAAGCCGAGACATTCCGGAAGGTCATCATGAGCATGTCGTACGACATCCGCGTGATTTTGGTGAAACTCGCCGACCGTCTGCATAACATGCGCACACTCAGCTCGATGCCGCATCACAAACAGCTGAAAATAGCATCAGAGACGACTGAGATTTATGCCCCGATAGCCTACCGACTCGGTCTTTACAAGGTGAAAATCGAACTCGACGACCTCTGTCTGAAATATATCAATCCATCGGTTTTTGAATCGGTGCAAAAACAGCTTTGCGATGTTAGAGAGAAGAAACTCAATGAGTTAGAGGAGTTTCTCGCTCCCGTCAAGGCGGAACTGGGACAGCGCGGCATTAAGGTGCGTACCATGGCGATAGAGCGTAACGTAAGCTCGGTGTGGGAACGCATGGTGAAATTCGGGATGTCGCTCGAAGAAGTCTATGACGTGTATGTGGCGAGAATTATCATCGACTGCCCTAACTTTGAAGATGAGAAGATTCAGTGTTGGGAGACATTTGCAGTCTTTACAAAATATTATTATCCCGACAACAAGAAGATGCGCGACTGGGTGTCGTTCCCGAAAACCAACGGCTATGCCTCCATCCACGCTGTGTTTATGAACAAACAAGGTAACTGGATAGAGACGCAGATACGCACCGAGCGCATGGATGAGACGGCAGAAAACGGTTTTGCGGCCTATTGGAAATATCGCGACAAGAGTTCCAACGCAGAATCGGGTCTCGACTTGTGGATGAAGGTGGTTCGCAATCTGGTGCAGCAAGACGATGAAAATCACGCGTCAGCTATAGAGTTTATTGATAATTTCAAACTCGACCTCTTCAACGATGAGATTTTCGTCTTCACCCCGAAAGGCGATAAAATAACCTTGCCGAAAGGCTCTACGGTGCTCGATTTCGCGTATAACATCCATACCGATCTCGGAAACCACTGTGTGGGCGCAAATATCAACAAAAAACTGTCGCCTATACAGACCGAGCTGAGGATGGGCGATCAGGTGGAGATTATAACTTCCGAACATCAGGAGCCGCAGGAGAAATGGTTCGATTACCTCGCCACGTCGAGCGCCAAAAGCCGACTTAAAAACGGTATCAAAGATTTCCGTAAGACATTCAAAGACAAGGGTAAAGAGATGCTTCGGCAGTTTTTCAACAACGCCAAGATCGACTTCAGCAAGACAAATCGCAACTTGCTTGCCGAGAAGTTCAATCTCTCCAACCGCAACGACCTGTATTATATGGTGGCGACGAACAAAATCGGGCAGCAGGATGTGGAGAGCTGTCTCAAAAAAGATGCCGCCAGCTGGTCGGATTATCTTGTGAAATATCTTACCCTCGGATTTGTAAATCCTTCACAGAAAAAAAACGGGACCAAGAGCGAAGAAAACGGCGTTTCGGGCTATGTCATCTCGACATGTTGCAACCCAATTCCTGGCGACGACGTCGTGGCGATTCAGCTTCCCGGACAGCCTATACAGATACATCATCCCGACTGCCCGGAAGCCCAGAAACTCATGTCGCGCTATGGCGAAAGCATCGTCAAGGCACACCTTCAGTTTGGCGACGATTTTGCATTCCTTGCAAATCTTAAAATATTGGCAGTCAATAAGATGGGGTTCGGTGCTACCTTGTTTGACATTATCACAAATCAGGAGAAATTGGACATGCAGGCCATGGAGATGAAAATCGAAGGTGGCATGGTTGTTGCAATCGTATCGGTGTATGTCAACAACCTCAAAACCCTTGAAAATCTGATAGATAAGATCAAAAAGCTCGAGCTGGTAAAAAAAGTTGAGCGAGTGGGGAAGAGAAACTAAAAATTTTGTAACTTTGTACGCTAAAAAATACGTACAAATATGTCAAAATTGGATTTGCTTCTCGGATTACAGTGGGGCGACGAAGGAAAAGGCAAGGTCGTGGATGCCCTCACACCAAAATATGATATGGTATGCCGTTTTCAGGGCGGCCCTAATGCCGGTCACACCATCGAGTTCGACGGCAAGAAATTTGTGCTTCACACTATCCCTTCAGGAGCATTTAACGATAAGTGTATCAATGTGATAGGCAATGGTGTAATCATCGATGCCAAGATTTTGAAAGACGAAATCGACAACCTTGCGGCGGCAGGCATTGACCTCACCAAACGTCTCATGATTTCAAATAAGGCTCATCTCATCCTGCCTACACATCGTGTGTTGGATGCAGCCAACGAGAAAGCGCTCGGTAAGATGAAAATAGGCTCTACCTTGAAAGGCATTGGACCAACCTATACTGACAAGACAGCACGCTGTGGCTTGCGTATCGGCGACATCACGATGAGCGACTTCAAGACACGCTATGAGAATATCAAAGCCAAACATTATCAACAGATTAAGGACTTGGACTTCGATATCAATGAGGTGCGTCTCGACGGCATGAACTTCACTGACTATGAGAAGGTTTGGTTTGAGGCAATAGACTTTTTGAAGAAGTTCCAGTTTGTCGAAAGCGAATACCTTATTAATAAGTACCTTGAGGATGGCAAAAAAGTTCTTGCTGAAGGTGCTCAAGGCTCGATGCTTGATGTTGATTTCGGAAGCTACCCGTTTGTGACCTCGTCGTCGGTAATTGCTGCGGGCGCCTGCTCAGGCTTGGGTGTCGCTCCAAGCAAAATTGGCAAGGTTTATGGCATCTTCAAGGCATATTGCACTCGCGTGGGCACTGGCCCGTTCCCGACAGAGTTGTTCGACGAGACTGGCGAGATGCTGCGTGCCAACGGTCATGAATTCGGAGCCACCACAGGCCGTCCACGCCGTACAGGCTGGCTCGACATCCCTGCTTTGAAATACGCATGCATGCTGAGTGGCGTCACCGACCTCATGATGATGAAGTCCGACGTGATGGATGATTTGAAAGAGATAAAGGTATGCGTAGGCTACGAATACAAAGGTCAAGTGATTGATTATCTGCCATATGACGCATGCACCGAGACGATGAAGCCGGTTTACACAACGATTCCGGGCTGGAACCAGAAGATTGACGGCAACATTCCACAGGCTCTCGAAGATTACATCAAATTCATCGAGGAAAAAGTCGGGGTGCCAATCAAGTTCGTGTCATATAGCCCTG
>Ga0310690_10003940_pt1 | contig 21661 bp, 13 predicted proteins | sample AusTroGonzalo_MG_2_FD_207661 | JGI IMG/M metagenome (GOLD analysis project Ga0310690, IMG submission 207661) | Bovine rumen microbial communities from tropical cattle in Woodstock, Queensland, Australia - Gonzalo_04 (v2) (version 2) | ecosystem: Host-associated > Mammals > Digestive system >... | reverse complement strand
AGAAACTTGGTAGTATAGGGTCTAGGAAACCATGGCCGCCCGTGGGCTTGTGAACGGGAGGGGCCCGCTCCGTAGGAGTGGGAGGGATAGGGCCTTTAGGCCCGTAGTTTCAGAGACCCTATACTTTCAAGTCCCCTCATTTTTACCTACTTTTGTATTTAGTATGAGAGATTTTGCAGCGATAGATTTTGAGACGGCGAATAATGAGCGCTCATCGGTCTGTTCAGTGGGCGTAGTGATTGTGCGTGACGGGGAGTTCGTGGACTCATTTTACTCCCTGATTCAGCCCGAGCCTAACTATTACAATTATTGGTGCTGCCAGGTTCACGGGCTCACGAATGAAGATACAGACAGCGCTCCGGTATTCCCCAAGGTCTGGGCCCAGATTGAGCCTCTGATTGAGGGCTTGCCGCTTGTGGCTCATAACAAGGCGTTTGACGAGAGCTGCCTGAAGGCGGTGTTCAGGGTATATCAGATGGATTATCCGGACTATGAGTTCTATGATACGCTCTGCGTTTCAAGGCGCGTGTTCCCCAATCTGATGAACCACAAGCTTGATACGGTGGCCGAGGCTTGCGGCTTCTGCATGGAGAATCATCACCACGCTTTGGCCGATGCCGAGGCCTGCGCCTGGATTGCTCGCGAGATACTTTAACCATCAATTCTTGCCGATATCGGCAAAAAATTGATATATAATGGTCCAAAATCAGTTTATTTTTGCCGATAAAATGGCACAGGGGGACTGTCCCCGTTGGGACATTTTTCCTATCTTTGTAGTTACAATATATTAAGAGAGAGATGACAAAATCATACGAGGAGATTAATGAAAAGATCCGGAAGGGTAAGGCGGTGGTCCTGACAGCCGAGGAGGTGTCTGAGATGGCCCGCACGATGAAGCCTAAGGAGATTCTTGAGAAGGTTGATGTGGTTACTACCGCTACGTTCGGCGCAATGTGCTCAAGCGGTGCGTTCCTGAACTTTGGTCACGCGAATCCGCCCATCCGCATGGAGAGGATTGAGATAAACGGCGTGCCTGTAAGCGGCGGTCTGGCTGCTGTGGATACGTTTGTGGGTGCTACTGACTGCAATCCGCAGAATCCCACTTACGGCGGCGCACACATTATCCAGGAGCTGATTGACGGCAAGGAGCTGACTCTGGAGGCTTGGGGCAAGGGTACTGACTGCTATCCGCGCAAGCACATTAAGACCACGATATCGCTCAAGACCATCAACGAGGCGATCCTGATGAATCCCCGTAACGCATATCAGAACTATAATGTGGCTGTGAATTCCACAGACCGCACTCTCTATACCTACATGGGCACTCTGCTGCCTCACATGAAGAACGCTTCATACAGCTCGGCAGGTGAGCTTTCACCGCTGCTGAACGATCCCGAATGCCGTACAATCGGCCTTGGAACACGCATTTTCCTGTGCGGAACACAGGGTTACGTGGTATGGAACGGTACTCAGTTCAACTGCTCTAAGCCACAGAACGAGTATGGCGTACCCATGGGCAATGCGCGTACATTGGCCCTGATGGGTGAGATGCGGGAGATGTCAAGCGAGTTCATCCGCGGCGCATATTTTGAGAAATACGGCGTTACGATGTACGTTGGAGTGGGTGTGCCCATCCCGCTGCTGGATGAGGACCTGGCTCACCGCGTAAGCATACGTAACAGCCAGATTGATACGTTCATTGAGGATTACGGCCAGAAGGGTGACCTGATAGGTAAGGTCAACTACGAGCAGCTGCGCTCAGGTGAGATTGAATTTATGGGCAAGAAGATCCATACGGCTCCGCTTTCAAGTCTCAATAAGGCACGCAGGATTGCAGCTATCCTGAAGGAGTGGATTGAGAAGGGACAGTTTGAACTGACGGCTCCGGTAAGGCCTATGCCTACGGGTACGTCACTTCAGGGACTTAAAGATTTGAACTTGTAAATCAGCACGTTATGACAAAGAAAGTAGTTATATCATTCCCTGATGGCGAGGCCAGCCGCCCGCTTATCTATGAGCTGATTAAGAAGTACGACATCATGGTCAGCATCATCAAGGCCGATATCGACGGCGGTCGCCGCGGTAAACTGGTGCTTGAGCTGGATTCTGACTCGGACCATATTGCACGCGCTATTGATTTCATGCAGAACAGCGGCGTGGACGTGAGCCCGCTGGAGAAGAAAATTAGCTTTGACGACTCAAAGTGCGTGAGCTGCGGCGCATGCACATCGGCCTGTCCTTCAGGAGCACTGTCAATTGGTGCTCCGGACTGGAAACTCAAGTTCCAGCCCGATAGGTGCGTGGTATGCAAAATGTGCATAACTGCTTGTCCGTTAAAGCTTTTCAAGATAGAATTCGCCGATTAGTACGGGTTCTATGGAATACAGGGAACGCAGTTACCGGAGCCGTTTTGCGGATGATGGAAGACGCTGGTTCTGTGTAAAGTTCCTTGAATCGGACTTATGGATAGGTGTTGACCGCGGTCACTATTGTGATGCGATGGAGGGAGAGACCTATTCGATGTTGGTGGAACTGAGGCGTGCGATGGATGCGTATCTGCTCATGGATCCGATATACAAAACCGCTCTGACACCGTATGACGCAGGTCTGGAGGCTCCGGACATTCTTAAGGAGATGTCGTGCGTGAGTCACAAGACCGGGATAGGGCCGATGAGTGCGGTTGCCGGAGCAGTGGCACTGCGGGTTGCAGGGTTCCTGAAAGAGCGGTTTGAGGTGAGTGAGGTGATTGTGGAGAACGGCGGCGACATATACGCTCAGGCTGGCAGCGACATGGATGTGGCGGTTTTTGCAGGGCAGTCAGTGCTGTCAGAGAAGATAGGCCTTCACATTCCTGCAGAGAGCTTCCCGCTGGGGATATGCACATCGAGCGGAACAGTAGGGCCGTCACTGAGCCTGGGGCGTGCGGATGCGATGATGATTGTGTGCAGGGATGTGCTGCTGGCCGATAGTTACGCTACGGCGATGGCCAACCGCGTAAAGACGGTGGATGACCTGCAGCCGGTTATGGACCGCATTCAGGAGATTCCTGAGATACTGGGCGCAATTGCTGTAAAGGACGACCGTATGGCCATTGCAGGGCAGTTTGAACTTAGATTATTCAGATAAAACAGAGATATTATGAGAAGGATTCTTTTGTTTTTGTTTTCGATGATGATCATTATCCCGGCCATAGGCCAGGGTAGTACGTATATAGGCAACCGCCGTCAGCTGGTGGTGCTGGCCGCTTATTCAGATCAGGGGTTTGCGGGTGACAGCGCGCAGACCGTTGAGCAGTGGAAGAAGATTTTTAATAGCCAATATGTGCTTGAGGACCCGTTTTACGGCTCAATACGTGAATATTTCTTTGCTCAGAGTTACGGCCAGTTCGATCTGTCTTTTGACATTCATTATATGACTCTGGGCAGTATGTCCAGGTATAAGAGTACCTCTACCAGTGACGAGAACAGCAAATATCTGGTCTATGACGCCATTGATACCCTGAAAAAGAGGGTGACTGACTGGGCTCCCTATGACTGGGATAGTGACGGTAAGGTGGACCAGCTGATGATTGTGTTTGCAGGCAAGGGCCTGGGTTACGGAGGCAGCGACATGACCGTAAGACCCAATCAGAGCAGGATTTCAAGTTGTGACGCATCGGCCGTAAAGATCAATAACGATTATTCTGTAGATGTTTACTGCTGTGCACCTGAGCAGGACAAGTCAGGCGGTTACGGGTCATTTGGCATAATCTGCCACGAGTACAGCCGCTGTTTCGGCCTTCCGGATTTGAAAGACGGCACTACATCATACGTATACACATGGGATGTGATGGATTACGGCTTTAATAACGGCAGCGGTTACCGTCCCTGCGGCTACTCATCATTTGAGCGCGCTTTCATGGGCTGGCTCACGCCTGAGGAGCTGGTAAACCCCGGAACATATACGCTGTCAGGCCTGCAGTCACAACCCGCGGCTTTTATCATAAGGAATGACGCTAAGGCCGATGAGTACTATCTGGTGGAATACCGCCAGAAGGCAGGGTGGGATGAGAAACTGCCCGGCACCGGAATCCTGATTTTCCATGTGGATTATGACGAGGCCGCGTTCAAGTTCGGCAAGCCAAACACGTCAAGCCGTCAGAGGTATCTGATTTTTGCGGCCAATAACCAGCCGGAGTGCACAAGCGATAACGTGAAGGGCTGGACATATCCCAAAAACGGCAACAACAGCCTTACCAACACGTCCGTGCCTGCAGCCGAGCTGTTCAACGCAAATACAGCCGACTCACTGTTTATGTCCAAACCCATTACGGAGATGTCTGTATCAAAGAGTATGGGTGTGGCTTCATTGAGGTTCAACGACCTGATTACGGGCGTAGGTTCATTCGACAGATCAGGTTGGGCTAAGGATAACAGCTGGTTTACTATCGACGGACGCAGGCTTGAGGGCAAGCCCGAGAAGCAGGGACTTTACATCCGCAATGGTAAAGTGTTTATGATTAAATAATTACGTATTAAACCAAATATGATTATGAAGAAAGTTTTAATGGTCCTTGGCGCATTGGCGCTTGGCTTTGTTTCAGCATTTGCCGCTGACAACAAGGGTATTTCATTTGATGAGTTATCGGCCGACAGGTTCACGCTGATTGAGAACGGCAAGCCTGTGCAGATCCTGGCCGATGAGGCCGATAAGAGCGGCGTGCAGATTGCTCTTAAGGCTTTGCAGAAGGATTTCAAGGCAGTAGCTGGTACAGAGGCTCAGGTAGCATACGATGCTGCTGCGGTGTCCGGAAAGCCTGTAATTGTGGGTACGATTGACAGCAAGTACATTGCCCAAATCATCAAGGCCAAGAAGATTGACAAGAAGGAGCTTCAGGGCAAGCGTGAGAAGTATATCATGAGCGTGATTGCCAACCCGATAAAGGGCATTGACGAGGCTCTGGTGATTGCCGGAAGCGATATGCGCGGTACTATCTACGGTATTTATGAGCTGTCTGAGCAGATTGGCGTATCGCCCTGGTACTACTGGGCCGATGTTCCAATCCAGCATAAGGATAACGTATCTCTGGCTAAGGGTACATACACAGCAGGTGAGCCTGCAGTGGTATATCGCGGCATTTTCCTGAACGATGAGGATCCATGTCTTACAACATGGGTAAGGAACACATTCGGCACACAGCGTGGCGGCCATGAGTTCTACGCATGCTGCTTTGAGCTGCTGCTGAGACTGCGTGCTAACTTTATGTGGCCGGCTATGTGGGGTTGGGCATTCTATGCCGATGATCCCGAGAACTCAAAGACTGCCAATGAGATGGGTATAATCATGGGAACTTCTCATCATGAGCCTATGGCACGTAACCATCAGGAATGGGCACGTAACCCGCGTGCATATGGCGGCCAGTGGGATTATACAGTGAACAAGGAAGAGCTTCAGAGATTCTTCCGTGAGGGCATGGAGCGCGCCAAGGATACCGAGGACCTGATTACCATAGGTATGCGCGGTGACGGTGATGCCGAACTTCGCGGAAGCGATGAAGACAACATGAAAATGTTGGAGGGCCTGTTCGCCGACCAGCGCCAGATAATCAAGGAGGTAACCGGCAAGCCGGCCGAGCAGCGTCCACAGGTATGGGCACTCTACAAAGAGGTTCAGACCTATTATAACAAGGGCCTGCGCGTGCCTGACGATGTAATCATCCTACTGTCTGATGACAACTGGGGCGATATCCGCCGTCTGCCCAATGCCGAGGAGCGCAAGCGCAAAGGAGGCTGGGGTATGTATTACCACGTGGACTATGTGGGTGCACCGCGTAACTCAAAGTGGCTCAATATCACTCCGATTCAGCACCTCTGGGAGCAAATGCAGCTTACCTATGACTACGGCGTTGACAAGATCTGGGTGCTCAACGTAGGTGACCTGAAGCCTATGGAATATCCCATCACACTGTTCCTGGATATGGCCTGGAACCCCACGTCATTCACGGTTGACAACCTGCTGGACCACACTTACGAGTTCTGCAAGGAGTTCTTTGGTGAGGAAGAGGCTCAGGAGGCTGCACGCATACTGAACCTGTGCTGCAAGTACAACGGCCGTATCAGCGCCGAGATGCTTGACGCCCGTCAGTACTATACTCTTGAGACCGGTGAGTTTGAGCAGGTTTGCGATGATTACGCACGCCTGGAGGCCGAGGCACTGCGCCAGTACCTCAAACTCAAACCCGAGTATCGTGACGCTTATCAGCAGATAATACTGTTCCCCGTTCAGGCTATGGGTAACATCTACGATATGTACTACAGCCAGGCCATGAACCAGAAGCTTTCACGCAACAACGATCCTGCCGCAAATTACTGGGCCGAGCGTTGCGAGCGTGATTTCCAGCGTGACGCCGAGTTGTGCGCTTATTACAATAAGGAGATGGCCGGCGGCAAGTGGAACGGCATGATGATCCAGAAGCACATCGGTTATACCTCATGGAACGATAATTTCCGTGCCGATACACAGCCGCGCGTTAGCCGTGTTGAGGTTGGAGAGAAGAACGGAGGTTACGTATTCACCCAGAAGAACGGAGTTGTTGCCATGGAGGCTGAGCACTACTATTCACAGGCTCCTGTAACTACTGGCTCGGCCAAGTGGACTACCATTCCTTTCATGGGCCGTACTCTGTCTGGCGTGGCTCTGATGCCTTACAGCCAGCCTACCGACGGCGCCAGCATGACCTACAAGTTCAATCTGACTGACGACGTTGATGAGTTATCGGCCGTAATAGCAGTTAACGCTACACTGACATTCTATCGTCTTGAGGGTCACCGTTATATGGTTAGCCTGGATGGCGGTCAGGAGATTGAGGTAGTATTCAACGAGCGCCTGAACGAGGATCAGCGCAACATCTACTCAGTTTACTATCCTACAGTTGCAACACGCGTCAAGGATGATCGCGTACAGTTGGGCAAGGCAGCCAAGGGTGAGCACACCCTGACAATCCGTCCTATTGAGCCTGGTACAGTGTTTGAGAAGGTTGTGATTGATGCAGGAGGGTACATAAAGAGTTACCTCTTCATGCCGGAATCTCCATATGTAAGAGAATAAAAAAGGGGCCAAAGGGGACGGTTCTTTTTGGCACCTTATGATAAAAGCGTCTGGAAATCCAGACGCTTTTTCTTTATTAGGGTATTTTCTTAAAAAGGAGCCAAAAAGAACCGTCCCCTTTGGCTCCTTTTTTTAGAAGCTCAGGTTGATTGACGCTCCTAATGATGAGTTGTTTTGCCTATCTAAAAATACCGTTGGGCCGAATTCAAACTGCAGGAGTTTTGCTGCTTCCTTTAGTTCCAATTCATAGTTGTAATCATCACATATCTTGTTGATGGCCTTGATTGCTTTGCCTTTCTTGGCCCGTCCTATACTGTAGATCGTTACAGCGGGAACTACCAGGGCACCGGATATGATGTATAACTTTTTGGATAGCTCGGGGTCATCTTCTCTCTTATGAGTGACCGCTATAAGTGTCATGATTGCTGCAGGAACGCCCAGAAGGACACCAATGCTCTCACGGTTATCGCCCTTGATGAACAGTTTGTGTGCATCCTGATACTTGAGGAAGGTTACGGAATCAAGCAACTGCTTGAGATCATCGTCACGGATAACGTTACCGGCGCCACGACCCTCAGTGAAGGTGATGCTGCCGCTGTATCTTTCAAGCATAGTGCTGTCATTCAGAACGCTGGCTCCCCAACCGCCGAATCCTCCCATGCCGCCTCCACGGCCGCCACCGCCTTGGAACTGGCCTCCGCCACCCATTCCGCCGCCTGGCATACCGCCACCGCCGCCCATGCCACCGCCACCACCGAAGCCTCCGCCTCCGCCAAAGCCTCCACCACCGCCGAATCCGCCGCCACCGCCACCACCGGGCTGAGCAACTGCTGCGATTGACAACAATGAAATGACTAAAACTGAGAGGATCTTCTTAATTCGCATATTTGGCATAGCGGTTATAATTCAAAGGATTTATTCTTTGATTATAAAAATAGCAAAAGGTTTAATTACTTCCAGCTTTTGTCCAGGAATGCTATGCGGTCTGCGAACCATTTCTTGAGTACGCCAATCTCTTCATCGTAGCTTGATACGGTGTAGGCCGAGAACATTCCGGCTGCGTTACCACCGCCAAAGCCTCCGAAACCGCCTCCTCCGGGGAATCCTCCGCCAAAGCCTCCGAATCCTCCGAATCCGCCGTTAGGCTGACCCTGGCCGTTGGAGTTGTTGGTCTTGGGAACCAGCAGATCAGAATACTTGGTATACTGACGTGCCTGTGATTCCTGAAGCAGGGCTGCGCGTTCATCAATGAAACGGTTGATATTGTCGTTGCTCAGGTAGCCTTTGCGAAGCTCTTTCCAGCGAGCCTTTACCTTGGCCATGAATGCGGGATCCTCGGTAAGGCGTTTCCACATGGCTGGAGTGGGGTTGGTCTCGCTGCCTTCATATACCCATGCCTCTATGTTGTTGGCATTGGCGAAATTGCAGTTGCCGTAAGCAAGGTTGTAATCCCATACGGTACCTGCGAACAGTTTGCCGCCTGTGCCGTCAGGATTCTGCTTTTCCTTGTAGAAGTATGTGCTGCGCTTAAGTCCGTCGGCATTAAGGCTGAGCTCCGTGTGGATGAAGTAATCCACGAATGACTCTACGTCGATGTATTTGGCATAACCCTTTTCAGGATCGGCGAAATAATCACTCTGGATAACCTTCTCAACTGTGTTTACATAATCAGAGATGTACTTGAACTGATCATCTGTCAGATTCTTGGCCTTGGGGTAGAAGACGGTCCAGGTTACGGTATTGCGGCCTCCGAATCCGCCCATACCGCCGCCAAAGCCACCCATACCGCCTCCGAATCCGCCGAAACCACCGATGTTGGTGTTCATGATGCCCGGAACCTCGGACGTAAAGTATTTTTCGCCTTCATCAGCCGGATCTACACGTACGATGTAGCCGCCGGTGATATCGATATCAGTGGTATCCTTAGGGGTGAGTTTTGCTATGTCGATGCGGTTTTTGCCGCGTTTGATCTTTTCACACAGTGTATAAACGCCGATGTACTTACCGTTCATCACTACTTCACAGTAACGTGTGTGAGGTGCCCAGTGGCCCATGTTATTCCACATGTCAAATGCGAATGCATCACGCATCATGGATACGTCGTTGTAGGGAGCCAGCAGGACCCAGTCATTATCGGCCGGCATGCCTAAAAGCTCAACGTCATTGGCCTTACCTTCAGCCGTTACCGTCTCAAACGTAAAACGCTTCTGGTCAAAGAACAGGGATGAGTTTCCGCGAAGTTTTATCTTGATCTTTCCGTCATATCCGTTTGCAGGATCGGTTACCTTGTTGCGCTTGGAGCCGTTGTCAATGATTTTCATCGTGGCACCGGTCTTTTCACGGTTGGTAAGGGTGCGGTTTTCAGTCTGGATTATGACGATAGGCAGGTTAGATGATGTGAAATCCACGTCATTTCGAGTTGTAGTGGGGTCATACTCGGTATTCATTCCAAAACCGCCGCCGAAACCGCCACCGCCGCCGGGGAAGCCGGGCATCTGGCCTTCCTGCTCAGGATCAAACGGGAAACGCCCGCCGAAACCGCCGGGAAATCCACCACCTTGGAAACCTCCGCCACCTCCGGGGAATCCACCTCCGCCAGGAAATCCTCCACCAGGGAACTGTGCAAAACTGGTAATTGTAAGTAATAATACGGAAATTGTTGAGATAGCTTTTCTCATCTTCATGTCATTTTTATTACATTATTACCAAAATGCCGGAAAGTTAAATTAAGTGCACCGAGGTGACACTGGGGTGCCAAAGGGGACGATTCTTTTTGGCTCCTTTTGGAAAGATTCTAATAAAGAAAAAGCGTCCGGAATTCCAGACGCTTTTATCATAAGGGGCCAAAAAGAACCGTCCCCTTTGGCCCCTTTGTCTACTTCTCGAAGAGCTTGAGGTCGATGCAGTCACCCATCTGGACGTAGCCGTCGGCGTTGGGGTGGAGGTAGTCGTTCTCAAAGAGGTATTTGGGATTGAGCTGTGCGGGATCATCGGGATTGCCCATGGCGGCGTCAAAGTCAATCACGCCGTCAAAGTAACCGCTGGAGCGGATCCACTGATTGAGCTGCTGGCGGCCTGCCTCATGGTTCTCGCTGTAGTAGTTGTTACCCTTGAACTGCATTACGGGAGCACCGTAAACCTTGATTCCGCGCTCGTGAGCCTCTTCAATAATCTGCTTGTAAACCTCTTGTATCTGACCAGCCTTTGAGATGGCATCACCGCGTCCTCCCAGGTCATTTACGCCCTCAAAGAGGATGATGTACTTGACGCCTTCCTGCTGGAAGAGGTCACGCGGGTAACGGCTCTTTCCGGTAGGTCCAAGGCCACCCTGGAGTATGCAGTTGCCACCCAGACCCATGTTCAGGACTGATACACGACTGGTTTTCTTGTTGGCAAGCAGACGGCGTGACAGGTTATCGGTCCAACGGTTCTGCTCATTGGTGGTTGATCCGCGGCCATCGGTAATGGAGTTGCCCAGAACAACGATTGCACGGGCTTTCTTCTCAGCCTTTATCTCAATGGCATTGATGATGTACCAGTGAGCTGTCTTGACTGCGTTACTGAAGTCAGAGCCCTGACCTTCAATGAGATAAGAGTCTGTTCTTGAACCGGGATGTCCGGTTACGCTGGTTGACGAAGCCTCGCCCAGATGCATTGTGATGGCAACGTTCTGACGCGTTCCCATGGGGAACTTGACGGGATCAGATGTAACGAGTTCACCCGGCTTGATGGTCACTGATTTGCTGCCGTTGAAAGTGAGGCTTACCTCTGTGCCTGCTACTATATCGCTGCTGGCGCCTGCAGTGGCCGCATGTGCAATCTCGGCTGCGTTGATGGTTACGGGACCCTGGCTGAATTCATTGGAGAACTTTACTCTGACCTCTTTTCCGCTAATTGATGTCTGGACTATTTGACGGATTGAGTTGTTCTCAAGTCCGGGGGCGGGAGGGCAGTTGTGCGGTTCTACCACCTGCTCGGCCGTTGCCCAGGTTGCAACCCAGTGTTTACCAGCACTGACGGTGCTGACGGCCAGAAATGACAATAATGCTGTAAGCAATGCACTCTTGATTCTCATATTCATATAGTTTTAGGTTTATAGTCTTATATCGTACCCAAAGGTACGCAAAAAATGCACATAATGAAAAACAAGCCTGTTCCATGTATTAAGATTTGTTCCATTAATGTTCCGTCATCTTTGGAACAATCAGAAATATTGAAGTATATTTGTAAATGTAAATACTGACTGGATTATGCGTAAACCGATTATTGCCTTTGTTGCAGGATTGTTCCTTTTCAATACGTTAATTGCCCAGAGAACGTACCGTTTCTCTATCGGGCAGCTGTCTGACAACAGGTTCCACGCCATTTGTGAGGATATGGCCGGGTTTATCTGGATAGGTACTGAGAACGGCCTGAACCGTTATGACGGCTATAATTTCTATCAGTTCTATCATGACGACAATGATTCGCTGTCATTGATGAGCAACTATGTGAGAAGCCTCTATTCAGACAAGGACGGAACGTTGTGGATTGGTACAAACCGCGGAATCCAGTACCTGAAACCCAGCGAGAAGAGTTTCCATATTGTTCCGTTCCCGGGGAGCAGGTCACCGTACATACAGAAAATATGTCAGTTCAGCGACGGTAAGATATGGATTGCGGCGCAGGGAAGCGGCGTGTACTGGATTGACCCCAAGAATCCGGATAAGGTAAACAGCGCCGTCAGCATCAACACGTATTCATCGACCCAAAGCGCTTTCAGGACGCTGATGGAGGATCAGGACGGAATAATCTGGCTTGGCACACCTGACGGCGTCTTGCTGTATGACCCGCAGACAGACAAGATCACTGAGTTCCAGAGGGATCAGATCAACCGTAACATTACGGGAATAAACTCGGACCATGACGGAAACATTTTCATTACGACCAATAATCATCTGTTCATGTGGAGACCGTCCAGACGCACCCTTACCAGACTTACGCCCGATGAAGGTATCTGGGAAATCACCCATTCATTCATGGACAAGGACGGTCTCAAGATCTCAATACGCGGTAAGGGACTGCTGGCTCTCAATGAATCAAGAAAGCTTGAGAAGGTTGAACTGAAGCTGTCAGAAGGCAGTCTTGAGAAACTTGACGTGAGCGCATATTACAAGGATAAGGCGGGAAATACATGGATAGGATGTTTCCTTTCTGACTTTATCCTGGTCTCAAAGGACCGCAATGAGTTTGACTACTGGAAGTTTGCCGATTATCAGGAGAATGTTGCCGGAACAGTCACTTCAATGGTTACCGATACCGAAGGCAGGCTGTGGATTGGTTATAACAACAACGGTCTGACCTGCATGTCAAGTGACGGCAGGGTGTTGAGGGAAAGCAAAGGCACTCCTTATATAAGCTGTCTTTTCAGGGATCGTCAGGATAGGATCTGGGCCGGTTATCCCAACGGCGGCATAGCGTTGCTGAATACGAGTACCGGTGATCTCAGGACAGTGACCGTAAGCGGGAACTCACAGAACGTGTCATCAATTGCCCAGGACATTCAGGGCAGGATCTATTACTCTGAACTGGGTAACGGATTCAGCCGTATTGATCCGGAAGTGATGAAACCTGAACCGTACACTGCATTCGCCAAAACCGGACGTAACGGACAGTGGCTTAACAATGACTGGATCCATATCATTCTGATTGACAGCCTTAACAGGCTATGGGCAGGTCATGACAACGGCGTTGACTGCTTTGACATAAACAGCAACATGTTTGTGAGCTACAGGAAACTGGCTGCGGCCATAGGTACATCGGGTTGTACCTGCATCCTGGAAGAGTCAAACGGTGTATTGTGGTTCGGCACAACTACAAAAGGTATAATAGTATTCAATACGATTGACGGCGAGACAAGATGGATAAACGCCTTGAACGGCCTTTCAAGCAATGACGTACGCGGAATGATACGTGATGAAGACGGTTGCATCTGGGTATCGACATCAAGCGGCCTGAACCGTATCAATCCCTATGATGATTACGAGGTGAGCCGTTTCTACACTGAGGAAAAGGCGTTCAACAGGGTATCGGCCTTCTCTGAGACCGATGACAGGGCTTATTTTGCCAGTAACATGGGAATTACGGCGTTCTGCCCCTACAGGATAATAACCGGATCAAAAGTGAACAAGGTCGTAATGACCGGCTTTTACCTGAATGGACAGCGCATTACATCCGAGTCGACATCGGGTGGTAAGCGTATATGTGAATCTCCTCTCAGCATGGCCGAACAGTTCAGACTGGCTTACAGGGACAACTCCTTTACGCTTGAATTCAGTACGCTCAACTACGGTGACGAGATGAGCCTGATATATGAGTATTCACTGAATCCCGACAAGAGGGAATGGACAAGCAACCCCGTGGGAGTTAACAGGCTGACTTTCTCCAAGTTAGGGTTTGGCCGATATATGCTTTCAGTAAGGGCAAGGCTGAACGATATCGTGTCTGAGCCCAGGACTTATATCATCAAGATAGAGGCTCCATGGTATCTCACCACAGTTGCCGTAGTCATATATCTTGTGATATTCTTGGCTATTATCATGGTTATCTTCCGTTCACGACGTAACATGCGCAAGAGGGAGATGGATGAGGCCAAGTTCCAGTCATTCATCAACGTGGCTCATGAGATATGCGCGCCTATGACGATGGTCATCTCTCCGTTGGAGGATATGCTGAGAAACGAGAACATGCCGGCAGAGATACTGCCCAGTCTCCGTCAGATGCACAAAAGCTCTACAAGAATCCTTTCACTGATAAACCAGCTGCTTGACCTGCGTAAGTATGATGAGGGACAGATGCAGCTGCATTTTGCCGAGACGGACCTGATCAACTTCCTGATGGGACCGTTCGAACTGTATACGCAGACAGCCGAGCGCAGGAACATCAATTTCCGTTTCAATCACACCATGGCCGAGCAGCCGGTTTGGATAGACCGCGACAGCATAGACAAGGTTATGATGAACCTGCTGTCAAACGCATTCAAATACACGCCTGACGACGGTACGATCGAGATTGGGGTTGAGGTCGGGACCGATGACCATGTGGATGGACCGTTGCGCAATTTTGTGGAGGTTTCAATCTCTGATACAGGTATAGGTCTTGATGAGGATGACATAAACCGCATATTCCAGCGTTTCTATCGTGCCGGCAACACCGTGTCATCAGTTTCGATGGGTATGGGCATCGGACTCAATTACAGTCAGATACTTGTAAACCTGCATCACGGTACCATTAAGGCCGAGAACCGCAAGGACGGTCAGAAGGGCAGCGTATTCTCATTCCGTCTGCCTTTGGGTAACAGTCATATCGCACCTGAGGATATGGTCGAGCCTGACCAGGTGGTTCGCCAGCAGCTGGAACGCAGCAGGGCCAGTATGGATTTTGATGAGCCTGAGGATCTCAAGCAGGCAAAGGGCTCTATAAAGGTTCTGGTGGTTGACGATGATGATTCGATGCTGGATTACCTGTCAGACAGTCTCAGGCACAATTACAAGATAATCACGGCACGAAACGGAAAGGAGGGTCTCAAGCTGGCTGTGTCTCAGATTCCGGACCTGATCATTACTGATGTGGTTATGCCTGAAATGGATGGAATACAGCTTGTCAAGGCTCTCAAGGGCAACTCTCTGGTGAGTCATATTCCGGTTATCATGCTTTCCGGAAAGAACAAGCTGCAGGACCGTATGCTGGGTATAGAGACCGGTGCCGACAGTTATCTGCCCAAACCGTTCTATCTGAGTGAGCTCAAGCTGGTTATGTCCAACCTGATCAAGAACCGTCTTATCGTAAAGGGCAAGTTCTCAGGTCAGCAGGAACAGACAGAGAAGGTTGAGGCCGTTCAGTTTGAGTCCAGTGATGAGCTGTTCATGAAACGTGTAATGGCGATCGTGAACAAGAATATCTCCAACAGCGAGTTCAATATATCTCAGATGGTTGATGAAGTAGGTATGAGCCGTACACAGCTGCATCGCAAGCTTAAGGAGCTTACCGGCTTCTCGGCCTCCAGATTCGTGCAGAACATTCGTATGCAGCAGGCCATGAAGCTGCTCAAGGAGAAGAAAGTCAATGTATCTCAGATTGCTTACAGCGTAGGATTTGCATCACAGACGCACTTCTCGACCACGTTCAAGCAGTTCTACGGCGTCAGTCCCACGGAGTACATCCACCAGATCGAAGCTGAGGAGCAGAAGTAATACCACGGGCGGCCATGGTTCCTGAGACTATACCCTCGGCTTTTCTGTTTTATTACTTCTGCTCCAAGTTGTGGAGAAGCTGTATTTCTGAGGGCCAGAGGGACTCGTCGGGGGTCTCAAGGATGAAGGGGATGTCGTTGAGGTTGGGGTCCTGCATGATCTTCTTGAAGAAGTCAAGACCCAGGAAACCTTTGCCTATGGAGTCATGGCGGTCAACGCGTGAGCCCAGTTCTTTCTTGCTGTCGTTTAAGTGAATGGCGCGGAGGTAGGAGAGGCCTATCTCGTTGTCAAACTTCTCCCAGACGCGTTCATATTCGTTCTTGAGGTCGTAACCGGCAGTGTATGTATGACAGGTGTCTATGCACACGCCTACGCGGGATTTATCGGCCACACCATCAATGATGCGCTTTATCTGCCAGAAGGCGAATCCTATGTTGGAGCCCTGTCCGGCGGTGTTTTCTATGACTGCAGTTACGCCGCTGGTCTTTTCAAGTGTCAGATTGATGCTCTCAGCAATGCGGTCCATGCACTCCTCGGGGGTAATCTGCTTGAGATGGCTGCCGGGATGGAAGTTGAGCATGGTAAGTCCAAGCTGCTCGCAACGCTGCATCTCATCCAGGAACGATGCGCGTGATTTCTCCAGTCCTTCAGCATCGGGACTTCCCAGATTGATCAGGTAACTGTCATGGGGAAGGATGTATTTTGCCTCAATTCCAGACTTTAACACCTGTACCTTAAACTGCTCAATTTCAGTTTGTTGTAGAGATGAGCTAAACCATTGGCGCTGGTTCTTGGTGAACAGGGCGAAGGCCGATGCGCCTACTGCCATTGCATTAATGGGAGCGTTGAAAACACCCCCGGATGCTGATACATGAGGTCCAATCTTTTTCATAATTTTCAAAATAGTACAATTGGGGTCTGACCCCTTTTGGCTCATTTTAGCCTAAATCAACGACGGTGATGCCGTGACCGCCGAACTGGATGTGCTCGTCGTGATAGTCCTTGACGGCGGGAACGGTGTGCAGATACTGGCGGATAAGGTTGCGCAGTATGCCGTTACCGGTGCCGTGAAGGATACGCACGCGGCTCATGCCTATCAGGGTGGCATCATCTATAAAGTGCATTACGGTCTGGACGGCCTCATCGCCACGCATGCCACGCACATCGATATCGGGCTTGAAGGCCAGTTTGCGGTTGTATATGTCATCATGCGTCTGCTTGCTCACATACGTGGCGGTGCGGACTTCCTGAACTTTTACAGGCTCGGCGGGCTCCAGACGGTTGGCCTTGACGGCTGTGGTAATCTGGCCGAATGCAACCGTTACGTCATTCTTGTTGACCGATATCACCTCACCAACCTGTGTCTGACCTGCCAGACGGACGGTATCGCCAACCTTGAATGTGCGTTTGGATGAGCTTACAGGTATGTTCAGAGGCTTATCGGCAGGGGTAGAGGGGGCCTGCTCGCGGCTACGTTCCTTGAGCTTGTCACGCTTGCGCTGGTCACGGCGCTCCTGGCTCTGGCGGATGCGCTCCATCTTGCGCTGTATACGGAGTTCCTCCTCGGAGTTGGCCTGACGGTCATCGATAGTATCCTTGAAATCAGTGAGTTCCTGACGTGCCAGACGGGTGAGTTCCTTATCGGCCTGTGCCTCCTTGATGGTGCGTATGGTGTTCTCAATCATGGCGTTGGAGTCCTGGATAAGCTGATCGGCCTTCTCACGGGCCTCACGGATGATTGATTTGCGCTCTTTCTGTAGCGACTCCAGCTCCTGGCGGTGCTGTTCTATCTGCTGGTCAAGCTGTTTTTCAAGCTGATGCACGTTTTGGCGCTTGTTTTCCCAGTAACGCTTGTCACGCACAATGTCCTGCAAATACTTGTCAGCATTGACGTAATCACGGCCTACAATCTGTGTGGCATCCTCAATGACATCCTCGGGTAGACCTATCTTGCGGGCTATCTCAACTGCGAATGAACTGCCCGGATTGCCTATCTGCAGTATGTACAGGGGCTGCATCAGATGGCGGTCATAGAGCATGGCGCCGTTACGGATACCCTCGTTGCCATCGGCATAATGTTTAAGGTTCTGATAGTGGGTGGTGATAATTCCGAATACGTGATTGCGGTTGAAACGCATCAGCACGGACTCAGCTATTGCACCGCCTATGTTGGGCTCTGTGCCGCTTCCGAACTCATCGATAAGGATGAGTGACCGGTTATCGGCATACTTTATCATGTTCTTCATGTTGAGCAGATGGCTGGAGTAGGTTGACAGGTCGTCATCGATACTCTGCTCATCGCCAATGTCAATGAAGATGCTCTTGAATATGCCGGCGTGGCTGTTGGGGTGCATAGGTACGGGAATTCCGCACTGCAGCATATACTGCAGCAGTCCTACTGTCTTTAGGCAGACAGATTTACCGCCTGCATTGGGGCCCGATATGAGCAGTATGCTGTTCTTGGAATCAAGGTCTATATCCAGCGGAACCACGCTTTTTTCATGCTTGGCAAGCGACTGCTTGAGCAGCGGATGCACGGCCTGTACCCAGTCAACCATGGGTTTGCGCTCCAGAATAGGCTTGCAGGCGTCAAAATCAATTGCCAGACGGGCCTTGGCACGTATAAAGTCTATCTGTGCCATGAATCCGTATGATTCCAGTATGGAGGGGATGTCCGGGCGAATGCTGTCAGTGAAGGCTATCAGGATGCGCATTACCTCGCGGCGTTCATCGGCCTCGAGTTCACGGATGCGGTTATTGGCCTCGACCACCTCCTCAGGCTCAATGAATACGGTCTTGCCCGATGCGGACTCATCATGTACTATACCGCGTATCTTGCGCTTGAGACCTGGTGCTACGGGGAGTACCAGACGGCCGTCACGCATTGTAGGAGCGGCATCTTTTTCAACCAGACCATCGGTCTGGGCCTGCTTGAGTATGCTGCCCAGTATGCGCGATATGCTGAATGACGTGTTGGTCAGGTCCATGCGGATGCGGTAGAGCTCAGGGCTGGCATTGTCCTTGAGCTTTCCGAACTTGGTGAGTATGCGTGCTATTCCCTGTGTGACGGTGGGGAACACGGCAACGCTCTGAGCCAACTCCGTAAGGTTAGGATAGAGGCCCTGGTTATCTTCCTTATTCAGGAACTCAACTATGCCGCTGATGGTCTCAAGTGAACGCCACAGGCCAAGCAGCTCGGCCTCGTCAAGATATGTACCTACAACTTTGATGCGGGCCAGGGCCTCGCGCAGGTCATGGTAGTTCTGATCGGGGAATGATTTGCCCTCAGTGAGTATCCTGACAAACTCCATAGTCTCATCGAGAGCTCTCTCAATGGGCTGGAACTCAGTCTGATACTGCATTTCCTCAACCAGCTGCACTCCCAACGGGCATATGCAGCGGTCAGCAAGCATCTGCCTTATCTCATCAAATCCGGTCTTATGTTCAAAGTTGTCAGGGTATATCATCGCTTATTTTACGAGTATCTGAATGTTGCTTACACCTGTACGGTTGGTGAGCCAGTGTTTTATAAGGTCGATATCAGGTTCCGATCCCTCCTGGAACGACAGTATGCAGATGTAGGAGGTATCGGTTGCAGTACCGTTGATATCGTACGAAATATGGCGCTGCATGGACATATCGCTTATGTCAGGTACGAATATGCCAAGCTCACGTGTCATGCTGCTCACGGCCAACGTATCGGCCGTACGGATGGATGAGAGCTGATCCTGCAGACTGGCAATCTGGCGGTTCTTCTCGTTAAGCATCTCCGAATAGTTGCTCTGTAGGGCCGATATGGCTACTTCGCCGCCTTCCTGATTGGACTGGCGCACCACCAGGTCAACGTTGGGCAGGTGGTAAACGCTGGTCATCTGGCCGCGTATGTTGTTGATTACGTTGTCTGTAAGCGGCTCACCGAAGAGACGAACCTCAATCAGAGACTGCTTGCGCGGGTTGGCATTGTACTCATATTTGGAGTCTACCACGAACGTGTTGTCATATTTGAATGCCTCATCCACGAAATTCCTGTAATTAGCCTCAAACGATGAGCGCTGGATGATTGAGATGGCTATCAGAATACTTGGCAGGGTAATGATTATGATTACGGCCACCATGGCGTTCTTGAGCCTTTTAAGCTTGGCCGGCTCCAGTTCACCTATCATCTTGTAATTCATGACTCTGGTGACTATGAATGATGCCAGGGCGATGAATATGGAGTTGATGGTAAACAGATACAGGGCACCCAGCATGAAGCGGAACTGGAATGTGGCCAGTCCGTAGCCTACGGTGCAGAGCGGGGGCATAAGGGCGGTTGCGATGGCAACACCCGGGATTACCGTTCCCGTACGCTCCTTACGTGTCTGGGCAACCATTCCGGCCAGACCGCCAAAGAGTGCAATCAGAATGTCATATGTGGTTGGCTGGGTACGTGCCAGCAGCTCACTCTGAGTCGAGGTGATAAGCGGAAGCGTAAAGAATATGGCCGATGTAATCAAGCTTACCACAATCATTATAAGGAAGTTACGCAGCGACTCCTTAAGCAGGTTGAAATCATATACACCCATTGAATATCCCATGCCGATGATTGGTCCCATAAGCGGGGATATAAGCATGGCGCCGATGATAACGGCCGTGGAGTTGGTATTAAGGCCCAGTGAGGCAATGAATATGGCAAATATCAGCACCCAGAGGTTTGAGCCTCGGATCATGATTCCTTTATGGATATTGGAGTTGACCTCAGCCTGCGTAGCTGCGTCATCCTTCAGTGCGAATCTTTCCAGCACCCTGTGCCTGAAAAAGTCTATAACCTTGCTTTTGTCCATTTTATAGGTTTATTTTCTGCAAAAGAAATCAAAAAAGTTGGATACTGCTTGCTGTTTCCAAAAAAAATATCCACCTTTGCACCGCTCTAACGGAGAGAAATCCGCGACGGGTTTGGAAGGATGGCAGAGTGGTCGAATGCGGCGGTCTTGAAAACCGTTGACCTTCACGGGTCCGGGGGTTCGAATCCCTCTTCTTCCGCGATAAAAAAAGAGGCGGCCAATCGGTCGCCTCTTTCTGTTTTCCTCTTTTTTTACTTAGAGATATTGATCTTGTAGACCTTGGTCTGCTTGCTGGTGGTACCGGGGAAGAGGTACTCGGCTGTGATGACAGCGGTGCCCTCATCGCCCTTGATCTGCTCAACCTTGAAGAGCATGGTTGACCAGAGGCACTCTACGGCAACCTTTGACTTCTGACCGGGCTCAAGCTTGTAGTCCATCTCATAATGAGTGTTATCGGTATAACCGTTGTTGTCATTTGAGTGAACAGGCTCTGCGGGAAGCTCAATAGCCTTGCCACCGATAGTTACGTTAAGGGTGGGAGGTACCGGACGCTTGAGTGAAGTAGCCTTGGTGCTGAATCCGCAGCCGTAGAACTGGCCGATAGCGCCGTCGATGGCAGCATCGAATACCAGATAGATGGCATGCTTGCCTTCAACGTCATCAACGAACTCAGAAACGTCAATGGTGTATTTCTCAATCTTGTCAACGGGTGAGTTTGCAGGAATCTTGATCTTACCGATCTCCTTACCGTTCCAAACATCATTCTTCCAGGGGCCGTCCATCATAATCTTGATGTTGATACCGCCCTCACCGGCTGTACGCTTGAACCAGAGGTTGAATGATGAGTGCTGCTTTGATGTGGTACCGTCAAATGCCTCAACGCCCTTGCTGTCCTTCTTAAGACCGCCCAGACCGAAGTACTTGTAACCGATGATATCACCTGCATCAACATTGCAGATCTGCTCGTTGTTCCAGATATCCCAGTTGTCCTGGAGTGAGTTGCGGTTCTGGCCGCCGTCCTTGTTCATGAATACGCAAGCATAACCTGCTGAGTAGTATGCGTAAGGAGGAAGACCGTAGATATTGAATCCCTCAGAGGTAACTTCAGCGCCGCTGTAGCAGTCACCGTTTGAAGCCTTGGCCTCCCAGATTTCATCGGGAGCATAGGGATCATATCCGTGGATCTTTACTGTACCGCCTTCTGAAACGGGCTTCTCATCCCACTCAATCTTGATAGGAGCAACCATAGCCTGACGGGCGTTACCGTTGCCTCTGGGCGGACGATGGTAGAATATGTACCACTGGTCACCGATCTTCTCGATACTTCCGTGGGTGTTGTGAGCGAAGTTGCTGGTCATGAGCTTGCTGCCGTCCTCATTCAGGGTGACACCACGTGAATCAACAGCTACACCACCGCTCTTCCAGGGACCCAGAGGAGTGTCTGCGTAGCAGTAACGCAGAGCTGAATTGGTTGAACCCAGACCGTAGTCAGGACCTGAGTAACCTGAGAATATCATCACG
>Ga0310690_10003939_pt1 | contig 21662 bp, 34 predicted proteins | sample AusTroGonzalo_MG_2_FD_207661 | JGI IMG/M metagenome (GOLD analysis project Ga0310690, IMG submission 207661) | Bovine rumen microbial communities from tropical cattle in Woodstock, Queensland, Australia - Gonzalo_04 (v2) (version 2) | ecosystem: Host-associated > Mammals > Digestive system >... | reverse complement strand
CTACCGAACGGCGTGCGAACGAAAAAATGACTCTACCGATATGTGAATGGGCACCCCACCCCCTTGCCGATGCCGTCCACCTGCTGCCGTCCACCCCTCGACGCCGACCGTCCACAGGCGTGTCGCAGACTTGCCTATGGCAGGCGGAGAGCGATGGAAGGCAGTCCATAAGTCTGTAACGGACTTAATGGACTTTCAATGGACTTTAGTCCGTTGTGGCCGCCCTTGTGCGGCAGTCCACCCCGGCAAGTGTGTGACTTTAGGACTGAGTAACGGAATGAAGCAGCCGCAAGTAAGGAAAGCGAAGTCTTCCACTCGCGGCAAGCGGGAATGAGTAACGGAAGCCCTATTGTCATACTCTTGCCTATCGCCCGAAATTGTGTGCTGCTGCCGTGCAGGGACTACATACCAAAGCCTGCGACGTATATAGTCACAAGCAAAGCAGTTCTCTATTTCGGGCTTGCGTTAGGGATAGAAGCACGTTACGCAGTTAAGGCGGATAGCCCGACCCGACAGGGAAACGTCCTAAAAATTAGTAAAGAATTCGTCGTCGTCGCCGTTCAGACAGTAGGCGTACTTGGTCCATATCAGTTTATCAACGGCATCTGAGAAGTGCGTCGCCTCTTCCGGCAGCACTCCGCTGTCGGGGCGTTCGCTCTTCTTATCCTTCTGAAGCTTGCCTTCCACTGTCTTGACCTTGGCATTGTTCATACTGATTAAAGTGTACTTGCACCTGTCGCCGTTGATGCGGAAGCGTGGGATATTTTCGTCCACCTCGCTCAATATGATATTCCAGAGGATATGCTTATCCGACTGTGGCGGCTCCATTCCCGGGTGCATCTCTTCCTGTACGCTCCAGCCATACTTTCGCAGTTCGGCAATGGCCATCTCGTTGTAGGTCTCGTTGTTGACGACGTTGGGATTCTTGTGGTCGCCGTAGCGGTCCTTGTAGAACACCACCTCACGGCAGACGTGGTGCTCGTAGTACTTGGCGAACTTGGCGATAAGGTCGCGGATCATCATATTGTCGCCGCCGTCGGGTTTGGTAAAGAACTCGTTGATCTGTGTCTGACAGACAACGGGCGAGGCACAGCCGGTGGCGAAGTCCCAGTAGCGGGGTTGCTGCACTGTCATCAGGCAGATGCTGGAGCCCCAGTCGAACGACAGTTCCAGCGGTGCGTTGGTGTCGCAGTCGCGGTCGTAGATGCTGCTGTCGAACATCCCGTCCTCGATATCGTAGCCTACCTGTTGCGCTGCGCCTATGATACGGTCGCTGTCGTAGCCGGTATAATAGACGTGCTTGCGTTCCTGAAGGGAATAGAAGCAGTCCTCGACCTTATCGTAGTACATATTCATGATTTCCACCATAAATATGAGCAAAGGCAGCAAGCGCTGATTCTTCAGCAGGTAGTCGAAGCCGAGCATTTCAAGGTTGTCGAAGGCGTTGGAGAGCGTGAACAGTACACCTTCTTTGGAGACAAAGGGGGTGATCTGTTGCTTGAGGCGGTTGATTTCGTTCCACTGCTGGCGGAACTCCGATACCAGCTCTGAGGCTTCGGCGGTCTTGCCGTTGGCGGTGGCTATCTTGTACTGTTGCACCACTTTAAGTAGTTCCACTTGAAGCATTACTATACGGTTCCACATCTCGAAGAGACGGATACCACGCTCCCGCTTGTAATAGTCGGCGTAGACCAGAATCCAGCGTCCGTCCTTGTTGATGGGCATTGAGGTCGAGAACTTGAAGCCGTGGTGCATAGAGATTGGTTTGGCAGACTTGCGGCCAAAGAATTCGAGGTTGCCTCGGTTGGTGGGGCTGACCTCGTTGTTGTACTGCTCCTGGTTGAGCAGCAGGGCTTCGTCGGCTATCTCGTAATCCACATTCGCACCTCGACCGCTACCGGGTTCGCTTTGAGATATCATTGCGAACCGGGTTCCGTTCGAGAAGGAAATAACGTTGTCGAATTTGTTCAATGTCTCGTAAGAGTCTTTGAACCACGACAACGGCTTTTTTCCTACCACATAATTGACATCCTTCTGATAGCCGATCTGGTTGAGCAGTTTTAACGACGAGGGCAGTGTGCGGGTGAGCAGCTGGCCGTAGGTCTTGCCCGTGATGGCGACCACGGCGCCGGGCATCGTTCGGACTATCTGGTCCATCTTGAACCCGATATCGAACGACTTGCCTGTTCCTCGGCCTTCCACACTCACCTCGCAGTGAGCGCGGAGCAGCAGCTTCGGAAGCTGCGCCTGGTTGCCGTATAGTTTTATCTCTGCCATCAGTATATCAATCTGTGGGCATCAGGGTATATCATACTGTGCCTGCCTCACATTATCAATCAGCTTTCCAACAGTTCCACAGCTCCGTCCTCGGTTATCTCGCCGCTCATCATCGCCAGCAGCTTCTGGCGTATGCCGACGGGAATCTGCTCCAGTTCCTCCTCGCTCAGTCGCGACACCGTGCCGTTGATATTCACCTGAATATAGACGGTGTTCTTCTCCATCAGCTTCGGGTCAACCTTCTGCTCCGGCATCGCTTCGAGATGGCGCTGCAGGGTCGCCAGGTTCTTGGCCTTCGACTGGTCGCTGGCGTCCGGATCCGATATCTCGGCCAGCAGCTTCTCCATAAAGAACGTCTCGAGGAAGTCGCGCTTCAGATCGACGTAGTTGCCCCAAGTGGCACGTGCGAAGTCCACATACTTGCACGCCGTGTTGTAGGCCAGCTCGCGCTGTATCATCAGCCGACGGATGCAGATGTTCCGCTGAGGGTACTTCTTCAGCATCTGGTAGCAGTCGAGGCAGATGTCAAGCATACGCTGATACTCCTCCGACAGTGCACCTGACGAACCTGTGTTAAGGTACTCTTTGATGACGTCGAAGTTAAGGTTGCTGACCGATTCAAGTGATTTGCTCATTATCCGAATATATCTCTGTGTTCACGTTCAGTACGCTTGAAGAATTCAAGCATTTTGTCAAGCAGAGGTGTGCTGCCGTTCTTGGCTCCGCTCATCACCACTTGACGTATTTCCAACTCCACCTGCATACGGCCTTGGATCCAACGTTCCCATATCTCTCCCTTCTCGTGAAGGAACTGGTCGCGCACCTCACTCTGCGGAACCTGCAGATGGTACGCAACCTCTTTGTAAGTGAATGCCACACGACCGCACTGTTCCACTTCCTGCAGATCTTTTTCGCTAAGTTCTCTCATTGAATACTTCCTCCAAAATCTTGTTATCCACGTCCACGACGCTGCCGATGGTGCACACCTGGCCGCGTTCCGGTTGTGGATTGGTTGTAAAGTTCAGACTGCCAAAGATGCTTACCTTCCAATGCTCGTTTATGATTGTTGTTACCTTTGCGTGTACCGGAGCTATAGCCACAGGCCAATTCAACTGTAGCATCTGTAATGGTTCCGGATTGCGGACTTTCACTCTCGGATCTATCCATAGTTTGAAGTTCCGGAGCAGACCTTTCTCTCTGAGTTGCAGAAGGTCATCCACAGCCCTTGTAGATATCGCCCAAGTGCAAGCCGTCACGTCTGCCGGACCAGTCTGTGCCAGGATATGGCGAAGGACGTGGTGCATAGCATAGCGTCCGAACGTCCAGAAGTTGACCACGCTGTTTTGCTTCAACACTCCAAGGTGCTGCTGGATGATACCGTAAGGTTCACCCACACAAAGAACCTCACACTCCTTCCCGTCCACAGCAGGATAGGAAAGAGTGTCGTGCAGATTCTTTTGCCTCGCTTCTTCGCTTTGACGGTTGAAGTCAAGCAGTCCCATTCAACCCCCTTCTCTCGTACTCGGTCATCAGTGTTGCCATTTCAGACTGACGCTGTGCCAGGCGTTCCTCTATCTCCTTGCGACGCGGACAGTCAGGCATCGGGTTTTCTTTCTTCTGCTTGGTGTCCTTCTGATAGAGTAGCTGGTTTTGAGCACGGTTGATAGCCGATTTGGTACTCTTGATTTTTTTCAAAAGCTCAACGTCGCCCATTGTCAATGCCTCAGCTCTCGTCTCATCCACCTTCGGCTCCTCTTTTGGTTTGCCGACGATGACCTGTTTCAACTCTTCTTCCGACAATTCTCCGTTATAAAAGGACTCCTTCGCCTCATACACGGAGTTGTAGCGTTCGATGAGCGGTTGCCGTTCGTCCATCAGAGCAACACGCTTTGCCTTTGTCGCTTCGTCGTTTCCGGTACCAAGTTTGAATATCTCTTCATTGATACGAGAGATTTCCACCCACGTATCGTGAACTATCTTCTTGGCAATACCGCCGACACTCGTGTCTTCCTTGACAGTAGGAGTTTCTTTTTTCACATCAACCTTTACAGGCTTGACATCGACGACGGGTAATTTTCCGGCATATTTGCCAAGCTCATAGATGAGCTTCTTGATGCCGAACCTCTCCGATGTGTTTTGGAAATAACGCACCAGAGACTTGTTGGTGCACACTTTAGCCAGAAGGTCAACGCCTTCATTGTAGTTTCTCTTCGGGTCTTTGACCCATTCTATTATCTTGTCTTTCATATTTGCAAAGGTATATCATCCCGTTCGCACGTATTGGGACAATATATAACACACGAGGATTTTTTTTTTAAAATGCAATTTTCCCTACTACGGTTACTACATTAAAAATTTTAACAAATGAGGAGCATTTTAACATTCATATTTACTACACTTACTACCATTACTACTATTTTTATAAAATAAATATATAATATATAATAAGTTGCAAATCGTAGTAGATGTAGTAAGGCAAAACGAGAAAAAACATTTTCCGCTTTTTTTGCTGAAAATTGGTTGTAGTCAGACTCCACTGTTTAAAAACTACACTTACTACAAAATAAATTCGGATACAAAAAAAGCCCCCGACCATTATGGTCGAGGGCCGAAGTAGGGACTTGGGTGGTCTCCTTGCAGGGAATTGCCGGGTCTTAGTCGTTGTCGTCGGCGTCACTGTCCTCGATGAGGGGAAGGCCCTTGTTGGCGTCTTCGGGCGTCCAGCCGTCGTAGAAGATCTGCGGGGCGTCGGTGTTCCACTCAAAGTGGCACTCGGCTCCGTTGGCGTCGGTCACAGCCTTGCCGCTGGTGGCCTTGGTGCTGTCGGCGAACTTGGCACCACGACGGGCATTGCCTATCAGGTGGAAGCGGTCGTTGTTCAGCTCACAGACAATCAGGAGCTCCTGGTTGTTGTGGGTGGCCATAAAGCCGAGGATATCGCTCTTGAAGGCGGGGTGGAAGATTTCCAGCTCGGCCTTGAAGGAACGGCTGCCCTGCTGACCTTGGGGAGTGTAAACCAACTCGCCGAGGTCGTCGGCGCAATACATCTTGGCGAAGCCTTTGCCTGTGGCACAGGAGATAGCCTCCTGGCTGGAACCGAGGTTATCGCCTATGGTCACCTTGTCCTCATAGGAGGTGATGGTCGTTGGACGTGCAGCGTTGATAGTCACTACATCTGCCACAGGGCAGAAGTAGATGGCGCGTACTCCGGACTGGTTGTTGCCGCAGCTGTCGCTCTCGGCAATATTCTGAATGGGGATTGGACATCTGTTACTCATTGTTGATATCTCCTATTCTTTAAAGGTTAAGACAAAACTTTGAAGTGTTTGCTGACAACGTGGCTGTCGTCCATACCGCTCTTGGTGGCGTAGGCCTTGATGGTCATCTCGGCGCTGACAGTGATAGCCTCACTGTAGGTGCTGCCGCTCTCAACGGGATCGCTGCCGTCGGTGGTGTACTTGATAGTGGCACTGTCGGTGGCGCAGGCGAGAGTGACTTTGTTCTTATCTGCACCGGTACCGCGAGTCATAGTCGGGTCGGCCACATCGTCGATGAGGGTGTTGCGGGATGCCCAGACGAGCTTGTTGCATCCGAGACCCACAGCTTCCCACCAGTCCATAAGCATCTTGATGATACGGTCCAACTTCTGAATGTCGAGGTTGTTGATATCGTCGGTGCGTTTGGTGATGTGATAGAGGTTGTCAGGCATTGTTGCCCAGATATCGGATGTGCCGGCCATAGACTCGAGACCTATAATGGTATGGCGAGTGAAGTCGATCTTGGTTCCAATCTGGCTGTCGCCGCTGATGTTGTAGAAACCTTTGGCTCGCTTGCCTTCGAGGTAAGCACGCTCAAACTCGGGAGCAACGAAGATGTTGATGTTGCGATTGCGGAACTGCGAAGCAATCTCCTTCGAGAAGAGCTCGATCTGGTCGAAGGCAGTGTCATACTCCAGCACTCCGATGTCCTCGATGACGTTGATGGGATATTCCTCGTTGTCGGCACCAGCTTTGAGAAGTTCGCGGTAACCGTCATAGGCTTTGCTGCCTTCGCCTGCAGTACCTTCGATTGGAGCCTCATACTTACCTTTGTATATAAGTGAAGTCTCACGTTCCTCGGCAATCATCTGTGCCATATAGACCTCGATGATGTAGCGCACGATGGGCCAGGTCTCGATGGTGCGGCTGCTGTCGCCGGCAAGGAAGCCCATCCAGCTCTCCTCGATGTCGTGGGGAATGATTTCGAGGTCGGCCTTGACGTGGCGAAGTTGAACTTCGTTTGCCTTGTAGGTCACGCCACCCTTCTGTGTGAAGGTGTTCTGGAACTGCTGCAGCAGTTTCTGATAAATAGGATTAGCCATCTGATAGATGGTGTCCTTTGTTTTGATGTGTGTCATTCCCGGAATGCTGAGCGTCTCGCTCGGAATGAACGGCACACCTTTGATTCGGTCACGGTTCTGATCACTGTTGAGATAGTACTTTCCGTACTGCTCAATGATGTCGTTGATGTTGATAGCCATTTCTTATAAATTTAATTGGTTAGACATTAATTTCTTTACATCTCCATTCGCTCTTTGGCTTCCTGGACGTAGCTCTGTTTGTTGTACCACTCCTTGAATTCGTCCTTGGCCTGGGTGGTGTCTCTGCCACCTGCGGGCGGTTCCTCTTTCGGGGTCTTGTCGACGAGGGCCGTCAGCTCGGCAACCTTGGCTTCAAGTGCTGCCTTCTCGCTCTCGGCGGTGGCCTTGGCCTCTTCGGCGGCCTGCTTGGCACTCTCGGCCTCGGCCTTGGCGGTTTCGGCAGCTTCCTTCTCGGCTTTCAGGGCCTCGAGTTGGGTCTGCAGGTTGTCGGCACGCTGCTCCTTCTCCAGAAGTGCGTCGTTAATCTTCGTGAGGGTCTCTTCGTCCATCAGGACGGCACCCTCTTTGTTGGCGTTGAGTTCCTCGACAGCCAACAATGCGGCCAATGCCGCAAAGGAAAGGATGTTTTTCTTCATCGGTTCTTTGGATTTAAAGTTGAACATATTCATTATTTTTTGTGTCAGATAGCTTCCCTCGGTGCCGGTGCTCTTGACCTCTTCGGTCATAAAGCCGTAGTCCAGGCACTCCTCGCTGGTGAGCCAGGCTCCGTTGCCGTTGTTTCGCTCCATCAGCTCTTCGATGGTTTCCTGCTTGGCTCCGGTGGTGTCGGTGTAGATTGCCACCATACGGCTGTTGATGGCACGCTGCATCTCCAGCGTCTCTTCCAGCTCGTTCTCGTTGCCGATAACTCCGCTCCAGCACTTGTGTATAAGGAAAAGGGCATAGCGACTCATCTTTCGGGTGTCGCCGGCCATAGCGATAATGGTAGCAGCGGAAGCACAGCGTCCGTAGCACTCGGTGGTCACTCGATCCTTCATCGAGTGCAGCAGCTCGTAGATAGCCAATGCCTCGTCCACACTTCCGCCCAAGGAACAAATGCGGACCTGGATTTTCTTCTTGCTATTTGCTATGTCCTTCAGCTGGCTCTTCACGTCGTCGAAGGTCACGCCCTCGTTCCACCAGCTTCCGCCAATCTCACCGTGAATATCGATAATGACATCCTCGCTGTTGGCGGCGTTGTAAACATTGAATACTTTATTCATAAAATCAATCTTGCTTTTTGCTTGCAAAATTAATTGTTTATGAATCCTACAATTAAGACATTTTGCAATAAAAAAAGGCCGCCCCGAAGGGCGACCCACCACACAATGATATCCCGCTTATGTCAGCTTGCCGGAACAATTTTCCGCTCTGACAGCGGGCATAGGGAATCGAACACGAGGCGGTAGGCTGTCTCGCCTTCCGGCTCTCCGTCGTTGTTGCTCTCGAATGTGAAACGTAACGGTGTGCCTGTGTGTCCGTAGAGCCATTCAGTACCGTTGTTGTCCACCACCTTGACCAGGAACCGGCGCTCGGTCATCTCGTCGAGGTCGTTGCTTACGCCCTGCTGGTTGCCGTGATAGGTCAGCTCGACGTGGTGGCGGTAGGCAAGATGCTCCTCGCAGACTGCCGACGCCTGTGCCTCGTCGCACTCAATCTCGCTCCAGCTCTTGCCGGTGGCAAGTGTCACTATCATACCGTCGCCTGACGGAACACACGTTGAAACGTTGTTAATATCAACATAATAAACTGAGTTGATTCCTGCCATTGCAAGGCAATTTTCATTTCTTTGAAGTGTTTTTTCCATATATTTTTCTGTTTAAATTCAAGTAGGGACAAATTGCAAGTGAATTTTTGTGCGTTTTTGTGTCATTTTCGTTGTTTTAATTCTCTGTAATCTTGTAATATATCGCTCTCAAAGTGTCTAAAGTGCCTTTGATAGTGCTTGCGCAGTGCCGCGAAGCTCATTTCACTCTCCTCGTACCCCGCTTTTTGCAAAAAATGACGCATCGCCGTGTCACGTCCTACTCCTGCCATCACGTGGGCGGTGGCTGTCAGCAGACATAACCGCTCACGCTCCTTGCGGAAGATGATGAGACTGAGGTTGGCTTGTTTGGCGATGCTCAGATATCCTCCGTACCGGTTGTAGTCGTACTCGGTGATGTAGATCTTGCCGCTGACCATACCCTGCGGCATACGGCTGAACTCCCACGCCGCCACTACGGGATGGCGACGCAGGCACTGTGTGACGATGCCGTAGAGCCAGCTCTTGCCCAGATCGACAGCGTTGCCGTCGTAGTCGTACTGCTCTTTCAACACCCGCCACGATAGGGGATGCAGTTTTATGTCGATAGCCACTTTCATCGCTTGTCAAAGTCTTCGCATATTGTTACCTCGTCGTCCATAAAAACCTTGTGCTTGGGGCCGTGTCCGTGCAGGCGGTGGCAGGTGCCCATAAAGAAGTGTCCGTCGGTGGTGCTGAACGATATCCCTTCGGTGTCGCGTTCGCTGTGCCGGCAGTCGGCGCACTTCACTCGCTTCTGTTGTTTCTTGTCAGTCTTCATCCGGAAACATCTTTAACTGTCGTGGGTCGTCAATGGCCACCTCTGCACCCTTGGGCTTGATGAGCTCGTACATCTCGCCGACGAGACGTGCGGCGTTGCGCAGATGGTAGTGCAAAAGTCGCATCTTTTCGGCATACTCGCCGTTGCCGGCGGGAATGGATGTCACCTTGACCTGACCCTTTTTCTTTTTAATCCTTGTCTTCATACTCCTGCATCTCGTAGTTTTCGTCAACAACTCCGATTCCCAATGCCTGGGCGATGGTCATCTCCAGTCGTGCACCCTTGCTGTCCTCGAATCCGGGCAGCATATGGATTTAGCTGCAGTCGCAGAGTGCCACGATGCACTTGCGCATACAATAGCCCCAGTCTTCGCCTTTGCCGCAGATGTCCATTGGGTTCACGACCACAACGTTGCCGTCGTGCTTCAGGCGTATCTGCTCGGCTGCCCGGTCGAAGGTCTCCTTCGCCGTGTCGTAGTCAAGACCTGTCACCGGTCCGCTGATATAAACGTATTTTGCCATATATATATAATGTATTACTTAAATTCCAATTCCTTGTCTTCGGGTAGTTTGTTCTGTGGTGTCGGTTGTGCCGGCTGTGCCGGTCCTGGTTTGATGGTTATGGTTGTTGTGCGGTAGTACTTGCAGAGTCCTTCGACCATTTCTTTGTCGGTCACGCCCTCGCTGATGGCTACGCTGTACAGTTGCAGGGGTTGCATATTGCGTTCGGGTCGCCGCATCGACCGCTTGGTGTAGTTGTATTTTCGCATCGCTGTCTGGAGGTTGTACACCTTCAGCTGGTTGTTGCTGCCCACCGATTTCAGCACTCTCATTATCTCGTTGAACTGCATATAATAGACATTCTCGTTCTCTTCGTCCTCTTGTGTTGCCGGGCGGAAGGTCGATTTCAGCAGCTCGTTCTCTTCGATGGGTGCTATGAAGTTGTCGTCCATAAGGTCTATGGTCTTGAAGTCGTCCTGACTGAACATATAGAGCGAGTGGTCGGCTTCGGCAAGCTCGGCCACCTCTGCCCATACGCTGTCCATATCAACCTTGCTGTAGTCGGTGGTGATATCCTCGATGGCGAAGCATAGATATCGGCGGTTGTTGCTGTCGCGGAGGAACCCTGCCTCGTTGACGCTGCCGCAGAAGTTGGCGATGCGTTTTTGGTGGATCGAGTGACGCTTGTAGAGCAGTCGCCTCGTAACCACGTCCTGCGAGATTATGGACTTCATACTGTTGTAGTCCTTGCCGAAGATGTTCTCCATCTGGTCATCGACGTTGATGAACACTTTTTCCACCAGGTAGCTGGCGGTCATGTAGTCCTTCAGGCTGGGCTCGATGTGTCCGGTGTGGATAAAGTCCTTCAGTCCGGGTGGGCACAGATAGTTGAGGAAACTGGTCTTGTGCCTGCCCTGGGCGCCAATGAGTATCAGCATCACGTCGTTGAATTTGCGTCCTCGCATACAGATGTAGCAGGCTTTGAGCCACTTGACGAAATACTCCTCAAACAGTTGGCGGTAACTTCTGCCCTCAATGTTGATATCGTAGTTGTGGTCCAGGATGACGGCGTTCATCAGGCGCTGCAGCTCTCCGAACCTCTTCAGCTTATTGGTGCGGAAGTACTCGTTCAGCGGGTCGTACACGTCTATGCGATTCGAGCCGAGTATTACCTTCAGCAGGTTTTCCGGCTTGGTGTAGCCGGCTTTGTTCAACTCGTAGAGCAGCGTGTTCTCCTCGGTGTCGTCAATCTCTCGCCAATGTTCGCCCTCTTCGTCCACGGGGTGGTACTCTATCTTCTGCAGCACAAGGTTGCGACGGAACTGGTAGCGGTACATCAGCCACCTTTCCATACGTTCTATCTTCGAGCCTTCACGGTCTTTCGCCTTGTCGTAACTCTCCTGGCCTTCCTGGTTCTGTTCCTTGGGGTCAATCTTCTCTTCTGCCATAGCTCTTCGTATTAACTCCGATTGGAACAAAAGTACCTTTCAGCGGATTCCACCGCCAGTCGTGGTTGTAGGGGTCTTCCATCAGGAAGTCGCACTGCTCCTTGCCCAATGGCAGTATCTCGTTGCACCATCCGTCGATGTTGCCCGTGCAGGCCATAGGGTTCAGCCCGTCGTCGCGCCACTCGTATCTCGGCTTCAGCTCGTAGTAGAGCAGCATACCAACGAACATTCCCGCCATTGGGTGCTGACGCACCTTCACTATCTGCTGAACTATGTCTTCGGCCATTGCCGTCATAAAGTAGTCGCTACGCATCTCCAGACAGCGAAGCACCCTTTCGAGCTTCACGATGCGGGAGCGTTTTATCTTCGACTCTCGGCTGTTGGGGTCGAGGCTGTCCACATAGCGGCGGTCGTCTTCGATGATCTTGCGGAGCTCCTCTTCCTCGATTGTTGGTTGATATTGCATTATCATAGTCATTGTGTGTTTTTCATTCTTTGGATTCTCTTCCTTTGTGCCTGGTGCCTGTTCCGCTCCTTCAGCAGCGCCTCTTCGATGATGACGTTCCGTCGCTCTCCACGTGCCACTGCCTGCACCAGCCTCGCACTTACTCCCAGCTCTTTCGCCACACGGCTGCAAGCTCCGTATGGCAGTCCTTCTATCTTGGTCATAGCTCTTGGTATCTTGGCATTTGGTGTATTGAAAAATAACCTTCCCTTTGGTCGGTTCGCTCTTCCTTGCAGCAGGGAGCCCTATGGCATTCTGCCACGGGTTCCTCGTCTCTCGGATTCAGCAGGCAGTGCCGGCAGGTGTCCTTCGCCTTACTCGTCTTCGAGGGAAAGAATTGCAATTCTCCCCATCGCTCTGAAACAAAGGTGTTCTGGTCTTCGCTCATACCTTTACCTCCTGACTCCTTTTCAACGCCTGGCGCAGCTCCTTGCACCGGTCACGGCTTACCGACGCACAGTCCACCCACCACGGAGCCGTGTCGGGCATCTGCTGGTTGCACTGTGCGAACTGTTTGCCTCTGCTCATCTCGGCAGTCACCAGTCGCGGACAGCCGACAAACTTGCAGTACCTTGTCTTCATTCCTCGTATGCCTCCTTTCTTTTTCTCGGCTGACGCTGCCACGCCTCGCAGACGTGCAGCGGTGGAACATAACTGGCACCTGTCCACGTGCAGCCGCCACGTGCCAGGTCCTTGTTCTTGTCCTTCTCCCGGAACTTGCAGTTCATACAGGCCATAAACGGCTGCCTGCTCTCCGGTAGATACGGGTTGCCCTTTGGTTTACTCATTGCATTGTGTGTTTTACTATTCGTGGATGCGGCGGCCTCTCGACCTTCCGCACCCTGGGGACGGATACCGGGGTTAGCACTTCCCTTTCAGCAAGTCCCCGACGGGAGTTAAGCCAAGGTTTAGCACGACCTGTATCAGGCTCCCGTTTTTGAGGTTCCATCCGAGGCCCCTCTATCTTCTTCCCGGAGATAGTGCACTTTCTTCTGGCACTTACTGCACTTTCTTCTGAAAGAAAGTTAAGTTTCTTTTTTCGGGGGTAAAGGGTGCCGCCGCATTGAGGCCCTCGGAAAGCCCGGTATAAGCGGCACCCCGATTGCGAAGTTTTTGACTGCTACATTCCCATTTGCCTTGCTATGCGGGCGGCATTGGTGTCCTTGCCGTTAACCAAGTCTTCAAAGTCTTCAATCTGCTCGGCTCGACTGGCTTCCATTTCGAGTTTGAACTTGATTTTCAACTCCCGTTTCTCCGCTCCCAAGGCGTACTGCTTTTCGAGATAGTCTTTCCTTTCCTTCTCTTTCAGTTCGTGGAACAGGTCGGCTTCCTTGGCCACATTCTCATGGTATTTTTTTTCAAGACCTGCCATAATCTCGGTGTGGTCTCTCTTGTTTTGCTGCTCCTGACGCGTCAGCTCCTCGTGCTTGCGCAAATACTCTTCGTAAGTTGTCATTTCTGTTTAATTTAAAGGGTTAATAAATTTTGATTGCGTACATATCCATCATCAGGTCGATAGCCCACTGCGGCGGAACCTCGCACCCCTCCAGCTCACGGCTGACGGGTTGAAACACCCGCATAAACTTCTCGTCGGGTGTCTCTCCGCCCTCTATGTGGAACCGCCTCATAATATACAGGCAGTCGGTAAGGAACTTGGCCGAGTGCGTGAACGTCTCGTTGTTGCCGTAGTGCAGCAGTATCGCCATAATCTTGGCCGCCGTCCTGGTTGTCAGCGACGGCAGTCCCGCCTTCAGGCAGGCCTCGTTCCACTGTCTCCGTAGCGAATTGTCTTTCATTATATGATATCCTTTCCTATTTTCTCTTGCCATATTGGGTCTGTGGCGAAATAGAATCGCACTCCTTTATATTGATGGTCGGTGTTGACCTTTCCCGCATCGGCTCCCCACGGCTTGCGTAATGGTTTTCGACTCTGGTTCAGCCGGCAACACCTTCCCACATTCTCCCTGCATCCGCCTATCCACTTGGCAGCGGCATCCACATAGTCGAAGATGTGGTACTTGCCGTTGTTGTGGACTGCCACAACTTCCTTCCGGCATCGTCCGGCAGTGTCTGGACGTCCGTTGATGTTGCGATACTTGTCAAGGTTCTTCCAACCTTTGGCACTTCGCCGCTGTCCTTTCTTAGACATCCACTCGCTCCACTTGCGGCCTTTGTTTGCCGGAACGTGACCTTTCATAAATCTGCCTTTCTTCGGGTCAATCCGTGTCCAGTCTATGGGGATATACAGGCTACCGTCCGAGCGTATCATTCCCGTGTAGGTATTGCGTCCTTCTCCTCGTTGGCTTCGGCTGATGTCTGCGGCCTCTCGATGAACATCCGTTTGCACATCTTCTCCGTCATCTTGAAGCACGGCAGCACCACCGGTGTGCGGCTCTTCTCTTCGTAAGTCTGCAGGCAGTACTCGCTCACTGCTTTTCCGCCTTTCACGGTGCCGATCAAAAACCTCGCACACCGCTTCTCTTTGCATTTGCTTGGTAACATAATATTCTGTTTTAGTTGGTTATATCTCAAGTAATAATTTATAGTATTCGTTCTTCACTTTTCGGAACCATTGCGGGGCCTTCTCAATGCCGAAGTCCGAGGTGTGCACCTCTCTCTTTGTCGGAACGATGCAACAACACTGTATGCCGTACACCCATTCGCGGCCTTTGGTGTAGTCCTCGTAGGCGAGGTGGTTGAGTTGTATGTTCCTGTGAAAGCGGCGGAACATTTCATCCGGAGAGAGCTTGTGAACCCTCCACACCATCATATGCAGCACCACCTTGTTTCCCAAACCCGCCTGTGCCACCACGATATCGTCGCCCGGCTTCAAGTCATCCGGAATCCTGGTGCGAAGTTCGATGTCCTTCTCTCCCTCGAGGAAGGACTTCACGAACCCCTTATGTACTGTAATCATCCAAATCATAGCCCCTTATCTTATCGTTTTCACCCAGCGTCCGGTGAACGCGTAGTGGTCGCTGCCGACATACTGTCTGGCCAGCATCTTCACCTCGTTCTCTGTCATCTTCGGGCAGCGCGACATCTGGAACAGCCGTGCGTCGCCCTCCGTGAGGAACTTGCGCAGCCGCACCCACTCGAACCTGCCATTCTGCAGGTCCGTGTGGCACTCCAGCACCACGCCGTCGCGCTCCTGTACCAGCTGGAACATCATACCACAGCCTCCTCTTCTTGCACTTCCTGCATCAGCTTTCCGCCAAGTTCCTTGGCACGGCGGCGGATCTGTTCTGCCGTATATCCGCCCGTCAGGAAGTTAAGTGCGTTGTAGATAGTCTTTTCGCTTACAGGGAACTCTTTCATAAGCTCAACTCGGATTTCTGGTGTAACTTTGATTTCTTTTTTACTTTCCATATTAGAAATAATTACTACTTTTGTAAAAATTACGGATGCAAAGGTATAACAAATTTGTTATACACCAAAGAAAATCTAACAAAAAAGTTATACACAGCATCTAAAACGCTGATATATAAATTAAATGTGATAAAATTTTAACGTTTCAAAATATGGATAAAGAGGTTTTTCATAGGGAAATTTCCAACAGATTCTTACAAATTCGTCAGAGTTTGTATGGTGGAAATAATCGAAAAATGGCTTCCGATATGGGAGTAGAAGAGAACAGTTTGAGTGCTATGTGCAATGGTAGCCGTAATATCGGCATTACGGATGTGCTCAGATTGCTTGAGACTATTCCTGATGTTGATGCCAACTGGCTTTTGATGGGACGTATTCCAAAATCTTATTCCTCCAAGCCGGAAGAGGAAGTATTCGATATGGTTGCTGAAGATTCTACCCCCTATGGAATTCCGGAAGGTACTCCGCCCTTCTTCCAGACGCTTCTTCAGAAGCAGCAGGAAACCATTTCACGTATGTCAAAAATTATTGATAAACTGAGCGAAAAATGAAAGACAACCAATTCTTCCGCAGTTTTTTCCCTTACCAGGTTTCTATCTCAGACAGGACGGTGACCGTCTTCAACCGTTGTCCTTCTCCCATCTTCAAGTGTGAGGTCTCTCGCTCTTTCAGTTGGGATGAACTTGTGAAACGTTGTGCCGGTTCCCATTCTGGAGCCGTCCAGGGCAATACCTTTTATATATATAATGATAAATCAAACCCGGTCAATAACAAAGACGGGTTTGATTCAAATCTCCTCTCTTCCTATTTTGAAAAACTTCAGAATCTTGTTTCTCTTTTGAGAGACGCTTTCCCTCTGCCCCTGTACTACAAAATATCCTCTTTTGATTCTGATGCTCCCAATTCTCAATTCCTGTCGGAAAATTCGGATCCTCGCATTGGCGACTCATCTTTGTTGATGTCTATATTCCTCCGGAATCAGAATTCCATTTCCCATTATCTTGATGAAATCGAAAGTCGCCTATGAAACGGTTCCCTATAATACTATTGTTGCTTCTTTCCTTTTCCGCCGGTGCTCAGTCCATCCAGACGGATACGGTTCCGCCCGACTCGACTGTCACATTGACTAACCTTTCCTTGTCGGTCACTATCGACACCACTCTTCAATCTCCGTCCTACTATCTCCGTCAGGCGGCCAAGGCTCAAAAGTTCGAGTTTGCCTCTTTCGCCATTGGTGGATGCTTCGCCATTCTCGGTGCTGTCACTGTGAACCAGGAATCGAAATACAACGACGCATATCCTACCAACCCGAACACCAATTCAAAATTCAGTCCCCTCTATGCCGTCGCCGGTCTCTGTGGCATACTCGGCATCGTGAACCACTTTGTTGCCATCGGCAATATAAACAAGGCCGGCAAATCCCTCTCCCGTTTCCATATCCAAGGAAACGGTGTAACTATAGACTTCTAAACTAATGACTTATAGTAGTGTAATTACAACAGATTTACAACCAATCTCGAATATTTAAAGAAAAATCAAATGCCTAACCTATTGCCTCTCAGTACAGGAGCCTTTTGTCAATTCACGGATTTATTAATTTGCCCCTCGTGGGTTAGAATCCCGCCGGGGTCACAAAAATTGTAAATCAAGCAGATAGAGCAAAAGTAGAAGAAAAACTACAACATATTGACAACAGGTTCTTTGTGGCTGATTGGCAGTCGCAAAGAAAAAAAAATGTCTATATCCGAACGCCCCAAGATTGCAAACTATTACCCGGCTGTGGTCAGAACCACCCCTCGCACCGGGCTTTATCTCGAGTATTATATTATCGACCCTGCCACCGAAAAAATGGTCAGGAAGTTCGTGCAGATTAAAAGGCTGTTGAAACGCTGTCGCTCACAGCGTGAACAGAAAATCGAAGCTCAAAGGATCTGTGATGAGATTAACGCCAAGCTTCGTGGCGGATGGTCGCCGCTTCATCAGAATGACGACACCCGCTTCTATACTCCTTTGGCGACGTTAATGGACAGATATCTGTCGGCAAAGCGGAACGAGGGCTGCAGGGAAACGACGCTGACACAGTATAGCTCCCAACTCGGTCTGTGGTTGCGATGGTGCGAGGACAATGGTTTCGCCGACCGCTACAGTGGGACCTATCTGCGACAACACGCAGTGCGATATATGGATGACGTTATGAACAAGGGGCAGCGTCACCGGAGCTATAACAGTACTCTCAAAGTTATGAAGGCTTTCTGGCAGTGGGCGGTGGATCATTGCTATTGTAAAGAAAACCCCTTCTCGACGTTCAAGACGTTGAAGAAGGAGCCTAAGATAAGAATACTTGTCCCTGCGGAAGCGAGGAAGCAGGTGCAGGACTGGTACACTTTGAAGCGTCCTGCTATGAACATTGTCTGTCAGTTGGTGTACTCTTCTCTTGTACGACCTGCAGAGATATTGAAGATTCAGATGAAGCACATACACCTTGACCGCCATTATATTGAGATACCAGGCGAAAACGCAAAAAACCACAAGTCGAGGATTGCGTGTCTTACGCCCTCACTTGTGGCTTTGTTGGAGCCGGTTATGGCTCAGTGGTCAAGGAAGCCTGACTATTACCTTATCGGGTTCAATGAGGATTTACATCCCGAAGTTCGTGCCGTCAATAAATCCTACTTTCAGAAGTCGTGGGAGCGGATGCGTAACGCTACCGGCTTGCCGAAGGAAATGCAGCTCTACTCGCTCCGTGACACCGGCATTACCGATATGCGTCACGCTGGTATTGATGCTCTTACGGTGCAACATCACGCTAACCACAGCTCGCTTGCGATGCAGGATATCTACACAGATCACTTCGACCCGGTTGTGTCTCGTGCCATTTGGGAAATGGCTCCAAGCTTTTGAAGGTCGGTGTCGGCTTCGTCGATATGGCTCTTCAGATCCAGGAGCGTTGTCTGTGCCTTGGGGATATCGCTGAAAGCGACAAAGCAGTCTTCCACAACCTTTTGCACCGTCTTACGTTGTCCGTCGATAAAGTTCCGTGTGTCCATTATGCCTCCAATACTTCTCCGATTTTCATTTTAATGTTTGCCAACTCCCCTCGGAGTGAGTTGTTTTTGTCGTTGAGGTATTCTGTGAACTGACGGCAGTATTCGTTCATAAAATACATCAATGTTTCAAACCCTATGGGATGCGTGTCGTGATCGGTAAATCTGTCTTCCACTGTCTGGTTCCAGGCATTGATGACGTCGATGACCATCTCATCGTCCATATCGTCGAATCTGAATTGGAATTTCATTTTGCACCTCCTTTCATTGCGGCCAGCAGGGACTTGGTTGCGCTGCAGGCGATGTGGTTGCGGAACAGATAGTCGCTGATGTCGTCCATAAGATGACGGAAACTGAAAGTGATGCGTCGCAGTGTGACGCGGACAATGGTTTCGCTCCTGTTGGCGTAGAACCATTCGCCTGTGGGGATGTAACGCCTCTTGGCATAGTAGTCCATCAGGTCTTGAAGTTTCTGGATGTCGCAGATGGCGATGAGCGTTTTGCTCTTTTCATTCCTTGCTCTTTTCATTGTTCTTGATTTTAAACATTTAATAAAAAAGGCTTGGTAGGAGTTGTCTAAGGTCCAAGAACCGACCTTGCGGGCATTACTGCTACTGCACTCCCCAAGCCGAATGACTTGCTTCATTGTGTGGACATAAAAAAAGCCGGCGTCACGTGCCGACACATCTTTATGCCGTTCTTGATTTTTGACGGTGCAAAAATAGAAATAATTTCCGATACGGCAAAATAAAATTTCACCGTATCGGGTTAAGTTACTGAAAATGCGAGATAAAAATTTTACTCGACGTGCATACGGACGCACTCGATTGTGGCTGTGATGAATGCGTTTACTCCGATTTCGTAGGAAACTTTGAGAGGTAGGTAACGGCGATTCTTGATAATCAGCCAGCGACGCTCGTTTGGTCCGATGGCTATCTGCGGTAGCTGTGTCTGGTAGATGTACCAGAAAACATGTACCGGGATTCTTGCCGTGAAGCGGTAGGCTTCCTGCCCAGACTTGAACTCGTAGTATTTGCGAAGCCACTTCTCGCCGACGCTGTTCTTTCCTGTTGCGGCAAGTGTAAGATAGTCATTGCTGACGTTGCCGTCCTTGTCGTAGCAGGTGGGGTTGGCAGCTTCTATATAGGTCAATAGATAGTCGACGGCTGCATCAGTCAACATCAGTTGTTGCCCTTTGTACTGTTGCAATACCATATCAAACTCTCCATTATAATCGTCATCCATTAGTTTCGTATTGCCGCTTGTTGCGATATCGCAGATATACTTCTGTACTCCGTCAATGTCAACCACTCGCATGTTCGGAACGGCAATATCCATTGTAACAGTTTCCTCTTTAATGTCATTCTCTCCAATTGTGAGAGTGTGATCGTTGCCCGAATTGGTTTCCCATTGGAACTTGCCTGTCTTCTCATTTTTCTTCGCGATGTTGTAGGCGTTCTCGTTGGCAATGAATACATCCATTCTACGCTTGCTTCTCGCCGATTCGAGGTCTCCTCTCTTTACAACATCATCCATTCGGAAGTCTTCTCCCGCATCGCGGATTCCGAGAATTGTATCAGCTTTGATTGTGTATTTTTTCGGATTATAGGTCATCCGTTCCGAGTTGGTGATATATGCTGATATATCAATACCTCCGGCATCGAATACGTGATTGACAAAAGAGAGCTGCACCTCTCTGTGGAACGGGTCGATGTACATAGAAAGTCCAAAGAAGCGACAAATCTTCTTTATGAAGTCGCCATTGGTGACGTTCGGCACGTGCTGCTTCCAGCGAAGCATTGTGTCGAAGACATTCATCATTGTGTTTGTGTTGGCCAGTTCGGTCTTGGCTACTGTCTCCAACCATTCAATTCTTTCATAATTGCCATAATATTCAATTCTGCCATGTTTTACCTGTCCATCGTTTGTTGCCCAAATAGGAATCCAAATATCTTTATCAACACTATGGTAATCTCCATCCCAAGCACCATGCTGAACTGTATATATTCTGAACTTTGCAAGCTCCACTATATAATTTTGTCCGCCATTCTGTTGTCTGAGTCTGTTGGCGGGGTAATCTCCTAATATGTCAACCGCTTGTTCCGGATCTGGGTAAGATGCTGTTGTATCGCCTTTGCTTGGAGTCAACTGAATTGCATACAATCTGCTATCTGCTTGAAGTATATCTGTTGTGTCCCATCTGGTATTGTCCTCATCGTAGTACTCTAACACATTGTTTTGATGAAAAACGAAATAATCGTCATAAATGCCAGTTGCACCCATTACATGCCTGTCTTTTGCATAGATATAATCCCTTGTTGTCGCATTGTGATTGATTACAGATCTGAATCGTGGGTAATCTCCAGCTGCAACGGCATTCGGAGTCCTTATCAACAGCATAAACACTTCATCCTGGTATGTCCAAGGTTGCCATGCTGTGGGTGTATATGTTCCTCCTGTATCAAGTCCGTCGACATCTGCTTTCAGCCTGAAGTTGAATGTTGGAACATTTGAATTGCATTTAAAACCTTCAAACGACACTTCGTTTATCCCCACATCCATCGACATGGCAGTCTTGACACCATCAACACCTACTGCATTAGTGATGTAAAGGAATTCATCCAGTCCGAACTGCGATAGGTCGCCGTCCATAGCGTTCATCGACTGGAGATAGAGTTTCTTGATGTGGTCGTTGAGAAGGAAGTCGCCGGTAACGCCATATCCAGCATTGGCGAACACCTTGCGGACTAACCAGTCAAGTCGAATGGCCGGTGCGAAAGCATATCCGTTGAGCTTGTCGGAGACGTTGCCGAGTGTGTTAAACAGTTTGAACCCATCATCGGCAGCGTCTGACGTATTACGGATTATCACTTGTCCGTCTTCTCGCCTTGTGAAAAGGCGGTTGATGTACTTGGCCCACCTGTGTTCTTTGTCGTGAGAAGTGCTTAATGTACTCCATTTGTTACGGTGATATCCATAATCCTCGTTATTCGTGTAGAACTTTTCCGACGTAAAGAGAAAAAACTTGTATCTGCTATTGGCATCAAGACTGCCGTATAGGAACTGTAGCCAGTTGGCACGGTGTTGCTCCAGCGTGGCTGTCGGTTGCGAGATAACGACGTCCTCGCCGTAGTCGTTATCCTTCAGCAGACGGCTGCCGAAATCCTCGCCGAGTCCATCAAGGGCAACACCGCAGGATATCGTTTTCTCATCCTGTACGCTCTGCACATAGAGATTGCCTTCGGCGATGACGATGCCCTGAAAGCTGACCTCACAGCGATAAAGCTTGTGGTTGCTGATGTTGATATAATGTGCAAAGTCGAGTGTGGCGGCATTGGGCTTGGCTGGGATATCGAAGGTCCAGATGATATCGCTGGTGATGTTGTCGATATCGAAGCTGTTGTTGTGCTGCTCCAGCACCAGCGTGGTGTCCTTGGGTATGTATAGCGGTTTGCCGCCGACTTTAATGTTTATCATATATTATGTATTTACTATAATTAAGAGGATAATGCTTTGATGAGCATTACCAGTTCCACCTGAGCGTGGATATCGTCAC
>Ga0310690_10003938_pt1 | contig 21663 bp, 26 predicted proteins | sample AusTroGonzalo_MG_2_FD_207661 | JGI IMG/M metagenome (GOLD analysis project Ga0310690, IMG submission 207661) | Bovine rumen microbial communities from tropical cattle in Woodstock, Queensland, Australia - Gonzalo_04 (v2) (version 2) | ecosystem: Host-associated > Mammals > Digestive system >... | reverse complement strand
TCTCTGCCATATTTTTGCAAAATTTTTTTTATTTTTTTTTTTTTTTTTATTTTATGTATTGCGCATACATACGCATATATAAGTCTTTTTTCGCGTCGAAAAAAATAAAAAAATAAAAAAGTTAGTTCGTAAACGCTCCGGCTAAACCTTTGACGCTACCACCGCCCAGGGCGGCGCGCACGGTGCGCGATACGTTATCCTGGAAAAGCTGCAAAATAGCCGCCTTTGCCGTGTTTACTGGTTCGCTATATATATTTACCGGCGCCTCGTGCCTCTTTGTGCCCTGGCGTGCGATCTTTCGCGCTAAAAAGTACGCGAACGTACCGCGCTCCGTTTCGCTGGCAAACTGCAAACCTTTGTCGCGGCTCCATTGCCGGATTATATAGTAGAACCCGCGCGGCACCGGCGGTTCGCCTCCGCCTTTGCGCCCCACCTCCAGGGTGGGGATCGGGGCGGTATCCGGCGCGTCCAGGCTACCCAGGATACGCGGATAATCGGATATACGGTGCGTCGTATCATATCCACCTACTAATCGCACGCCCCCGTCGTAAGGTTCCACGCGGATACTCGCGGAGGTACGCCCGCTCGCGTTCACGTGCGCTGCCTCCATATTAGCGCGTATTTGCTCGCGCGTTTCGGAAAGTATCCGTATAATATCGCTCTCCAGTGTGTTAGCCATTTTCTTGCGTTTTGACGCGTTTATTTTGTTAAGTGGGTAAATTATACCTTTTTACCTTTTAAGGCGCTTAAATCGCAAATTTTCCGTAAAATTTGCCGTACTACCTTTAGGTAGTAGCCGCGCCCTCCGTTTCGGCCGGATCCTCCGGCGTTTCCTCCGGCGTTTCGGCCGGATAGTCGCAAAGCGTTACGCCCTGGATCTCCTCCAGCGTTACGTTTACCCCGTAAGCGCTATAAATAGCGTCGTCCGTAGCGTAGTAGCGGTTGGTATTATTCAAAGATACCAGGCGCAACTCCCTGGAGCGCATTAAAGCCAGCAACCACTGGAACGCCTTAAGCTTAAGCTTATCCAGTTCGTTATCCTCCACGTCCACACCGTCAAAGTCCAAACGGCTGGTGGTGGTAAATAATACCTCCACGGTAAGGCGCTCCTTTAGGATCGCGTTATTTACGTCCACGGCTCCGCTGGTCAGTATGTGCAGCATAGCGCACGGGAACGTAGCACGCTCCAGGCGTACGTTAAGCGTTTGCGGCGTGTCATAGTAAAACGTTAAGCCGGTAGCGGCCTCCACGCTCTGCTTAATTTTTTGGATTATGCTTTTCCTCATTTCCTTTTTAATTTTGCGGTTTGTATATTCGTAAGGCGGCGCCGGAAAAGGTCTTGGTTATACTGGGCACGTTTAGCGATCAGTAGCTCGCCCATCGTAATTTTCTCCGCCTCTTTGTAACTCTTAAGCCCAAACCATTGCTGGAGAAATACCAGGATACCCTCGCCCCAGGTAGTTTGTAGCAAACCGTCCGCCGCCTTTTTTTCGTCCGCCGTGGGTTGTAACGCCAGGCCTTTTAGCGCTTTCGTGTACTCCTCTACAAACTCCCCGAAACGCTTAACCCAGTAAACTTGTAAAACGGTGGGGTTTCGCATATCTCCCAGGTGGGAAAAGTCCCCACCGGCGCAAGCCCAAAAGGTAGCGAACTCCAGGTCGTACATAGCGCCGTATTTTACCTCGGCCGCCTGCTTAAGCTCCGCCGTCATTTCCTTACGGAAGTACTTTTCCAGCGGCTCGATCGTAGCGTATAGGGTTCGGTCGGTTATTCGCATATCTTCAAAAAGTATTTGCGCATAAAACCGCGCTCCAGGATATACTCCGCAAGCTCATCGGTCAGCGTTGTTTCGTTTACGCGGATACTACCGAAATACACGTCCACGCCAGGCTTAAGGATATACTTACGCGGATCCTCTCCGGCGTTTTCCTTTGCCTCCATTTCCTGCAAACGGTTAAAACACTCCATCGCTGCATCGTGGTAGCAGCTTGCGCACCTGGATTTAGGCTCGAAAGTTACCCCCAGCTCTTTAGCTATAGCACGTACGCGCCGCTTTTGCGCGGCCGTTAAGGCACTCGCGGGCGTGTTTACGATTTCCCGCAGTTCGTTTTTAACTTTTTCGTTATCCATATCGTTAAAGTTTTAACTTTGCGGCTGCAAAGTTACAATTTTATTTTGACTTTTCCAAATTTTACGCTATTATATGCAAATTTTTTAGTAATTTGCGATTTAAGCGTATCAAAAAGCCCAGGCGGTAACTTGTACCACCCAGGCTCTAAAAGCGCCGCAAAACGCGAAAAACGCCAGGAACGCGCCCTGCGCCGCTTTTAGTTCCTACCTCCGTAAGTAAAAGGTTTTGAAAACCCACCAGGCCACACGAACCAGTAATAGCAGTACCAGGATCCAAAAGCCCCAGCTGGTAAAGCGGTCGTAACCGTTACGTTTGTGCACCTCCTTAACCACCTCCACGGGGTACGGGATACTATCGTGCACGTATTCGGTAAGCGTTTCCGTTTGTATATCGTGCAAAACCTTATACTTTAGGATCGTATCGTGCACCAGCACGGTATCGCCTTTTTGCTTTTCAAAGTGCGAATGGTACGTGCTATCCACGCGTATATCCACCAGGGTAACGGTATCAGTAACCACGCGATCGCGGTACTCCGTTACGGTTATCGTGCGCGTTTGTGCGCACGCGGCCAGTAATAGCGATATCGCAATTACGGCAAAAAATCGTATTACTCGCATAGCTCCGCGTATTCGGTTTTAGCGTCAAAACACGGGCACGGCTTTTCGCTAAAATCGCGGTGGCCGTAAATCTTTGCGCCTGGATACTTACGTACCAGGTACTTAAGCAAAGACAAAAGCGCCGCCTTTTGCTCCTCCGTTCGCGTGTCTTTCGCGGTTTTCATATCGGCCGTCTTTCCACCTATATAGCAAATCCCTATACTGGTGGTGTTTTTGCCGTTGCAGTGTGCACCCACTACCGAAACGTCGCGCCCTGGTTCTATCGTACCGTCCAGGTCTATTACGTAGTGGTAGCCTATATCATTAAGTCCGCGCGCTTTGTGCCAGCGGCGTATATCGGCCGCCGTATCGTTACGCCCCTCCGGCGTATCCGCGCAGTGGATTATTATTTGCTTTATCTCTCGCATAGTGTCGCGTAATTGTGGGGCGGTTTGGATACCCGCGCCGCCCCTGGTTAATTACTCCGTGGGTTCGTTTTGTAGCTCCGCCCGCTCTTGCGTACCTCCGACCGTCGCGGACGTATTCCCGTGCGTAAACGTAGCCGTTTTGCCGGATACGACCGCGTAGGCGAAAATTACCAGCGCTATATCGGCCGTCAAAATAGCAAGGCCTTTAAGTACGGACGGGTGCACCTCTCCAGCCGGAGGCAGTAGCAGCCCCACTACAAATATAGCCACGCTTGCCACGGTCAGCCCTACCACTACCCACATAAGCGGGTGCAAGTGCCAGCCGTTTTTATCGTTCCCCTTTGCTTTCATTGTTTCGCGTGTTTAAGTTGTTAGTAAATTCGGCCACCAGCGTACCACCCTCCGCGTATATACGTAGGGTGGGGCTGGTATAGCCATTAAACCGCGAACTGGAGCGGCTGGGGATAGCCTGCTGCATAGTCGTAAGCCTCCACCTCCGCAGGCGTTGTAAGCGCGTCCACGGCGGCTTTTTGGTTTTCGGTTACGTCGTAGCAGTCGCTGGCGTAAACCTCCACGGCCGCCAGGATCTCCTCCGCCTTTGCGGGCGTCATATTGAAACCCTGGCCGGATACGTAAACGCTTACGGTATCACGTCCGACGGCTGCTTTATCAGCTACCGCGCGCCGGATAGATACGCGCTCCTCGCTATTTAACCAGCCGCGCACTCCGTTAAGCTCGAAAACTTTAACGGCGTCGCTTTTGGCGTACTCCGCGATTTCGGATTTTTTCCAGCGTTTGCAGCCGGATAGCCAGCGCGCCTCCAGGTCGGAAAAGTCCTTCTTGGTGGGTTTGTGGTCTATCTTATCCTCCACGCTTTCCACGATTACGGTACCGTTTTCGTCAGTACTCTCCACGGGCAAAACACGAATGTAATACCCGCCCGCCGTGGGGGCTTGCGCCGCCCAGGCGCTTTTTGGCATTTTTACTTTGTGCATAATACGAATTTTTTAATTTTGTTATACTTTTGTACTGGTTAAGTAGCCGGAGCTTGCGAAAGCTCCACGGCGGCCGCTCCAGGTACGTTTTTGTTTCAATATCCACCAGGAACCAGGCACGGCTCCGTATATTAAAGCTATACGTGTGCACCAGGAACCCAGCCAGCGAGTTATAGCGGCTCGCAAAACGTTCCACGTGGAACTCCTTATCCTCCTCTCCAGCTTGCAGCCGGATTAAATCGTGGAGGTGGGATATTGTACGGTTTCCCGTATATATCCGGCCGTCCTTTATATAGAACCCTATAAAAGCCATACCGTGCGAAATCGGCTGCAGGTAAACCTTAAGCGGGTGCAGGGTTACGCGTAGCGCATCGTATAGGTACGCGCGTATTTCCGGCAAAGCCGCCAGGATCTCCTCCGCCGTTTCGGCCAGTAGGTAAAAATCGTCCACGTAGCGCCCGTACTTTAGGTTCGGGTATTTTTCGCGTACGAATTTATCCAGGTAGGTAAGGTAGAAATTTGCAAAAATTTGACTTGTCAAATTTCCGATAGCCAGCCCGCAATTTGGCGCGTTAGTAAATAGCGATTTATTAGCGGGTAAGCGTTTCCAAACGTCCAGCCGCCCCTTACGGCGGCAGTGTAGTTCGGGGCGGTGGTTTGCAATTTGCAGCGCCAGCGTTACCAGGAAATCCACGTCCGTACCTTTGTGGTGCTGGCGTATAAAATCCTCCAGTAACTTGCATAGCGTCGGTTTGTGTATGCTCATAAAGAACCCCTGCAAATCCAGGCGCGCGCCCCAGCCGTTTGGTAGTTCCTGCATTTGCGCGCATAACCTACGCGCTCCGTATAGGTTCCCCTTACCTTTTCGGCAGTTATAGCTCTCATCGTCAAAGAACGCCTCGAAATAGTCCCCGATCTTTTTAATCAAAAAGTGGTGCACTATTCTATCCCTAAAGTCCGCCGCGAAAATCTCGCGGTCTTTTGGGCGTGTAACGCAAAACGCATCGCTTTGCCCTATTACGTACGTGCCCGTATTTAGCTCCAGCCATAAGTCGTGCAAGTTCGCTGCCTCGTTCAGCTCAAACTCCGCGCACGGGATCGTCCCGCGCTTTTTCTTACGGCACTCCAGGTAGGCCTCGTATAATTCCGTAATCGTAACTTTTTCGTCCATTTGTAAAGCTCGAAAAAACGCGCTACTTTGTTGCCGTTGTTCTTGTTGTTGTTGTTGAGCGAACCCCCGTTCAAATACCAAGCGTTCGTTGCATTGTACTGGCTACTACTCCACCAGTTGCCGGCAGATTGTCGTTATTATCTTGCTTAACTCTCCGCGCCCAGGCGGGCGGGTGTGAGTAAACGACCACCTTTACTTTGGAACGCTCCGCGCAAAGCCGTAGCCGTGCGCGCACTGGTTATTAGTCGATTTTGCTTATTACCGAATTATACCACCCGTGCGCCTGCTTTGACAAACTACCCAGCGGTATAAGTAGCGATATATACGCTGGTCGCGGAAAATCTCCGGCGTCTGCTTTTAACTTAAGCAGATCCGCCAGGTCGTCGTACGCGTCGATAAATTCCGCGATACGGTCTGCCTTATCCTCCAGCGTGCGCGCCGCGTTCGCCTTACGTATAAGGCGGCGCATTTCCAAAATAAGCAGGATATATTCCCGTCCGTACGTGTGTCGTACGTCCGTGGTTAAGTTCTTTAGCTGCTTATCCACGGCCACCAGTAAATCGCTGGTGGTTTTACTTATCGGTAACTCGCGCGCTGGTTTGTGCGCATTAAATACGGTGTTGGCCATTGTAACTAAATCGTAGCGTAAGGTACCGCGCCCAGGTTAAGCCTGGGCGCAGCCCTTATCAGTTAAACGTAAAGGTCGAAAAAACGCGCTACTTTGGTGCCGCTGTGCTTGCCGTTGCTGCCGAGCGAACCCCCGTACAAACACCAAGCGAGCGTAGCATTGTACTGGCTACTACTCCACCAGTAGCCGGATTTGAACGGCAAAGTACCACGGCCAGCAGCCTGGCTTATCGCGTTTATTACCGTCCAGTTATCCATCATTTTTTGCCAAATACCGGCCGCTGGGAGGAAACATTGCATCGTTTTACCTCCTACGGTCGCCTGGATACCCAGGCAGTAATCCGCGGCGGGGCTGGTTATACCCAAATCCTCCGCTATATCGTGCATAAGCTCGGTATTGTGGAGGCTCTTATAATCGGCCGCCGCTTGTGTACCGTTTAAGTTCGGCAAAAGGTTGGTATCAAACTGCACGTTTTGCGTAGCCCAGGCTTTGTCCTGGGTGGTTACTGGGATTTCAAACATAAAGCCACAGCCTATAGTACCGTCCCCGCGGTCGGCGGCCTCCAGTGTGCTATCCGTGTAACCGATATACTTAATAATCGTCTTATCCTCCAGGGCGGTAATTTCCTCCTCCGTGTAGTACGTACCGTCGGCGTCGATACCGTACGCGCCTGCACCCGCTGGGATATAGTGCGCGATATAGTAGCGCTCCGGCCGGTCGGAGGTTCCCGTAAACGTGGATTTGTGCGGGTGCCAGCCCTCTACGGTCGGTACGTGTATGGAGTAGTTTAACCCGTAAGGCACCTCCAGGATAGCCTTTAAGTCGTTACCAAACTCCGCGCTGGTTTCAAACGTGCCGTCGGTAGTTAGTGTAACCTCCTGGCCTATCAGCGCGGCCAGCGATTGTCCGGCATCGTTCTTTGCGTACACTATAATACGCTCCACGCGCGCGTCCGTACGGTATGCGTAGTGGATATTCTTTTCGCCGCCTACGGCCGTAAAGTGCTCCGCAATAGGTTCGGCGTATCCGTCCAGGTGTGGGAACGCTACCAGGTACTGCTCTCCTACTGGTACGTAGAAATCCGCCTGGCCGTTTGCGTCCAGCGTCAAACTTTCGCCGGTTCCCTGGCTTAAGTACTCTACGTCCACGTGGTATTGCGTCCAGTCGATAGGCTCCGCTCCAGCTGGTAAGGTAAGCAATACGTTTACGTGCTCCTGGTCGGTAGGAACGTCCCCACCTACGGAGCCGAAAGTATCCACGGCGCCCAGGGCTATAGGCTCCTCGTTTGCCGCGTCAAAAATTACCTGGTTAGCGTTCAGTACGACGCGCGCACCCTCCAGGGCGGTAGCGTCAGCCAGCGCAGTTTCCAGGTTATCGGCATAGTACGCCGGTACGGTTCCGCGTACGTGTAGCGGTTTATCCGTTTGCAGCCAGCAAACCTGCTCGCCGTACGGGTACGTATAACCGTAGTACTGCACGCCCTCCAGCTCCGCGTCCTTTTCAGCGTCGCGGATTAGCGGCATAATTACCGAGCCAGCCTGGAGGAACTGGATATTTTCCGGCACGGAAAGATCCACTACCAAAAGGGCGCGGGTATTAGTGCCGTACTTAACCAGTAAGGTAAGGCGGTGCATACCACCTACCAGGCGCGAAAGCGATACGGTTAAGTTACTACCGTCCAGCGTATAGTAGCACGGCTGCTTTGCATCTTGCGAAAGCTCCAGCGCGCCGGTTACTCCAGGGCTTACCAAACGGACGCGCAAAGTATCCAGTACCTCGCCTGGGATCTCTGCACTCTTTACCTCGCCGTCCAAACCTACGGCGCGGAAAAGCGCTTGGAGCGATACGGCCAGCTTTTTGCCGTTCGTGTTTAGTGTGTAGCTTAATTGAATAGTTTTCATCGTTAAAATAAATTTTTAGTAAAATTTGCGATTTAAGCGCCTTAAATCGTTCGCGTGGTAACTTGTACCACCCAAACGGAAAAAGCCCGTAAAATCAAAAGTAAGCGCGCCCAGTGGCATTGCACCACGGAGCGCGCCACCGTCTGCTATAGGTTACGTGGTTGGTTAGAACCCTTTAGCCAAAAGCGCCTCGAACGCTGCCAGGGTGGTAGCGTAGTCCGTATCAAAGAATACGCACTCTGCCCAGTGCTCGCTGCACTGGAGCGTACCACTCCACGCACCGCCGTTCGCGGTTTCGCTACGGGTAAACGTAGCGGGATCCACGCACTTGAGCGCACTTTGCGAACCGATTACCTCGAAGGAGCCGTCCCCTACCTGGTCGATCTTTTCAAAGATACCGATAAAGCCACGGCCACTCTTTACCAGCGGCTCGATCACGTCCTTACTTGCAGCCGCGCCGCGCGCAAGGATACGCAAAGCCATAGCTTTAGTGAATTTGGGGAAACCGGCGTCGTTGTTACCCGTGGTACTGGAACCGTCAAACGGTGCAGCACCCGCGTTATCAACCACGCAAAGTTTGGAACCGCTGGGCAAAGATACGGCCGTAATAATACGGGGGTTTTGCGCGTCGCGGGTAAGCGTCGGGGTACTCTCCAGCGGGATAAGAACGCCGCGCCCAGTGTAGCCGCCCTCTATAGGGTGGTCGCAGTCCAAGCCGATATTTCCGGCGATAGTACTTACACAAGTAGCCATAATTTTTACGTGTATAAAAAGTTAGTAGAAAAATAGATTTTGCAAATATCCGTAACGTGCGCGTCGGGATTTACTCCTGGCTGCTTTTTAAGGATCTCCAGCTGCAAGTTACAACTGGTGGCCTCTTGTTGCAGTTTTGCCCAGGCGTCCGCCTCCATACTATTGTAGCCGGTTTTCACTTTAGCGCCCGCCCGCGTTGCAAAGATAGAACGCTGGAGGATCAAAAGGAACGCCAGGTTACCCACTACCCTTTCCAGGATATTTTTGGGTACCGTTGCGCTACCTACTATAGGGGTAACGTACGCGTCCGTTACGTCGCGCTCCGCGCGCGTTATAGTAGCGTCGTTTATGTAGCTGCTAATTTCGTAACCGTTCTCCTGGTACCACTGCTTTGTCATTTGTCAAAATCGTTTAGTTAGTTAGTAAAGCCCCAGGCGCGGCGTACGTTCCACGTGGAACGTAACGCCCGCCCAGGTAGGGATTACTCCGCGCCGCCTCCCTGGTTTTCCTCGGCCGCAGCGGCTTTCAGTACTGCCGAAGAGTACAAGTCGTGGATCGCTCCGCCGATATTGCGCTCTTTTTGGTAGTTCATAACGTTTTCCTCGTACTTGGGGTACGCTACCTGGATCGCGTTTTTCTCGTTGTACCAGTAGCCGTCCGGCAAGAAACAAATAGCGAAAACGCCGCCCTCCGTACCGTCAGCGTCCATAAGGTCGCACTCGATTACCTCGGATACACCGAGCATCTTTGCGATCTCCTCCGTGGAGCGGTACATAATAGAACCAGTTCCGGAGTACTTAAACTCTGCAATTTGCGAAAGCAGGGAGGTAGAAATTACCAGCACCTTTTCTTTCGCGTTCGGGTTCTTAACCGCGTCGCAAAGGCCGCGCAAGTCCTTAAGCACGATAGCCGCGCCCGCCGGATTTTTGACGGTCGTAAATACGTCGCTCTCCGTTTTGGAGCCGATCGTTTCAAAGGTGGTAACGCGATCGGCCAGGTCGTTTACGGTATCCCCGATAAGGATAGCCATAACGATGGTGTTTACGATCATACGATCCAGCTCCTCGTTTATGAAACGCAAGAAGTTGGAAAGCTCGCCCGCCTTTTCGATTTCGTCCAAATCCTCCTGCGCGAGTTGCTGGCGCTTGTAGATATAGCGGGTCGCGATAGTTTTACCAGTAGCCGCAAGCTCCTGGATTACCTTTTCGCTCTCTCCCGTTTTATCCCACTGCTTTGCCAAAAGTTTGGCGGTGCGCAGCTCCTGGGCGTTGTAGAAGAACTTGGTAAACATCGTCTTGTGCAGCTTTGCAAAGATCGGGTTAAGGTCGCCCCAGCTTTCTACGATAGCGTAGTCCACTACGTCCTCAAAGGTGAGGCCGGTTACGTCGTTCTTAACCAGGACAGCCTTTACGGCGTTCTTAACCTCCTCCTTACCGTGAGCGCGCAAAATAGCGGCGCTAATTTGGTTCTTTACGGCGGGGGTTAAATCTTTGCCTTTTACCGTGTTGGTAATAGCCTGCATACGCTTTGCGATAGCGTTAGCGATAGCCTCCTCGGTTTTCGAGTTAGGCTCGGAGGCAGCCAGTACCTCCTGGATCTTTTCGGCCAGCGCCTCCTCGTCCACCTCTACCTCGGACTGCTCCAGTTCGTCGATCAGCGCGCGGATAGCGTCTGCAGCCTCTTTGCCGCGCTCGCTAAAAGCGTCGGCTACTTTGCGCTTAATAGCCCCCAGGTTAGTGAGGTCTTTAAGCCGTACGATTTTCTTTTTCATAGCGAAAAAATTAGTTTTTAATTAAACATTGCTCCGAAAGCGTCGTCCACCTCCGGCGCGTTATCTTGGCGTTTTATAAATTGTAAGCCGTTTTTGATTTCTTTGGCTTTTTCCAGCGGGTTGCCGTTCGCTGGAGTAGTTACGAGCGAAACGCCCAGCATTTCCATTTCCTCTACCAGGTAGTAGGAGAAATCGCCCGTCTTGGGGTCGCGGAAAATTTTGCCTTTGGTACTCCAGCCCTCTTTGCTTAAACCCTGGAGGATACCCTCCTGGATCTTTAGCTTTATATCGTCGTATCCCTCGATACCTTTAGGGATATAGCAAACGAAATAAAAACCGACCGAGTTTACCTCCACGATCAGCACGCGGCCTATTTGATCCTCGCGCTTATATCCGTGCATACACGTAAGCGGCATATTTAGCTTGCGCTTTACGTAGTAGCTCTCCAGGAACTTATCCAGGGCGTCCTTACTGAAACGCTCCCCGTTTTCGTTCGTACCGTCTGCAAACTTGGTCTCGTACCCGTAAATAAGGAGGCCGTTAAGCTTTTGGTTTTTATCCTCCTCGCTTTTGGTTATCGTAACCAGGTCGTAATCCTCCACCTCCTCGTATTTGCCGATCTTTACGACGTCCACCAGGGGGAGGCGTTCGTTTACTTGCTTAAATAATTCGTCCATCGTATTTTGTAGTTTTGTGGTTTGTCATATATTGCACGCTGGCGGAGGCTCGAACTCCGGCGGCCGTATCAGCATACACGGCGGCGCGTTTAGCGGGTAGAAAGTTTGAAAGATCCCGCCGCGCCTTTGTCCGGCCGATTGTTGGCACCCTCGCGCCCCACCCTCAAAAGGCGCGCGTACTACCAGCGTATAACCTTACTCGGCGTTTACCTCTCCGCTTTCCCCGATCGGTTCCCCGTCGATAGCGTACGAAATCTTAAGCCCGTAGTACGTAGCCATATCCACCCATGTACGCTCGAAAAGACGCCGGAAAGTTTTATATTTCAATTTGTCGCCCTCGCGGATCTCTCCACCGTTCGCCAGCTGCTTACTGCTTTGCGCGTCGATTATAGCCACCTGGTTTGCCGGTATCTTTATCCTATCCACGATAGCCAAAATGGCGGTCTTTACCTTTTCCTGCATCTTAAGATCCAGGCCTGCCAGGTTTATAGTTTGCCAGCTCATTTCGCGCGGCAAAAGCATAAGGTTAGACTGCTTGGATAGCGCGCCGTAGTCCTCGCGCATTTCCTTTTCCAGCTTTTGCTTTTGCTCCTCGGATAGTACCACCGCCGTAGGGCTGGAGGTTAGGTTCTTGGGGCTTGCGATTACCACCGCGCCCAGGCGCTTGGATACGGTCGCGGATCCGTTCAGTACGTCGTCCAGGAAATCCAGGAAACCCTTACAAATAGCCTTATCCGATTTATTGCGCGAAACGTACGTGCTGGATTTCATTACGTAAACCTCCACGGTCGGATCGTGGGGCGTTATTACCGTAATATCCCCCTCCGTTTTGGTTTGGTACTCTTTGCTATCCATTTGCCAAAAGCGATACGCGTTAGGGGCGTAACCGATTACTACGTAACCCTCGTCAAAAAGGCGCTGCAGGATCGTTTTACCCCAGGCGTAGAAAAACGCGCGGTACGCTGCAAACTTTGCGCCCTCGTCCCCCAGGGGGCGGGCGCCGCTCGCGTCTGCTATTTTGACGTCCTCCGCTAAATCGGTAAGGAGGTCGCAGATATTGTACCAAATAAGGCTGGCAAAGTCGTGGTTACACACGCCCCAGCCGTGCACGCTGGCACCCGTCCGGCCGTCGATTAGAACCTGGCCGCGACGGTACCACCGCTTTTTTATTTCGTCGATTATACGCATAACTTTTCAAAATTTGGCGCAAAGGTACGAAAAAATTTGCATACCTCCAAAAAATACGCGAAAATTTTTGTACTATCCTATAAATTTGTGCAGGCGCGTAACGCTTGCGATATTGTCTATATTATCATCGTGCGGGCACTTGCGGGCAAATTCGTACACCTGCTTTAGGTACTCCGCCAGGCGCGGTTGCTCAACAAATACCACACGGTCGCGGATCGTTTCGTACGCCGCCAGGATCCGCTCGAATTTGTCGCCCCTGGAGCACCAGCCCTCTACCTGGAGCTGGCGCGGCGGCTTTTCCTGGGGATTATCTCCACGCGCGTACTCGATAAAGTTTTGGCCTATTATCCCGTTACTCTCAATATACACGCGTACCCCGTCCAGCCTGGTTTGCATACGTTCAATGGCTCTGCACCTCTCCGCCTTACTACCTTCGTTTGTACTATCCGCGTCTATTACGTAAATAGTACCGTCCGGCGCTACGGCAGAAAGCGTCAAAGGGAACCAGTCTGCACCCACCAGGGCGCTGGGATCTCCAAATACGCACGGGTTCGTCAAAGTAGCCCAGGGCACCGCCTCCGGCGCGCACTTGCGTATTACGGCGGGCGTGAATATATCCCCCGCCAGGTCGGAGTACTGGTTACAATAGTAAACCTGGTAGTAATACCAGTCCGCCGCCGTCGCGCCCTCGCGCATCGCGTTATCCTTAAGCTTTTGGAACCACTCCAGCTGGGCGGGCGTTAAGTGTTTCGCGTTATCCTGCCAGCTGCATAGTAGGATCTCCTCCGGCTCCAGCTGGTCGTCTATCCAAAAGTGCTGGTTTGGGTTGTAGTCGATAATTACGCCTTTGCGCGCGTTCGCGGCCAGGTCGAGGTATTGTTGCAGCGTGAACTTATTGGCCTCATTTATGAAAACCCAGTCGCACGCCGTACCCTTTGCTGTTTCGGGATCGTCAAAGCTGGCGAACTCGAAAACGCCGCTGCGGCCGCTGGTGGTATTGTTACGCCTGCACACTATCCGGCGCGGGCTTTTATACACCTCGAATAGCTGGCCGAAAGCGCCCCAGCTCCGCAGGATCGTTTGGCAGTCCTCATAGGCTCCGCGCCGTCCCTGCTCATTTGTCATACTGGCCACCAGTACGACGTCCCCCTGGTTGTACGCCTGGAGTAGTAACCACTGGCACGTAGTGTAGGTCTTACCGGCACGGCGCGCCCCCTGGAGCGCCATAAGCGGGCGGCGGCGTTCCAGGTAGGTTACAATTTTCTTATTTAGGGAAATCTCCAGGCGTTCCATTTACTCCAGTACTATAACCACCTCCGGCAGGCTGGTTTGCTCTACCGTTTGTTTCGGTAGCCCGTGCGTTTGGTTGGTAAGGTCAAAGTATAGGCCAGGATCTCCGGCGTTTATTGCGTTAAGCACCGCCTTTACGAAATTGCGGCGCATCGCGGGTTTCGTCTTATCGGCCGCGTACGCCTTTAGCTCCTCCTCGCTGGCCTGGCTCTCCACCCAGCGGTAGAACTCGCGCTGGTTAGCTGCTACGGATCCGTGGCACATAGGATTACCACCAGGCTGGCCGAATTGCGTACGGCGCCCCACCTGGGGATCGTTACCGCCTGGCTGGCCGAAACTGGTAGCCGGTATCTTTTTAGTTTTCGCTTTAGTCATATCGTTATAGCTTTATCGTTTGCGGCTGCAAAGATACGAATAAAAAACCACATTTCCAAATTTTACGCGAAAAATCGCGCGTGGCGCGTTCTTTTTCTTTCGGTTGTAACTTATACGTGTCAAAGTACGAAAGCCCCGCAAATCGCACGAAACGAGCTGCGGCTCCGGCATACGCGCGGGCACGTACGCGGGTGCGCGCCCCTCTACCGCCCCGTAACGGCGGGCGGGCGCCCCTCCTCATTTGAAACCGCCTCGGAAAAGGTCGCGCACGCGTACAAAAAAGGTACGGGGCTGGTTACAAAATTTTTTATTTTTTTTTTTTTTTTTTTTTTTATTACGTGCATACATATATGTATAAGAGTATTTTTTCCGGCTCGAAAAAATAAAAAAAAAAAAAAGAAAACAGCCCCTTTATAATATACTATACTGGTGTATATTATAAAGAAATCGGGCGGCTCTCCTTTGCTTTGTCAAAAATTAGCCCGCGATCGGCAAATTTAACACACGGCAAAACTCCTCGAAAGTTCCCACCAGGTGCGCGATTTTTGAAAAACGCTCCAGCCAAACGGCCTGCTCCGGCCGTGGTTTTTGCTTTTCGTCTTTCTTAAACTCCACCAGGATACAAACCTGGTCGGGGCTTATAAAAAGATCGTCGGGTATCCCTTTGCAGCCGTTTTTCTCCAGCTTACAACATACCCACCCGTTTGCGCGTGCGTGCGCTCTGCATTTACGCTCCAGCTCCAGTTCTTTGCGTTCCATACCTACCTCCTTACTCCGCGTGCCAGTTCTTAAGGTTCTCGAAAGCTTTACGAGCTTTCTTTGACTGCACGCGCATATATAAGCAAATTATTAAATACAAGATCATAAGCCGCCGTTCTTTTTAGCTCCAGCCTGGAAAAGCTCGCACGCTGGCGTATTATCCAAAAATACCCCGCGCCCGTCCGGCGTACGTGCGAACGTCGCGCGCTCGCAATATCCGAAAAATACCTCCTTTTTCCAGTTTCGGTTCTCCGTGTTCCACTCTCCGCGCGCGCACTGGCCGCAAACGTGGCCGGATCCGGCGTGCTTTTTCTTTTCGGTTTCTTTCTTTTTTGCCATAGCTCTTTACTGCTTTGTTAGGGTTAAAAACTCCGCCTGCTCTCTCTCCTTACGCAATAAAGCCGAAACGGCGCGCTCCTCGCACGTATCCTTTGCTACAAAGTAGTGGATTTGTACGTTATTGCGTTGCCCCTGGCGCGCCAGGCGTGCGTTACCCTGGGCAAAAAGTTCGTAATTATAGGTTAGCGTACTCCAAACTATTACGCGCCCGCCGTGCTGGAGGTTAAGGCCGTGGCCAGCGCTCGCGGGGTGCGCTATAAGGCAGTCGATTTCGCGGGCGTTCCATTTCTCCAGGAAATCCTCTTTTTTCACTCCGTACCATTTGACGCCCCGCGCCTCCAGTAGCTCCGTAAGCCATACGGCCTCCTCGCGGAAAGCGTAGAAAAGTAGTACCGGCTCTCCGGCGTCTTTGCAGTCTGCTACAAAATCGGCCACGGCCTCCAGCTTTGCGCTATAGTCCCCGCGTACCGGCTTTACGTTTTCGCCGGTATCCTGGTATATAAAGCCGTCGCAAAGCGTCTGCAGTTTGGCAAACTTTTGGTTTTCGTCAAAGGTCAGCGTTTCGCCTCCGATCTCCATAGCCAGGAAAGCGTCCAGCTCCGAAATAGCCTGTCGGATCTCCTCTCCTACCTCTACCTGGTGCGTGGTATTGGTTACGGCTGGGATCGTTAAGTAATCCTCCGCCGTAAGCGTAAAGATACTGGGCTGGATCGGTGCCAGTAAATCCTCCAGGGTACCGCGTAGCCTCCACTTTTGGAAAGCCAGGCCGGATCCGGCCAGTATGTCCTTAAAATAGGTACCGCGCCAGCCGTAGAAATTCATATCGCCCCAGTTAAGCCCCACCGCTTGCGCCTGGCCGTAAATATCTATCGCGCCGTTAGCCAAAAAGGTGCCAGTAAGCCCCACCTTATACGGTGCGCTTATACTGGCCACTGCCTTTGTGCGCGCGGCCGTGGGGTTTTTGTAGCTGGTTAGCTCGTCGATTATAAGGAAATCGGTTGCGGCGTTTGCGTAGTCCTTAAAGTTATCCCTGGATATTACCTTAATCGGGTGCACTGCATCGCTCCAGGCTTTCCGGCGTTTTTCGGCCGTTCCTTTGCATACCACCATAAGCGCGGCCAGTTCTACCAGCCCCCACTTTTCCGCCTCCGCGATCCAGTTATTTTCTGCTACACGCTTGGGCGCTATAATTATACCGCGTACCTGGTAGTTACGCTTGCGTGCGAACCAGTCCAGCCAGGCCAGCGTCGCGGCGGTCTTTCCCAACCCCATATCCACGGATATAATAGCGTGGGGGTGTTTAGCTATAAAGTTAGCCGTACGCTTTTGGTATTCGTGTAAATCTTGCAGTTTCATATTTGCAAACTATTTGATACGTTAGTGCTTAATTTTTCAATAAATCCGGCGAAATTTCGCTGCGCGTATTCCAGCGCCTCCAGCATTTCGCGGGCTGGGTATATTTTCCCGTCGGGGTGTATTGCGAAGATCATATCCTAAACAATTTCCAAAAATTTAGTAATACCTGGAGCGCAAAGGAAACGGTAAACCGGCAAAACTCGGCCGCTTTGATCTTATCCACGGTGCCGTCGTTTGCGTGCTTACACTTGTAACCGTCAAACCAAAACCTTACGCGGTTACTCCATAAGCATATCCGCCCGTTATAAAAAACACACTCTTTGCAAATCATAGCGATATCATTATTACAAATTTATTCGTTAAAATACTTTGAGCATTTGAAATTCTTGCGCGGCTTATACTCCAAAAAGTCGCAAGTTTTGAAAATTTGGCGCTTATTGCACCAGCGCGCGAAATCCCGCTCGTATAGCGTGGGGTGGCGCTTGTTTTCAAAATCTCGGTAAGGCTGCACAAACGGAGCTATACCTAAATCCTTAAGAACTCGCGCCCTCTCCAGGTCTTGCTCTCTTGTGGAGTTGTAGCCGATCAGTAGGTAGCAGGTAATTTTGGACGGGTGCACGTATTTGCACATTTTCGCAAGCTGGGGTCGCAAATCTATCTGCGGCAAATCCCAGGCTATATGTATCTTACCGACGTGCCTTATTTCGTTCAAAAACGCGGCCTGCTCCTCATCTATAATACGGACGTCCACGCCGTGAAACTTTACGGGCTGGTTTTGCTTTTTAAGATACTCCGCCGCCTCTCTCCATTGTGGATTTGCGAAGAAGTTATTATCCAGTACCTCGATCCACTCCCCGCGCGGGTTTAGCTGGTGGGGTTCTACGTTTCGGATCTTTCCCTCCTTTTGACGTACCAGGCAAAACGGACAAGCGCGTATGCAGCCCCTACTAAAAAACTGCACGCTAAAATTATACTGCGGGTATATGTCGTAATCTAAAAGCCTGCACGCCTCGATCGGTTCGGGTAGCCTGCTTTTAATATCGTACCCAGTACCTCCTTTTATTAGCTCATTACATACATACCCGCGCTCGTCAAAATCCGGCGAAAATGTAAAGATTTTTGACGCGTATATTTTGTCGTATTCGTAAATCCCGAAAAGATCGCGCGGGCGTGCCCACTCCACGAAATCGCCCTGCGCTTTGTGGTATGCGCTTATTTTCATAAGTGCAAAGTTTGGGAAATTGTGCCCGTCCACGTCTATAAGTCCGATTTTCATAATCTTAAAATAGGGTCGGCGTGGCCAGGGTTTCACGTATCCGGCGCTCCGCCTTTGTAAAAAATTCTTTATTTAATTCGTAGCCTATCCACTTGCGGCCGGTTCGTATTGCAGCCACGGCCGTTGTAGCGGATCCCATACACGCGTCCAGGACGGTATCCCCTGGGTTAGTGTACTGGCGTATAAGGTGCGCGATTAGTGCCAGGGGCTTTTGCGTGGGGTGGAACGTATCCACGTCTTTACGAAATTCCAGGACGTTACTTACGGAGCCTTTACCGTCCGGCAAATTGAAAACGCGCCGGTACTTTTCGCGGTAAGCCTGCTCGATTTCGTCCAGCTCGAAAAAGTCCCGATACCCCCCCCAGCGGCTTATTTTGTAGAACTTATCCAAAAGCTCGTACGTTTCAAAGGTGCAAAGGCCAAACTGCACGCAGTCGTACGCTAAAAAGTGCTGCGCCCTGGTGGGTTTGGGTACTCCGGCCTTTATAAAATCCTCCGCTACTTGTTTGTAGTCTTTGCCGATATACTTAACCAGGTCGCGGGCGTAATCGCGTAACGGGTGCACGTTTGCGCTATCGTGCTTTTTAACCCATACGCTTATATCCTCGAAACGGGATACCGGCGCGATATTGGCCAGGAGCGGATTTCCGCAGCTATCCTTATACCAAACCATAGGGTAACAAAACTCCATATTTCGCGCTACAAAGGTACGGAGGTGGGACGTATAAGGCTCCTGGCTAAATAGTACCACCTGGCCGCCTCTACGTAATACGCGCTCGAACTGGTCGAAAAGGTCAGCGGTAGGTATTACCACGTCCCAGGTGGTGTCTTTGTTAAATTTGTCCGTACTCTTTCCGATCCCTTTAATCGTACCGTACGGCGGGTCGCATACTATAAGATCCACGGAGCCGCTGGGTATTTCTCGCATACCCTCCAGGCAGTCCATATTATACAATTTATTCAGCTCCATACGTCAGTCGATTTTTGTAAAGATCGCGGCGCCCTCCGCCATTAGTGCGAACTCCAGCGGCAGATCTATAAGGCTGGAAAACATAAAAAGCACTAAAGCCGAAAAGTGCAGGGCAAAAGCCAGTATTTTTTTAATATCCATAACTTTAGAACGGTAGGTCGTCCGTTTCCGGCTCCGCTTGCGCGTTTGCGTTCGCGTTCGCGTCTGCATCGGTAACGGCGGGGTTATTTATTTCGTTTTTCATTTTTTGCGCGGTATCCTGGAGGTTGGATAGTAGCCAGTAATTACTGGTGGAGTAGCGCGCTCCGTACACCTTTATTACGGCCGCCTCTATCTCCGCCTTACGCTTGTGTGCCTCTACGGTTCCCATACTTTCCGAAAACCAGTCCACGAACGTTTTAAGCGCCACGTGGTTTTGTGCACAAGCTGGGGATTTTGACGGCGTGGATAGTGCCAGGATCCGCTCGATCATAGCGAGTTTGCGTAGGTCTATCTCCAGCTCCTCCGTTACCTCCGTACGGTCGCCTTTTTCCTCGCTTACTGGTGCCAGTTCCTCCGCCCAGGTGCTCCACTCTTTGTCGCGGGTGCTATTCAGTACAAAGGCCGCCCATAAGGCTTTTATTTCGTCAAAGTCCAGGCGCTCCGTTGGCCGTGCCTTAAACTCCACGCTTAAGTAGCGGCGGTCGCTCCAGTCTTTGATAAATTTTTGCAGGCTATCGTTACTTGTAGCTATATAGTTAGGCTGCCCCGTCCACTCGAACTCCTGGCCGTACGGTAAGCGTGCGCGGCCGTTGGAGCTGGTTATAAAGCGCTTAAAGTCCGCGTACATTTTTCCCATATCAGCGAAAAAGCACTCGTCCATAAGTACGGCGTTACACTCCGATATTTTAGGCACCGCAAAACTTTTTACTTGCATCTCGTTTGCCAGGGTGGAACTATAGCGCGCTATATTTGCCTCGTTTGTGTCCCCGTTGAGTAAGCTTACCAGCATCGTAGCGCTGGTGGTTTTGCCGGTTTTCATTGTGGATCCCCAAATATAAAGCATACGCCGCAAGCTATTCGGGAACCGTTCGCCAGCTTTTACCTGCTCCACAAAAAAGTGGATTTTTTCCACGTCCGTATCGCTTAAGCTATACACCCGCTTTACGCGTTCGCAAGCCTCCGCGAATTTTGACGCGTCCGGCGTTACGCTGCTAAATAATTCGGCCGTCCTTTGCTCCAGGCGTTTGCGACTGAAACCGCCGTGCCAAATTTCGCCGGAAAGCGCTACGGGGTACTTATCCAGGCGGCCAGCGTCCGTCATAATTTTGGAGTAACGAGTAAATACGGCTGCGGCGTAGGGGTTTTCTTCGTCCAGGTGTTTTTTGCGCATATAGCCGTCCAGTGTAACCGTACGGATAAATAAGCGTATAGCCTTTTCGATCTCCTCCCTGGTGTCAAAGTCGAATTGCTCCAGCCAGCTTTGCAGGGTACCGCCGTCCTTTTCCCAAAGGAGAAAAGCGCTTACCAGCTCGCAGGGGTTTTCTTTGCCGCCGTCGGTTGTATTGTATTTTGTTATTTTGCTCATAATTTGCAGTATTTTAATAGGTCGCTACCTAAAGCGCCCGCCTCCAGTAAGTCCAAAACGTCGCAGCCTGGAAATACTGGGTTTTTCTCTATCGCGTCGAAAATTTGCCACCCGTTTTCCTGGGCTACCATAGCCCAGCTCCAGTACTGGCCGTGATCGGGTAGTAGCCAAACCTCGCGCCCCTCCAGGGCTTTATTTTTGTCCGCGTTCTTTAGGCCGTTGGATCCTCCGCTGGCCAGCCATACCCACCCGTGCGAAACCTGGGAAAGAACCGCCGCCGTTTTTTCGCTCTCTACTATTACCACCTTATCCGTAGGGTGCGCGTTTAGTAGGTGCTCTCCAAAATAACACTGCTGCAGCTCCACGCCCTCGCGTAGGTGTTTCCAGGCGGGCGCTTTGTGTAACCAGTTCGCGGGGTACGGGTCGTCTTTGTCGCGGTGGCCGTTTGGTTTGTAGGGGATACTCTTACCAGCTCGCACGGTGCCGTCTTTTGCTATTTGCCAAAATACGGTACGGTTCCCGTCGCGGCCGATCTTGTAGCGGTTCCAAATCTCCAGCGCTCTACTTACGCCCAGGAGTTTGCTTACGTACTCGAAAAGCGGGGTGCCGGTATCAGTAACCACGGCGGCCGGATAAAAGCGCAGGGGCGGTTCTATCTTAACCTCCACTGGTTTAATATCTCCGGCGCTTACCTCCTTACCTGGGTATAACTGGTAGCCGCAGCTTTGCTCGCGATCGCACCGGCCGTATTCGGATCCGGCCAGGGTTCTACCGTCCAGGGTGGAAACGTAAGGCACGAAACGGCGCTGGCCACATTTGGGGCAGATCATTTTGCCGCCGCCTTTGCGTAGCGTCCATTTATACTCTCCTACCATATAAGCGTCCCGTTTTCGTAAACGTGTCCGTTACTCCGTACCACGTTCCAGCCTAAACGCTGGGCGGCGCGTACGTAACGCCCGCGCTCCGTTGCAGGCTCTCCGGCGCAAGCGTTTGCCAGCGGGGTTGTATCGTTCGGGTGCGCGGCTTTGTATTTCTCCAAAACCTCCATCGTTCCCGTAATTACTTTCGGGTTTATATAATTCCTCTTTGCCATAGTTTACAAAATTTTTAGTAAAATTTGCGATTTGCGGGGCTTTCGTGCTTTCGCTGGTAACTTGTACCACCCAGGCGGCAAAAGCCGCGCAAATCGCCTAAAATTAGCCTCCAGGGTTTAGAACGGTAAATCGTCCTCTCCCTCCGTTGCTCCGATCGGTTTTTTTGGGGGCGCGCCGGTTTGGATCGCTCCAGGTAGCGCGCCGTCCTTTTGGTCGGTGTCGAGGTCTGCATCGTCCGCCTCCTCGAAAGCCTGGCCAGCAAACGGGTTTTGCTCGATCGGGCTTATCATTATATTATTAACCCAGTAGCCGGACGGGCTTAACGGGTTCGCGTCGTTTTTCGCTTTGCGTGTAAAATCTATTTGCACGTTGTAGCGGTTTGCCTCCAGCTCCGCGTT
>Ga0310690_10003937_pt1 | contig 21664 bp, 20 predicted proteins | sample AusTroGonzalo_MG_2_FD_207661 | JGI IMG/M metagenome (GOLD analysis project Ga0310690, IMG submission 207661) | Bovine rumen microbial communities from tropical cattle in Woodstock, Queensland, Australia - Gonzalo_04 (v2) (version 2) | ecosystem: Host-associated > Mammals > Digestive system >... | reverse complement strand
CAAAAGTAGTAGCTGAATGTTGGTTAGGAGAAAAGCCTGACGGTTATGAAATAGACCATATAGACAGGAATTCTCATAACAATGATTATCGAAATTTACGGTACGTAACAAAAAGTGAACAAATGAAAAATCGTGACCACAGTAAAATATCTGCAATTGGCAAAAAGAATCTTGAAAGACAACAAGAAGCTTTATCAAAAGCAGTAGAAATTACTGGACGCGGCGAAACAAAGTGGTTCCGTTCTATGTCTCAAGCAGCATATTATATGGCTCAAATATACGGAAAAACTTCTGAACATATACGTGCTAAGCTAAAGAAAAGACGTTCTCGTATATATGAATATGACATAAATTATCTACGAAATGTAGAGACTGCAAGCAGTCGCTCTACGGAGCAAGGAACAGTCCAATCTTCAATGGAATGAAGATAGTACTTAACCGGCACCCTTAAGCGCTGGAACGAAGGAAAACAGGCCGAAGAACGCGACCGTGTGAAACACAAAGTTTAATTGCACACTGTAAGAATAATAAAAAAGACGCTGCCTTATACAGTGTCTTTTTTTATTTGTTATAAAGCGCTTATAGGGCGACTTCGTCGCACCTAATAGCATCCTAATGAGAAACAATATATTATACAGGGTGATAATCATGGCTGAAATAATAAGACCCACTCAAAGACGTAGAAGTGCCTCTATCGTTGTAAAAGAAGTCAAACCAATCATTCCACCGAATCTTCCTCGGATGTCAGTGCCTCAGTTCAGAGAAGAGGCAGTCCGTATTTTAGAAGATAGATTATTATTTCTCGGGATTATTATACCCAAGAGTAAAATAAAGAGATTGGCTCCTGCTCTTATAGATATAGGTAAGAAGTACTACGAACTTGCGGAACAAAAAGTTGAATTTTAAAGGAGTTGTTTTATCGTGAAAAGCTACATTCAGGAGTCTCGTAAGATAATCAGTGACTTTAGCGGACTCCTGTTTGAGGCTCCGTTAATTTACGAGGAGCTATATAAATCAATTGGACATTGTGATAGACAAGTCGCTGATATAACTCATGATATAGAATTCCTTGATTTCGATAAAGAAAAAGGATATAAGAAACTCATGGAATTAAAGAAGAATCGTAAAACTCGTCGCAAGAACAAGGAGATAATGGAGTTTGTTAAAATCTTAAAGAACTTCGGAGAGAATCACACTAAGCTTGTAGACGAACTTAATGATTTACTGAAACAGTACGATTCGATTATCAAGGAACAGTCAGAACGTGTATATACTCCAAAAGAAAATAAGAATGCTATGTCAGGCCATAGACATTTTACTAGTGAAGTAGACCGTCAGATAGAAACAAAAGGGGATGATTAAATGTACTATCCACTTCATGTCCATACTGCTATTGGTTCTATTGGCGATTCTACTTTAAGAATAAAAGATTATGTCCTAAGAGGAAAAGAATACGGTCTGGATAGTTTGGCGGTTACTGACCACGGAAGCATGAGTGCGATGTACACATTCGCAAAAGAGTGTAAAGAACATGGAATTACTCCAGTTATTGGCATGGAAGCATATGAAGTAGACGACGCCGATATCAAAGACAAAGAACAGAGATTTAATTATAACCATCTTGTTCTATTGGCAAAGAATAACACTGGATTAAAGAACCTACTAAAAATACACAACGATGCTCAGATTCGAGGATTTTATTATAAACCCAGAACTGACATGAATGCTTTAAAACGTTGGGGTAGGGGAATAATCGCTCTGTCTGCATGTATAGCAGGAACTATTCCACAGGCAATCTTGAACGGTGACGATAAGAAAGCTATTGAAAAAATTAGCTTTTATAAAGAATGCTTCGATGAATTTTATCTTGAGATTCAACCAGGAGGGTTCAAAGAACAGATAGAGGTTAACGATGGAATCATCGAATTATCTCGAATTACTAATACACCAATAGTCGTTACCAACGATATACATTATTTAGGTCGGGATGATTATCTCGTACACGACTATCATGTTAAGCTTGGTAGAAGTAAAGATAAAGAAAAGATTCCAGAGGGGATGGTATATCCAGATAAGTGTTACTGGTTCATGAAAGACGTGTTTATTGAATCTGCTTTTCACTATACTGATAAGGTTACTCTTAATATGGTTCGCCAGGGCATGAGAAATGCAGATAAAATCATTCACTCTTGTAGAACAGAAATAGAATCCGGAGTTCAGATGCCTAAATTTGATTGCGAAGATGAACAGGCAGAGTTATATTCTCGTTGTTACGAGAAGTTAAACGAGATTATACAGAGTGTTCCCAATCCGGAAGAATATACCGACAGACTCGAAAAAGAGTTAAAAGTTATAACTGACAAAGGATTTTGTGGTTACTTTCTTGTTGTTCAAGATTACTGCCAGTGGGCTAGAGGTAACGGAGTAAATATTGCCTATGCTAGAGGTTCAGCTAGCGGAAGCCTTGTTACGTATTTACTAGGTATATCTGCTCCTGACCCAATTTATTACAGACTTCTTTTTGAGAGATTCTTAGACCCTCACAGAGAAGCTATCCCAGATATAGATGTAGACATGGGCTCTGCAGGAAGAGAAAAAGTATTTCAGTATGTTGTAGATAAATATGGTTTTGAACACTGTGCTCAAATTTCTGCTATTCATATTCGCAAAGCAAAAGGCGCGATAAAAGATGCTGCTAGAATTCTTGGACTACCGGTTAATCTTGCTAACGAAATATCAAGGTTAATCCCTACGGTATTTTACGGAGACGATGGAGAAAAGCAAAAGGATTTAAGCATAGATGAGAGCTGTGATAAGATTCCTGAGTTAAAAAAGTTTAGGAATAAATACCCTGAACTATTTAATTTAGCAACGTCACTCGAAGGACTTCCCAGTTCGACGAGTATTCATGCAGCTGGCGTAGCTATCAGTCCTAGAAATTTAATGGATACTGTTCCTCTAATACGTTCTAATCGTGAAGGATTACTTGCTACAAGTCTCACTTTAGAAGACGCTGAAGAACAGTTAGTGAAATTTGATTTCTTAGGACTCGATACAATTGATGTTGTTTGTAACACAGAAAGAGAGTTAGGCCTTAAGTTTAATAATCGTGACGTTGAATCATATAATGATGAGGATGTATGGTCAGTCATTGGCAGTAAGTACACTACTGGAGTATTTCAGCTTGGTAGTTCCGTTTATAAACAGAGAATGCCAAGATTAAAGCCTACAAGCATATCTGAGTTATCAGCATGTCTTGCTCTTGTTAGAGGACCAAGTATATCTGCGAAGGCAGATGAAACGTATATGAATATCGTAGAGGGAAAATCAAAGATAAAAAAGATACATCCTATCTATGATAAGATAACCAAAGACACAAACGGTATTCTGCTGTATCAAGAACAAGTTATGAGGTTAGCTGTAGCTGTAGGCATGGACCTGAGCACTGGATATAAGATAGTAAAACTGAGCGCTAAGAAGAAGCATGAAGAGTTACTAAAATACAAAGAAGAGTTTATCCGATTAGCAATAGAAAAAGGATGCTCAAAGAAAATAGCTCAAGATATGTTTAAATTGATTGAGCTTAGCGCCGAGTATAGTTTTAACATGAGTCATTCTGTAAGCTATGCGATGCTAGCTTATGAAAGTGCCTGGCTGAAATATCATTATACTGCAGAGTTCATGAAGCAACTCTTATCGAATAAATTTATCAATGGCAAGAAAACAGAATATGCTGCTGTAATCAAGGATTCTATAGATTGTGGTCTTAAGCTACTACCGCCAGATATAAATAAATCCGAATGGGAATTTTCCATAGAAGATGGAGATATCCGTTTAGGATTATGTGCCATCAAGGGGCTTGGAGATAAAGCTGCTGCCCATCTACTAGAAAAGAGAAAAGAAATCGGTGGGGAGTTTGACGGAATTGCACAGTTTATAGATTCTACTGAGAAAAGAAAGTTTAATAAGTCTAAAGTTATAGTAGGCATATTCTCAGGATTGTTTGACTCGTTAATTGGCAAGAAAGAATCACGCCGTTCGATTTACGAGTGGTATTGCAAAACTTATTTGAATGAAGAACCTTTGGATTTGATAACAGTCACAAAGGATTTTCAGATAGATACTAAATCAAAGGCGAAGAAGACCTTGGAGAAATTATTCTTCGGAGCCGCAATATCAACCACTGAAAGGGGAAAGAAAAAATGAAAAAGCAAGTATTAGGTATTCTCATGGGAGTTATGGTCACAAGTTCGAGTGTAGCAGGAGCAGCTTCTTATGTAAGCTCATACGGTTATAACAATTCTGCTAGCTACGGCAATCCACCTCAGAACAGTTATAGTTATAACCAACAGCAGGGCAACTACGGTCAACAGCAGAATAGCTACGGCCAGTATCAGAGCAATTACAATCAGCAGAGTAACAATATAACTGCCAACGTTAACGTGAACTTTAATGGTTCTGGCGTTGATTACGAAGGCGGCTATGTTTATGCTACTGGTACTGGCATTCTCGATTACGGTGGAATGATTGGTTCGGAGGATTTAGCTCGTGAGGCTGCAATCGTTGACGCTCAACGTTATCTCGTTGGTGCAGTTGATGGAGCACAAATCGATTCAGAAACCACTGTCGAGATGAAGCGTTTGAGAAACGATACAATTACCCGTAGGATTTCCGGTATCGTTCGTGGAGCTATTATCGTTGACGAGGGCCTGTCAAAGAGCGGTCAGTCTTATTACGTAAAAATGATTATGCCTCTTTACGGTAATAATTCTGTAGCTAGTGCCGTAATGTATGATTTGCCACAGCGTGCACCTGAACCTGTACCTCAGGTAATTACTCCAGTGATACCTCCGCAGGAGGTCCATCAGTATCGTCAGGCCGGTTATACTGGTCTCGTAGTCGATGCTCAGGGACTTGGGCTTCAGCCATGTATGAGTCCAGTTGTCTTTGACACGAACGGGCGTGCTATCTATGGCGTAAAGAACATTGATTCAAACTTCGCCATTAATAAAGGTATGGTTAGCTATGTTCGTAGTCTTGCAGAGCTTCAGTATTCTACTGGCAAAGAACAGCGTGCAGGTTGGAATCCGCTCATTATCAAGGCAGTCGGAGTACGTGGTGGTCCTAATAGCGTAAACAACGTGAACGTTGTCGTTACACCTGAAGACGGAGACCGTATTCTCTTGGCAAACCAGAGTGGACATTTCCTTGAGAACTGCGCTGTCGTATTTGCACGGTAAATAAATAGGGGAGGTGTAAGCCTCCCCTCTTACTGAGGTGAAGTTATGCATACAAAAGTGAAAAGTTTGTTCCTGACAGTTATTTTTCTTCTTACTGTTGCGATTAGTGGATGTAATTCTAATCAAAGTTCTACTCCTCCAGAGTATTCTAGTTCTCCGTCGTATAGCGTAGAAGTGCCAGACTTTTCTGCAATAGATAAAACAAAGATTGTGGAAGAGTATTCGCCACTAGATAATCTCGGACGTTGTGGTACTGCATTTGCGATAGTTGGCAAAGAAACCATGCCGACGAAGAAGCGTGGAGAAATTGGAAACGTAAGGCCAACTGGTTGGCATACTGTTCGATATGACGATGTTATCAGAGATAAGTATCTGTATAATCGTTGCCACTTAATTGCATTTTCTCTTGCCGGTGAAAATGCTAACCCACTAAATCTTATAACAGGAACACGTTATCTAAATGTAGAAGGCATGCTCCCTTACGAGAAGAAAGTTCTTGAATATATAAGGAAGACAGGGAATCATGTTATGTATAGAGTAACGCCTGATTTCCGTGGAGACGAACTTGTTTGTCGTGGAGTATACATTGAAGCCATGTCAGTAGAAGATAATGGCAGTGGAATATCGTTTAATGTATATTGCTATAACGTACAACCTGGAGTTAAAATTAATTATCAAACAGGTGAAAGCGAGTTAGCTAAATGAATCCGTTTAAAAACGACTGGTACGATTTCTTTGAGGAACAATCTCAAGAGGATTACTATTTGTCTCTTAGGGAGTTCCTCATAAATGAGTACCGAGAAAAAATAGTATATCCGAATATGTACCACATATTTACGGCTATGCATAAGACAAGTTTAGAAGATACTAAAGTGGTTATTCTTGGACAGGACCCGTACCATAATCCAGGACAAGCCCATGGATTAAGTTTTTCAGTTAAATCAGGTGTCCGAATACCACCTAGTCTTTTGAATGTGTACAAAGAACTACACGATGATTTAGGTATTAAACGCCCTAAAACAGGATGTCTATTGCCGTGGGCAGAGCAGGGCGTGTTATTACTAAATACGGTTTTAACTGTTAGAGCACATGAACCTAACTCTCATAGAAATCAAGGATGGGAAAAGTTTACGGATGGAATTATACGTCTCGTAAACCAGAAGGATAAACCAGTAGTGTTTATACTCTGGGGAGCTCCAGCTGGAAAGAAGAAGAAAATGATAACGAATCCTAAGCATTTGGTTCTTACTAGTGCTCATCCGAGTCCTCTGTCAGCTAGTAAAGGATTCTTCGGAAGTAAACCGTTTTCAAAGACAAATAACTTTTTAAAGTCCGTATACAATCATGGAATTGAATGGGCTCTATAAATATGATATAATTTGAAAGGATGATTTTGCTATGACACTTACTGTAGAATTTCTTAGTGACTTTTATTGGATTCCGTGGTTTGATTTCTGTTGGAATTCAGGAGAAAAAGACGGAAACAACGACAAGGTTATTACGTTCGGTTGGGGAAGTACTAGCTTCTTGTTCACGAACTTTTCTACCGTTGCGACTATACGTCGTTGGAGACTGATTTGCGACACAGTTGTAGACGACGAAAAGAAAATGGATAAGATTGATGATATATCGACCAGTAACGTATACACAAAAGAAGACGTAAGGCAACTTGTAAAAAGGGTTATGCTTGGCGAGGAGTGATACCATGCTAATTCTTATGCACTATTTAAATGATGCATATTATCGTCTGCATAATCTGCAGACTAAATTTGAAAATGAAATACGTAGCAGAGAGAAACGCGCTGAAAAAGAGGCCGAAGGTAAAAAGCTGAGAGAGAAAGCTGAATTCGATTTCGGAAATTCCAAGGCTGCTTTACAGAATGCGTTTCTCGATATGGCTATGGTAATCGAGGAATCCCGAGAGCTTGATAATGACGGAAGAACTGCTCCTCTTATAGCTCTCGGGTCTATTATTCCTATAGTAGAACTGAGAATCAAAGAGGTAAAGACTTTAGAAGACGCTGTATCTGTTATTAAGATGTTAATAAACCCTCTAACAGATTTTATCGAAAGAGGATATATTCACAACTTTACTGCGTATAGTTATGGAAGTCATTTTCGTAACGTTTGGGATACCTACGGTAGCAACCAGGCTCGTATGAGCGAATATGTGTCTAGTCTTATTGAGAGGGCTATCGTTTATCCTAATCATGATATAAACGTGCTTGAAATGCACTGTCGCGAAAAAGACATGGTGCCAGATACATTTGCTGGACATCCTAATGTCAGACTTTATGGTCTTGACAGCAGTAAGATTGTTCAAAGAAGTTCTCGAGAGAAATACCGTAGAATCATTTACGGCAATCTAAAAGGATGCGTTATTACTAACGATAGTTTTGATATCGTATTCTGTTTTCCGCCAGTTACAAAAGAGAAAACAATGAAAATGGGAGTCATTTCTCGTAACGAGAGAGATATGCTTCGTAGGTCTAGCGATTTCCTTAAGATTGGTGGCACTCTTGTATATGCTCTCCCGTATTACAGATATACACGAGATATCTGTGAATATATTGCTAAGAATTATATCAATATCCAGATTTTCTCCACATGGGGAGACATGGATATGGATAGTTCTAAGTATATATATGTCATAGGACAGCGCAAGTCAGCTATCATGAATGATTCTGTCGACATAGTTGCTCTTAACACGTTAAGAAATCTTCCTCTCCACTGGAAAGAACTTGTGAGTATGAATCCTAAAGAGTTGGCGCCGATTCAAATACCAGACAAGTTCGTCGAGGTTAAAAGATTCCGTGGCAGTGAACTCAACGAAGAGGAAATAGAAGAATTATATGCTTCTAGCCGTTGTACAGCTTCGTTCTGGAAGGACCAAAACGTAGAGAAACTTAGCGAAGCAAAGTCTAGACCGTTACTTCCGTTTAACGTGGGGCAATTAGGATTAGTGCTTACGAGTGGATGCCTCGATGGAATAATCGAAGAACCAGACGGAAGTAAACATGCTGTTAAGGGGCGCGTAATCAAACGCGTAGAAAAAACAGAAGATATCGACAGTCAAAGTCATCAGATTCAAGTTACGAGTACTGTTAGCAATCGTGTTGAAATCAATGCGTTTCTTCCAGACGGTACATATAAATGCTTAGCATAATCAGGAAGGAGAATTCTCTATGGAATTTACGAGCGATAGCCCAACTAAAAGAATGTCCGTGAAAGATTTTCGGGATACTGGCTTGCTTATGTTTATAAATCAGATTCTTCATGTCTTTGGTTGGGTAATTTGTGCCGTCGGCGAAGGAGACGATATGTATCTTGTTCCGGCTAGAACAAATTTCCGTGGCTTTACACAATCCAGCATAGACAGTAACTATGAAAAAGTAGCACGCTGGATTCGTGATAACGGGAAAGAAATATACGACGAAGCCGGTTGGAACGGGAAGGGATGATAGCTCTTGTTGTATAGTGGAAGTGTTAACAGAGGTTCAAGACTTAACGTTAATCTCGGCGCCTATGATAGGGGTGGAGAGGGCGTAGTATTCATGAGTGCGTTTGGATACACAGGAGCAATAAAACTTGCGTCTAAGGAGCTCAAGAAAAAATGTAACGTGAGCATTAACTGGAACAGTTTTGTTATGCAGCCGAAAACACTTGAAGTGTTCTCAAGTCATATGTCCGAATCGGAGTATTCTCATCTTATTGCGTATAAAAAAGATTGCACTTACGTAAGCGATAGTAAAGAAAGAATTAAGTTCTTTGCGTTTATTCAGGATAAAGAGTGCTCGGAGTGGAATGACATCTATGCTATGTCTAACACTGGAGAATATCCCGAGAAACTTACAAGTGTAATATTTGATAAGCTTTATAAGATGAGTCCTGCTCCTATACTTCGCGATTGGATTCCGTATCTCATGACTAACTTTATTAATGGCGGAGACTTGAGAGAAATAACTACGATTGCTAGCGATAACGAAACTCCGTTTAAGTGTTTTGTTCTTGATATCAGCGTAGAAGATGTAGTTCATCGTATTCAAAGAGGACTCCGCTCTAACAGAATAAACATTGGTGGTATAAACGAGACAAGTGTTTTTATGCAGGAGGTTCAGGGTATAGACGCTTATCTGAATGAGTTCTCTGATGTTCTTACGAGAAAAATTCAGAACAGTTTTACTCCGATGTTTGTTCCTGGTACTGACAAATATGACATTGACCTTGAGTCCGTAGCTGATTATATGTATGACCATGACCATATAAAATTGTATCCAGCACAAAAGGATATAGCACAGGCAGTTACGAATTCTTTTTCTCTCGGAAACAAGTGTTCGTTTATTATCGGTGAATGTGGTTCGGGTATTGACGGAGACATTAAAATTGTAATATGATGTCTTTAATGCCATCCTAGGCCAAAGACAGTAAGAAGACCTAGGATTGATAGGCCGGAATTAAGCTGGAAGGATGCTAATCACATCTAATCAGAGTCCGAAGGCGCTGTTAAATTAGACAGCTAAGCTGTATAAAGTTCTTATCAAACTGAAATCAGTGATAACCGTATATTAAAAATCGGTTAGTCAGGCGCAACGAGTAGTTCTTGAAATAATAGAACCACGAGTCCGGTCCATGTTTACTGTTTTACTTATATCAATAAGCTGCATGCAAAAGGTACTCTAAGCTGGAATGGAATTGACCATTCGATGAAAATGAGGGTAACCTCCAGAGCGTGAGATAAAGAACTCACGGTTAATAACAATCTGAAAACCGCAATGGCGATAGCGGCAGTGACTGTTCACTTTGGTGAAATGAAGAGAAACGTTGCTACTGATTACATGACAAATATAGTTATGTGTCCAGGGCATCTCGTAAATACTTGGAAACGAGAGATTGAGAATCGTGCACCGCGAAGTGAGGCTATTATCGTTAAAGACTTTGACCATCTGTTAAGCATAATGCCACTGATTAACGGAGAAAAGAGACATAGTCACTTATGGCTCATATTGTCGAAGGAAACGGCAAAGTTTGGATACGACAAGCGTCCTGGGGTAATTTGGAGAGAGAACAGGAGAATTCCTGGAACTCTTACTGGAGAGCACGGAGTGTTCTGCTGTCCAGAATGTGGTCAACCACTGTATTATTGTACCTATGAAGGGCGCGGTAGGTATCGCAGAGAAACAAAACACTATCTAAAAGAAACTGCTTTTAGACAACCGAGTGTTAAAAATAACAATCTTCGTTGCACAAATACAGTCAGAAAGTGGAATCAAAATACCAGTTCATACGAGTGGAAAGAATGTGGTTGTGACCTCTGGGTCCCGAGTACAAAGGAAACACTTTGGGATGGTCAAGAAGGTCATGAGAATCGTTGGATAAAACTTGGCAAAGCTGGTTGGATTCAGAAGCAGCATGTACAAAGAGTCTACGATAGAATTGTTGCTCAAGAGAATCAGACTAACGATGACGCTACACTGCTTGCTGCGCTCAACGATGAAATCAACGGAGAAGGCGCTCTTCAAAAAGCTCCTAGAAAATATCCTATCGCTAAGTATATTCGCAGATATCTCAAGGGGAAGATAAATTACTTCCTCGCGGACGAATGTCACGAATTAAAAGCAAAGGATTCGCTTCAGGGAGAAAGCTTTGGCGATTTGATTTATACTGCTAAGCATGTCCTTGCTCTTACAGGTACATTGTTAAATGGATACGCAAGCGGAATATATTATATCTTGTTCCGAATGTTTGCAAAGAAGATGCTTAAAGAAGGATATGAATTCAATAACGGAGCTGAATTCTCAAAGGACTACGGAGTTACTAAACAGTCTCAGTGGTACGAAATGGGAAGAAACGGTCGTCTTGGCGATTCCTCTGGCAGCAGCACCGTAAAGGAATTGCCTGGCATTAGTCCAATTGTGTTTACGAAGTTCTTACTCGAAAACGCTGCGTTTATTAGTCTTGACGATATTGCAGAGGCATTGCCAGGGTACGAAGAAATACCAGTGCCTCTTGACATGCCAGACGACTTAAGAACAGCGTATCAGAATCTTGAGGAAGCAGTTCACAATGGACTTAGACTTGCTAGTAAGAGTTCTAAGGTATTGTCTCAAATGATTCAGCTCTTGAGCGTGTATCCTGACCAACCTTATGACCAACCATGTGTTTATGACCCCGAGACTGGCGACGTTCTGGTAGTTCCTGATGAGATTAGTTCTACTAATAGAGTGAAGGAAGATGCGTTACTCGACATAGTTTCTCGTAAAGTAGATAGTGGTGAAAAGGTTCTCGTATACTACACTTGGACACACAGAACAGACGTAGCTAGCAGAGTTCCTCAGTATCTAATCGACAACGGATTCTCTGTCGCGGTCTTGGATAACAAAGTTAAACCAGCTGATAGAGAAAACTGGATTCAGAAAAAGGTAAGCGAAGGAGTTCAGGTTCTTTTCTGTAACCCTAAACTTGTTGAAACAGGATTGACTCTTCTTGATTTTACGACTATAGTATATTATCAGATGGGATATAATCTGTATACAATGAGACAGGCTAGCCGCCGAAGCTGGAGAATCAATCAGAATCACGACGTTCAGGTATATTTCCTGTATTATCGCGGTACAGTTCAAGAGCAAGCTCTTAGTCTTATGGCTACGAAGCTTCAGGCCGCGATGGCTATCGAAGGCAAATTCTCTGAAGAGGGCTTAAACGCTATGAGCAATAACGAAGATATACTTACTCAGATTGCTAGTAGTGTTACTGAAGGAATCAAGAATACAGTTGATGTTCAGGTATTCCAGAAGAATCAGATTAAGAGCCACAAAGAGATTATCGAAGAAAAGAGATTAACTGAAATTGAACATTCTATAATTATTCCGTATGACTTAACTACCGTTAAGACAAAGAAGAAGAAAAAGAGTGCTCTCGATTACGGTTTCTCTGCAGGGAATCCTGAAACTATGGCTATCATGAAAAAGCTCATGGGATTCAGTTGATAAACAGATTAGGTGTTACTCTTCTGTAACACCTTTCTGTTTTATATACAGATTGTAAAATGTCGTAATATAGTTTTGGGGTGAGAACGTTGAGACTGCTTGATGCGAACAGGTTTCTTTCAGTAAAGAAAAAGATACCTATACTTACTGAAAGAATAACTGACACTAGTATCGGAAATATTAATAAGATATTCCGAAAGTACTTTATTGGTAATGGCGTTGATAGCATTCAAGCTAAATACAAAGATACAGTAAAATCGATTATCATGGTTAACATGGTATTCAAGAACACTAGAATGTCTTTTGTCTTTTCGTTCAAACCGATAAAGCAAAGAATGTATGAAGAAGTAACTAGAAGAATTCAGGATGCGTTTACACCGATACTGAATAATCTATATTCTTTTTCTACTGAACGAAGAGGAGGACGAGTTCATGTTGCGACTGAAGAGAATAGTCCATCCGTTTGATTTTATGTTTGATAGTACAGGCGAAATACTTATGTACGGAGATTTCTATTACGAAGACGACGAAGATGTAGACACTCACGGTCATCCGTATAGAATCCGTGCCACGACGTATCAGAACCTAAAGAACCAACGGAAAAAGGATAATTGGGATTATACTACATTGAATAATGCTGAGACTTTACGAGATTACGAAAAGCAATTAAAAGATGCAGAACACGAATTATTCAAAGAAAGTGTTTTATCTCGTAAAGTATGGAATAAAGATTCACAGAACAACGATAAGGATGCGGGTGAATACTAATGGCAGAAGAACAAGAAAAAAGTACACAAGAGACTGATACCAAGACTAAAACAAAACTTACTTCAACCCAAGCAGTTGAACTTCGTGCTAGATATCTTGACCAAGCTGAATTCTATAATATATTTGACCCAGTCCTTACTTGTTCAAAAAATGAAATACCTATGACTGTTAATCCTGTAGTAGCACCAGTAGGATGTCACTATAGAACGCAACATCTTTCTGAATTAACTTCTAAAGGATATTCAAACGAAGATGCTTACAACGCCATGGCAAAATTAGAACAGTATGCAACTAGCAAGAATTATACTGTCCCCTCTGACGAAGAGTTAATTGCTTGGGCAAAAGAAAAAGGAATCAATATTTTACAAGAAAGTAATAAATCAAATACGAACAGCGAAAACAAAAAAGAATCAGCTACCAGTGAACAGATTGAAAAAGCAAAAGAACAAGCAAAGCCAGGGCCAGGTGACGCAATAGTCACTGTCCTGAAGAACCAAGACAACCCTACGCAAAAGTTTGATGAAAAGGATTATACTGAATGGCTCTGTGAAGTATATAATGGTTTGTGTAGAGCTGAAGGACAAAAGCCTCAGATTCCTACTAGTATATGTGTGTCTATTGCGCTTGCTAAAACCGGATTTATAAATACAGAGATAGGCCAGTTTAACTTTTGGAAGCTTCCTCATGACGATAGTCTTACAACTCTCGTATCTGATGAAGGGCGAGCTTCATTTTCGTCTGCTGAAGCAGGTGCGAATGCGTGTCTTATAGTGTGTCACAGAGATAATTTCAAGGAAGCACTTAAGCCACTAAAAGACAAAATGTGGGAAACCCCTGAAGAAGATAAACAAAAAGCTACTAAGATAATCCTTGATAAACTTGATACTTCTACCGGTAGTGCATTATATGATAAGGTAGATGAATTCGTTAAGAAATTTAATCTCAGAGAATGGGATACAGATAAAAAGGTTAGCGAAGGTGGCCACGCTGACCAAAACACAAAAGAGAATTCTAAATCCGGCAAAAACGGAAGCAATATGCAGGATAAGATGCAAAAGGCTGCTGCTAGAGTTGCTGCTCTATTAGAAAAAAATGGAAGCGGTTGGGAAATTATTCCAGTCGGAGCAGACCATGTAAGAGTCATAAAACTTCCACGAGGGAAAACTCCAGCAGAACCAATTTACCCTGATTTTATAACTGTTGGAGATACTGTTCCAGAATGGGTAATGTCAGAAACCTATGCTCAGTTAAAAGAGATGGCTGAAAAGAAAGCGTTTGAAGAAGCCGGCTTAAAGCTGAGTGATAGCAAGAGAGAAAGGCTCGAAGCTGTCGGAAAAGAAATTGAGCAGTTCAAAGAAACTCAGTTTAATGCATGGTGTAATTCAAACGGTGTAAAATATGATGACGAAACTAGCAAATCTGAAGCAAAAGAGAAATATGAACAGGCTATGAAAGAAAAACCTGAAGACTTTAGTGATGGTATTTGGCTACCTGATGACGCAAGCAAATCAAAGTATAAAGCACTCATGGAAAAGAAAGCAAGTTGTGCAGGAACTTCTGCAACTTCAGAGGCGTACAAGAGCTATCAGAATAACCTGCAATCTGTTAAACAAGAGATAGCAAGTCGTGAAGGTAATTGGAATCAGGATAGTGGCCATGCTGTATATACTGGCAATGCCGGAAGAGGCGCTGCTGGAAGCAGTAGCGGTAGCGGTACAGGTAGCAATAGGTCTAGTAACGCTAACGTAGAAAAGATGGTTCAGTGGGCATTAAATATTGCCCAAGACGATTCACATGGATATTCTCAAGAAAATAGATTAGGAGACCCTGATTATGACTGTTCTTCGTTTGTGTATTCTGCTCTCAAGAACGCAGGATTTGATGTAGGCATGGGTAACGGAGATACAATCGGCGATGATTTAAAGAATTGCGGATGGGAAGAACACGATTTTGATAATTCCATGGTGTCTAGTTTATCTCGTGGAGATATAATGTGGTTTAACGGGCATGTTGCTATCTATATAGGTGATGGCCATACTGTAGAAGCAACTGGAAGTTGGGCAGGAGAAGCTACACCTGGTGACCAACATCTGCAAGACGACGGTGAAATTGGACAATACGATGTTGTTAGAAGTAGTAGGCCGTATACTAAGTTCTACCATTATCCAGAAAAAAGTTCAAACGAAAAAGAAGAAAGTAAGCCTAAGGAAGAAGAAAAGCCCAAGGAAGAGGATAAGCCCAAAGAAGAAGAAAAACCTAAAGAAGAAGATAAGTCTAAAGAACAGAAACAAGACAGTTAATAGCACAAGATTGTATAGACCTGAATACGAGGTGATTTAAATGCCAGAACCGTCTGATAACACTACAGATACTAAAGAACAACAGAAAACTGAATCTACACAAACTCCGCCTCAAACTGATAACAATAAAACAGAAACAAGCAAACAGCCTGAATCTAACGAATCTAAAGAAGATACCGCTAAAACAGAAGATAAAGAATCAGGGAGTAATAAACAAGCCGTAACTGATAATACTCAGGCCGGCATGAGTGACGACGAGAAAAAAGAAGCAGGTGGGGAGCTTACTTCTACAAACTCAGGTAAAAAATTTGGCTCTGATATAGACAAAGAGAAGAATGCTAAACTTGCCAAGGAGCATCCAGAGATGACTGTAGATGGTATATACTATGCTACAGAAGAAGCTCGAGATAAGGCTTTAAAAGAGAAAGAAGAACGTATAGCTAAAGAATCGGCCCAGGCGACCGCAGAAGCTAAAGCAGAAGCTGCTCAACTTGCTCAATCTCTTAAGACAATACAAAAGACTCTCTACGGCAATAATGCAGAAGTATACGGACAGTTAGGTGGGGATATTGGAGGGATTCAGTTAAACGCTGCTCTCGGTGATGCTGCTAGCGTTAGGTCAAGACAAAGACTACTCGATTTCAATAAGTTTTTAATGGACTATAAAGAGCCGAGTAGTGGAAAACCACCTCACAATAAAGACCCGTTTCCCGTTGACAATAAGATAGAAGAATTCGAAGCTCATAACCCTACGATTAAGATACATGAGGTTACTACTCATGTTCACGGAGAAGCAGCGACTATCGCTGCAATGCATACGTCTGACGCAGCTGAAAAAAGAATAGTTCATTTAGAGAATAACATGGCAACTGTCATGAGATATCTATTCAGACTCGGAAGCAGAGTCATGATAAACTGCGTGTACTACGGAGGCCAAACTACGTTTGAAAAATACAAGTGTATTAGGTGTATGCGTAGTGATAGAATCGGCGATGGTCAGATGATGCAAATAGACCAATGCATGGCTTGTACTAGATACGAGCCTGTATTTGGTCAAGTTTACGAGATAATGAATGACCTCGGTATCAACGTTGCTCAAGTTCTTGATGATAATCAGATGTCTTATATGAACAACGAAGACTATATAAAGATGTCTCGTATAGAAGAATTTCAAGAAGCACACGAACGGGCAAAGATAAAACTTTCTGAAGTTTGTCGTGCACAGAATCAAGACGATAAAGGATTTGACCTATACTGGGGAAACGGAATTAAAGTTAACTGGACTCTTGTTCCAGTAGAAGACCAGAAATGTCACATTAACTGGAGACAAAGTATTAATGATGACGGCTCTAGGTTAGGAAGATTAGCTTCTTGGATGGACCAAGCGGACCTTGGTGGCTTAGGCGGCGGAGCCGGCATGGCAACCAATAGCAAGAAAAAGACTAATCTATATATCGAGAACCAAAAAGCTATGGATAGTAATCAAGGAAATACTATCTATGGTAAATGGGTGCAGGCTGCAATTGACTTTACTCATAATAAGATAGACGTTGCAGCAACAGCCTATAGCAATCACTACGGTGAAGTGAACGATGCTATCGGTTCTAATAAAGACATAGACCCATTGGCAGTTCTGTCTGCTTCAATAGCAGCAGAAGGCATGAGTTATACAAAGATTGTAGAAGATTACAGAAATACAATGACTGCAATCGGAGGTTCTCAAAATCCTGCGTTTGTTTGGACTGCTATGCATACTAACGTAGAAATTGTTAAACTTTATATAGAGGGCAAGATAGACGATTATATCGCTTCAAAGAAACTAAAAGATAAGACTTCTGATTCTGAATCTGGTTCTAGCAGCGATAGCAGTTCCAAGGATAAAAAGTCAGAAGATAATACTACAGTTGCTGCTCCAACGTCGAAGGAGACAATTCCCGCCCCGAATATCGTAGAGACCGGCTTACAGATGGTAAAGAGCACAGGTTCTCTCGGTAAGGTGGAATATATTACACTTCACCATCTTGGTGGTGGTCATGACATGAGTGCCCAACAAGTACACAATTTACATATAAATAATAATGGCTGGGCAGGAATAGGATATCACTATCTCATACGTTGGGACGGAACAATAGAGCGTGGACGTCCGGAAGATTTACTAGGGGCACACGTTGAAAACCATAATACTGGAAACATTGGAATTAATGTCTCTGGCACTTGGATGGAAGGAGAAGAGTATCCTGAGCCAAGCGATGAACAAATGAAATCTCTCGTAAGTTTAGTTGCGGATATCTGCAAGAGACATGACATACAGATTACGAGAGATACTCTCAAAGGACATAGAGACTGGTCTGGTCATGAATCGAATAGTTGCCCTGGAGATAATCTATATAATAAAATAGATTCCGTGGTTAAGTCAGTACAGACTGGAACGTACGTAGGAATGAAAGAATCCGAACTCTGGGTAGATTTCGTAGAGAAACTAAAAGAGGCCATGGAACTTGAAGGAACAGTAAATACAGAAGGATTATCAATGTTCCCGAAGATATGTTTCATGTACGTTAATCTTCTTTCGAAGATTAAGAATAGTAGTTTCGACGGAGCAGAATGGGGATTCCCGTTTAACGACGAACAGATAAGAGGATTTAGTGGACAATGTGTTCACTTTACAAGCCCATATGGTCCTAGAAATGGAAAGTTCCACGAAGGGGTTGACCTGCAACCTGGAGGTACTGCAGACAGTGGTTACGATATGGATATCGAATTCGGTGCGTGCAAAGACGGTATTGTAGTCGAAGCAGGCGATGGTGGTTGGTCAGACTGGAACGGAGTAACCGTAGACCACCAAGATGGAACCTGGAGCAGATATCTACATTGTAAGGCGCTTCTTGTAAAATCTGGGGATGTAGTAAAGAAAGGACAAGCGCTAGGCTATGTCGGAGGATACGGCCCTGAACTTGCTGGTGGAGACGGACCTGTTCCAGAGAGGGCATATGCATACCATTTACACCTTGAAATGGGAAAAGGGTCTGGAGCCAATAATATGATTAAGAGCGACCCAGAAGGAATTGGAATAGACCCAGAAACACAATGGAAATCCCCAGTCGATAATATGTGGACTTTAGAATAAGAAATAAATAGCCACGGTTTTTCCGTGGCTATTGTTCTAGAGGTGATTGCATGAGAAGAAGAGACAATACTCCGCTAAGAGAAAGAATATACGCTGTTTACGAAGGCGAAGATAACATCATGGACGGGACTATAGATGAAATCTGTGCTAGACGCGGAGTGAAATTTTCTACCGTAGCCATGATGGTAAGCGATTCGTACGCAAAGAGAATGAGCCAGCATAAACAAAGAAAGTCTCATAAGAGACTCGAATACATAAGAATAGATAATATAGAGGAGGATTGGGATAACGATGAACTCTCAGTTCCTGCAGTATCTGAAGATATTCATGTACAAGAACCATAGAACTGCACTGTTACTGTATATAATCGAAGATAATTTAAAGTCATTATTATTTATACTAGCAATGAATTTTGCTATGTTCGTAGTACAGGGCGATAAATTTTCTTCTACTCCACTGATAATTGTACTGCTAATAATACTGATTCTTATGATAGGACAGTACAGAGTAAGGAAAAATATATACGATATTATAAGGCAGGCAGCGATACAACATGCTAATGAAAATCGTGATAAATTGGAGGGCATGGATATTGAAGACTATATAAAGTGGTCAACCATGAAAAGTTTTACTCTTTACGAGAGTAGACATAGAGAAGAATTCCAAAAGGAATACAGTAAGATAATTAACATGGCGGACATAAATTGTCTAGTGGTATTGCTTGTTATAACTATAATCGTGTTTTACCACTTTATATCAGGATAGAAGGTATGAAAGAAAGAGAAGTTTTTATGCTTCTCTTTCTTTCTTTTCCCCCTTATACCATCCACTTTTTGGTAATACGTACTTGAGGTGATTGAAATGGGATTTATAAACTTTAAGCCAGCAGAAAATGCTCAGAGGAAAGTTCCGTTCTTTAGAAATGGTTCTGAAAAAGAATTATTCACGTTTGCAGCTGAAGCAGTCGAGCTTCCAGACGGCAGAAGTATATACGAGGTTTACAATAGTAGAGAGCTGATGTATACGAGAGAGACTAACGTATCCGTTGGCGACGTTCGTGTAAGCATGGAGATAGCACCTACCTTTTACTTCGAATGTATAAAGGGTGGCACCACTGGTTCTTCTAATCCTAACGTCCGTAGAGTAGTCCGTGGAGATATCGTCGTAGACGGTTCTGCAGAATGGGAAACTAAAGAGATTGTTGGCAGTGGCGGTATCGAAGACATTATTATAAAGCTTGAGCCTCTTATGAAAGCTGAGAAGACTCGAGTACGACTAAATCCTGGAGAAAGTGAAACTATTAAACTCAGCTATCGTGGAGACGGAACTTCTCTTACTGCAGAGTCTACCGATAACGGAGTAGCTACTGCTAGAATTAGCGGGAAGAATGTTATCATCAGTAGAGTATCTGACCAAGGTGATGCTACAATTACAGTATCTCTTGCTGCTACCGATAATTATCGTGGAGATACTGTTCGTTTTCTCGTAACTAGCGTAAAGCCTTTTAATAAGGACGTCGCCGTTAATCTGTTTGAATTCGCTGGCGAGAAAAAGGGTGTTGAGATAGCATCCGAGAAAGATTACATCGTAAAGACTATACTCTAGGAGTTGCGAACATGAGCGAATACATGAAAATATACAAGAGCAATATAACAAAGAGCGACGGAGCCGAAGTCGACAACTGGGTAGAAATATCCGAGGGAACCGACAAGGCTCCCGTTGTTATAGACCTAATGACCGGTGAAGAGGTTGTACGTTCAAGAGTAGTTAAGTTCGGACTTAAGTGTACGAAACGTTTTTGCACAGACGGGGCTATCACGATAAGTGCTAAAAAACGACTAGGCAATAAGTTTATAGACGTTATTGAAGACAAGTGGACATTTGCCCTAAATACAGAAGAAATGACCTCTGAAAACGCAGAAGAAATCGGAGACTGGAATAGAGAAATAACCATCGAAGATATAGTCAACGAACGTGATTACACAGTATTTTGGGGAAAATTCGATGGCGGAGAAGGCCAGATAGAAGAAACAGATAATTCGTTTTCTATAAATGTTAGTGGTATAATAACCTACGCTTATTAAAAACGGGGGATGATGATAGTGGCTTTTAAATGGATAAATCCTGGATTCCCTAATGTATATGATTCACACGATTCGTTTAACTATACTGCATATAAAAATATTAGCAAAAATATTTCTTCGTCTGGAAGATATTATAATAACCCTGGAAATCATTATATAAACTTACCAGACAATGTTAAAGAGTTATATATCAAATTTGATTTATATAACAAAAGTAATATGGTGGCTGACTATAATTGGACCTTTGACATACTTGATAAAAATAATAAGAAAGTGTTTAGATTGACACATTTAGAAGGAAACTATAGTGGTACTCAAGTAATGTGGGTTCATGATGGCTACAAGGGTGATAAGACAGATATTGTTGCTGATTATATCGGTGTAACAAATATTTATATGCACATAAAGATAAACGATGGAAAATATCTCATGGAATATTTTTTTAACGGAGAAAGAAGATTTATTCGTAACGGAGAATGTACTGGAGATACACCTCTTTCTAAAATACAGATTTGTAATCGAATGGGGTACCATGACCAAACTCATGAATTGTGTAACATTATAATATCTACAGAAGAAATTGATTTTTCTGAGCAGGTAGTACGTATACCATACGAGACAATTAATTCATTGGATACATACGAAACTAACAGTTATCAAGTTACATCTTCTGAACAACAAATAGCTATTAAACCGAAGATAAATGACCCTTCGTATTCTGAAAGTACTGTTGTTACTGGCGTATGCCTTGCAACTGAAAAGATTTACAGAGACGGTAAAGGGTTAGACAATGCACTGTTTCTTATAAACGGTTCGGAAATACAGAACAAAGAAATCCTTATAAATAATCGTAGAGGAATGCAATTTTCTTGTGGATTAAATGACATCTCTATCAATGACTTTAATGAATATATGATTCAGCAGAAGTTTAATAAGAAGTCATAGAGGAGGTTTTTTTCGTGAGTTTTAAATATATAAACCCTGGTTATGCTAGGCTTACCGATGTAGTTAACGGTACGTATAACACCGACAAAGCATTAAACAAAAATCAATCAGTTACTGGAATAGCATTTGCTGGCAGTAGCACAAGAGACAAAGAGGTTGTTAATATTCCTAACTCTAAAAGTATATATTGTAAATTTGACGTATACACTGATGA
>Ga0310690_10003935_pt1 | contig 21672 bp, 11 predicted proteins | sample AusTroGonzalo_MG_2_FD_207661 | JGI IMG/M metagenome (GOLD analysis project Ga0310690, IMG submission 207661) | Bovine rumen microbial communities from tropical cattle in Woodstock, Queensland, Australia - Gonzalo_04 (v2) (version 2) | ecosystem: Host-associated > Mammals > Digestive system >... | reverse complement strand
GCTTAATGAATCAGAAAGAATCTGTAATGCATCGCTCTCAGCCCAGATAGCAGAATCGCGTGGAAGAACATAATACTTGTTATAGTATGAGTCGCCACAACCACGAGAGTGAACACCCTGCATAGTAATACTTACGTTAGGCTGTGCTGCCATAGAAGAGTGTCTGTCAACAAAGACAGAGCTTGACCATGAACCAAGATCGCCCAAGAAGTAAGTACCGACATTATATAACTTGTTACGTTCAACACGTGAAATAAAGTTACTAATTGTGCTTGATGAGAGACCATACTTGAGGACAGCGAATGCAGTCTGTGGGAATCCAGCACGGTTGAGTGCCTCCGCGAAGTGGAGCCATATAATGTTCTTACGGAACAATGTGTAAGATTGCAACTTATTGTCTGGACCCTCATTCGATGCTGAGCTAGCATACTTCATGATGTGCTGACGATCCTTAGCAAAGCGATCGGTATAGCGGTCGCTCACCTGTGAACGGTCATAAACAGCCTGCAGACGGAGGTCACCCATTTCAAGAGAATCTTCCCACGCAAGCTTATCAGTGCTATAGATTGTATCACGGTTACCCATCTCCTCAAAGTATCCACACCAGATTTGTTCTTGTGACAATTCACGGATACGCTTTGAAGGAACTACTGGTACGTAGTAGTTGTTCTCGAACTGTGAATTAAAGAAACCATAGAGTTCACTCCAAGTTCCATCGTAAGCACAAGTATCGAGAGGAATGATGGAAATCCTATCGTCTGTGATAGAATAATCACCGCTTGTTCTTTGCATACGACGATCGCCCCATGTAACAGCTACAGTTCCTGTTGTCACTTCCTGATTCGTGTAGCAGAAATAGTCGTGGTAGTAGCGACATGCCTCCACAAAGTCACTCTGAGCTTGAGTGAAGCAACCTCTCCAGAGATACAACTCTGCCAGCATCAAGCGAGCTGGGATGAAGAACATAGCACTTGTCATACCATTCATTTCACCAAAGTTCGGCATTTCAATCACCTTTGATGCATAAGGCATCAATTCATTGATGAAGTATGTACAGATAGTGTTCATGTCAGCACGGTTAGTAGCATTAGCCAAAATGTCATCGGCATCACCAGATGTGAGCACAGGATCAAGAACGAATGGAACCTTTCCATACACCTTTGCTAACTCCAGATAAGTCCATGCACGGAATACACGAACAGCCTGAATTTCTTTCTCGTAATGCTTACGATTGTGTGACACGTAGTTAGAGTCTACATATGCCAGATAAACGTTACATGCATTAACAACTGCATAGTAATCAGCAATCCGGTTGTACTCGTTGTCGGTCGAGATGTTGTTGTTCATCACGTCCTGCAAAGAGGTTTTGGCTACTGTAAGGTCAAGATCGACAAGGTCGGCACGAAGTTCACCGAGTACGACAGTACGATCGACCAGACTCTGCATGCGATTGACGATACCCATGAGCTGGTATACTGTATCCTGTGGAGCAAGATTCGTTGTATGCAACTCATCGTCTACAGAAAGCATATCTTCGCATGAAGTAGTAGCGGCTCCGAGTGTAACAAGGAGCAAGCCTGATAATATGATTGATTTTGTTTTCATATATTTACTATTTTGTTTTCTCTGTCCCTCCCCGAAGGGAGAAACAGATGAGTTTGATTACAAGTTAAACTTAACTCCGAGGGTGAAACTACGACCTGAAGGAGTAAATCCTGCATCGATACCCTGTAACAAAGAACTATTAGAGCAAGACACCTCTGGATCAGCACCTAAATACTTGGTGAATGTCAACAAGTTGTTGGCTGCTGCCCAAATAGTAACACCCTGCAAGAACTTATTTTCAGGAGAGATAGGAAGTTTGTAGCTCAAAGTGATGTTCTTCAATTTGAGATAAGAACCATCTTCAATCCAACGGTCAGAGAAACGGCTGTTGCCCATTGGGTCACCGTATGTAGCCTGTGGGATGTCAGTCTGCTGACCTTCTGCAATCCAGCGGCGGCATACTGCCGTAGTCTGATTGACAAACTCGCTACCGCCTTCAAGAACTGAACGCTGGTAGTTATAGATGTCATTACCAAGACAGTAGTTGAAGTTGATTGCTACGCTAAATGACTTACCGAAGTGGAAGTTACCATGAATGTTTCCGTAAATATCCGGATTAGGGTCGCCAATGATTACACGATCCTTCTCTGTGATAAGTTGATCGTTATCCATGTCAACAAACTTCATATCACCAGCCTTGAAATCAATCTTGTTGCCTGCTTTATCTTTAATGCCAAGATTAGCAGCCTGTGCTTCTGCTGTAGTTGCAAAGACACCATCGGTTTTGTAACCGTAGAATACACCAAGTGGCTGTCCTACAGCTGTCAGAATCGTTCCATTGTAAGTATCGGTTTCAATAGACGGCACGTTATTGGGAAGTTGGGTGATTTCGTTCTTATAGTGACCCACATTCGCACCGAGTTCAACTTTGAAGTTCTTCTTATTGACAACCTTTGCAAGAGCAGCCACGTCAAAGCCTTCGTTCTTCATGGCACCATCATTGGTCCAGTACTCGCTGAGTCCAGTAGGATAAGCAATAGCACCGAGTGTTGCAAGGTTGCTTGTCTTTGCGTAGAAGTAGTTAAACTTCACGTTCAAACGGTTGTTGAAGAAGTTTCCTTCTAAGCCGACATTGAAACGGTTGGTGCTCTCCCAACGAAGTTTAGAGTTACCGATGTTATCAATGCTAATACCGACAGCTTTCTCTTTGAGGAAAGCACGAGCACTCATGTAAGTAAATGCTGCGTTGTTATCGTATGAATCGTTACCCAGTGCTTCGAATCCTGCATTGAGTTTCAACATGTTGATGCCACGGTTTGGACGGAACCAGTTTTCGTTACTGATGACCCAAGCACCTTGGATTGACGGGAAGAATCCCCATGTAACACCAAACAATTTAACACCAGCATCAGCCTGCTTACCAAAACGTGAAGAAGACTGGAATGCGAATGATCCCTGAAGGTAATACTTCTCACGATAGTTATAATCAACATTTGCGTACCAGTTGATTGACTTCCAAGTCTCGTCTACACCTTCTGCGTGACGGTTACGAGTGGCTTGGTCTGGAGTCTTATCGTTACCAGAATCGTATGCATGCGTGTACGAATCTTTGAAGTTGTCATTGAGATAACGAACACCAGCAAAGATATCGAAACGATGCTTACCCAAAGGAAGAGCAAGGTCGACACGAGTATCACTCATCAAAGCCTTATGCTTGTAGAAACTGGTACCTGTAGAATTCTGAACGGTACCAATGTTCTTGACATAGTAGTTTGGCATACCCTGAACTGGAGTATAATAGATTTCACTGCAGCTGAGTTGAGAGTAAGCAAACTGCTCTTGAATGGTGAAGTTACGATTAACATGCCATACTGGAGTCACAACAATATTTACATCAGTATTGTCCACACGGTTCTTGTTCAATGCATCTGCATATTTCAAAATACCGAGAGGGTTAGCCAATGAAGCCTTGCTACCAAGTGCTTCTGCGAGATAGTCGTCAGCATCGGAAACAAATGATGACATCTTACCATCAGTTGAGAAGTCATAAGGAGCCACGAATGGAGACTTCAGAAGTGCAAGTACGTTTGGAGAAGAGATTGCGTTTGCCTGGAACTCAGGAGTGAAACCGTCATCTCTCAGGTTACGCTTCAAGTTAGCATATGCTACGTCAAAACGAGTGGTCAAATTATCGGTCAAGACAATATCTGAGTTGAATCGGATATTGAAACGATTGACATCATTCTTCTTCAACGTAGACTGAGACTCAATGTAACCAACAGAGAGGTTGTAGTTTGCAACTTCATCACCACCTTGGATGTGGATACCATAGTTCTGTGAGAATGCCTCATCAAATACGATATCTTTCCAATCCGTGTTGTTGTGATACATATTATAATAATAATAGGTAGGATCAGTCTGTAAGAACTTGAAGTTCTCCAACTTACTACCTGCAGTCTTCAGCAGACCTGATGCGTAAGCACGATACTGATCAGCATCCATCACATCAACAGAAGAAGGAATCAACTCCACACCACCACTGATATTCACATCGATGACAGTCTTCATGCTAGTGTTACGCTTAGTCGTGATAAGAATCACACCATTTGCACCTTGAGCACCGTAAATAGCTGTAGCATTCTTCAAAACTTTGATTTCTGCAACATCGTCCATGTTGATATTGGCCAATGGGTTGTTCCAATAGCCATTGTGCAACATCGAAGAACTATACATCATATCGTGAACAACTCCATCGATAATGATGAGCGGTTGAGAAGATGCGTTAATAGAGTGGAAACCTTCGATGAACATACTAACACCCATGCCAGGAATACCTGTACGCGAGATGGAGCGTACGTCACCACCAAAACGGTTCTGAACCTCTTGGTCTAAGGTCAAAGCAGTTGAAGTGCCAAAGTCTTTCGTTGTAACACTTTTTGCCGCAGATGTCTTCGTCACATAATCCTCAAGATATAAATCCGAGAATAATTTGAAGTCAACACCTTGAGCACGATCATTGATGGCTACCTGTGAGAAGTTGTAGCCTTCGAGATCAGCCGAAAGAGATGTAACGAATGTAGGAACACTGATGGTATAGGTTCCGTCTTCGTCAGTCATCGCTGCATAGAAGCTATTGTTGAACGACTTCACTTTGACACCGGCAAGCGGTTCACCTGTTGTTGCATCAGTTACCTTACCAGAAACTTCCTTCATTGGATATTTCTTGATTGGCTTCTGTACTTTCTTCTTTACAGGAGCTTCAACCTCTTCCGTATACTCTGCATCATCATCTTGTGCAGACATAGGGAGAACTCCTATGCAGAATATCATAGTCGCAATTCCTGCCTTGCAGAAACGCAGCATATTATTTTCAAAATATGTTTTCATATATTTCATTGTTTAGGAGTTACTATTCTTCATTATCTGGTTCTGGAGCCACAACTGGAAGATCGTCTTCGTCAGCTTTCACAGGCATTCCGTGTGGACGGAGGATCAAGCGGTCAATCAGCATTCGACGAGAGAAGTCTTTAGTCTCCTTTGTAGATACATAAGACTGAATTTGAATCATCACACCAGCCTTGTTTGTACGATAATAACACTCAGTAAACTTAAGGGTGCCCAAGAAGATAGAGTCAACCTTCTCTGGATTACTCTTGAAGTTTTGCTCCTTTCCTAAAGAGTCTGTAGGATTCTTCAGCACCTCATTTCGAGTCTTAGGCCATTGTGAACCAGTATCTGTTTCCTTGTTCGTACGATAGAACATATTGACACGGAACTGATATGCCTTAGTTGAGTCTGCTTCAGAGGTAAGGTTTCGTCCATACTTCAAAGGAACTGTTACCAAATATACATCGTATTCACCTGACAACGTGTTTGGAATATTAAAGGCAATATATGGCTGGGCTGAAGCGGTTTTCGGAATTACATCCAGATAAGCGCGTTCAGAAATTCCAGGGTTAATATTGTCTGTTCTCACTGTATAATCACAGTTCTTTGTAAAGTTCTGGTTACCCGCCTCATCTTCTTCCATATTGATGTTTCCAGTACTTTCTGCTTCCAGCTTGATTTCATGGAAGAACGCATCATAGATAGAAGTTGGGAACGAATCGGTCTTATACACAATACCATTACTACATGTCACTTTCTGGTAATACTTATCCGGTGCAAGAAGTCCACCCTCTTCAAATGGTTTGTAGAACACATTATGTTCTGGATCCCAACGGTTATAAGTCGTCGTTACCAAAGAATCGTTAGAGTAGATGTTTGCATTACGGTTGTAGAACAACGAATTCAATGTGAAGTAGTTTGAGTAGTACTCCTGCAATGAGTCACGGTCATCTTCATGTACATTAAAATTGAAATAGTCCTTCACCAAGTTGTAACGCTCATTGTAAGCTTCCTTACGAGGAGCAATTACCAAGTAGTTAGAATCCTCTCGATAAATGTAAGAATCAAGACGCTGCAGCAAACGATTTGCCTTAATCATCACAGAGTCAACATAGATTCGGTTACCATCACTGTCAACACCACGATAAACACTTCGATTAACGTCCAAAGAGTCATCGTCGTAGTATTTGATAATGGTGTACATAGAATCAATGTCTGGATCGACTTCCAACAACTCATAAATATTGGGGTGGAATGGAAGTTCCGAATTCATGACATGGAGAATACCATTGTTACAAACAGTATTGACGGTTTTAGCATGAACAGAGTCGACCCCAACAACACCATTAGTCAAAGTTGTCTTCTTCTGATTGAGAAGCATGACATCCTGCTTATTAATGTTTGATGAGTAGTTGTAACGAGCAATGTGGTTCTTTACGAATCGGGTAATAACCAGATTCTTGTGACCATTTTGAATCTCATTGAGAAGGCTGTCTTTATTGAACGAACCATTCACTGGTGCGAATACTGTTACCAATTGACTCTCATTGAGAAGTGCATCATAGCCTGTTGCGTCAAGAATTTCCACGAAATCCGTTAACCCTTCAGACTTAAGTTGCTGATAGATGGTGGCATCTACAACATTTCCATTTGCCAGATTTGCATCGTAGTGCTCATCCCATGTATCAGAACAGGCATAGCTCACCAGTAAGCCAGCGAACACCAAGACGCCTGTGCGGATTGATTTATTTATTTTCTTATTCATAATAATTTGTTTTTAGTACTTATCTTCTGGATAGTATTCATTGTTATAAACACTACGAGGGCAGAGTTCTATATAGTCGAATGCGAATGTACCCATATCGCCCATATCAAGTTTCTGCTGAACTCTTACATAGTGATCAGTCTTGCCATCTGAATGGAAGGTAGTCCATATACGGCGCATCTCTGTCATGCCATCACGCATCCAAAATGGGGAACCGGTACCATCCGTATTAATATTTCCATAGGAAGCAGGTCCCTTCATCCAACCACGATTGTGCAGAGACTTATCATAAGCTGCAATCGCTTCTTGATCACCGAGATCTGAATCAGGCTTGTTTCCGATTGAAGGGTCAGTTCCTTGCTTTCTCATATCAAGAGGAATTCCACATGGTTTGTTATCGAAATAGACCTGTAAAATACCACGGTTATCAAATCCGAGACATGTCTGGATTCTGAACTCATACTCACCTTCTGGTACTGGAGGAATACGGAATGTAATATCGAACATACCAGAAATCAGCAATTCGTCACCTTGATAAGACCAGAAATTCAAGTAACGAGGACGAACATGCATGTGGGTCTTCTGTGTAAAGTCAAAATTCGTCACATAGCCACGCTTGAAGCCGAGACAGTGATTAGGATTCACATTCGGATCGGATGAGTCACTTGACTTTCCATACTGACCAGGTTGGGATGGAACACCGCCCACACCAACAACAGAATGGCCACGAGCACCACTCGTGAGGAAGTCTGGAGACAAAGTCGTAGCATCAATTCGCATACGCTCATTAAGTACAACGGACTGAGTTACCTCACCATAAGTGATAATGTCTTGAATGTAGTGATAAACACCATTAAGTGCTACCAAATCTCGACCAGCCTCTGAAGGAGACTTAATCTTAGCACCTGGTTCAAAAACACCACGAGCATCCTTACGGTTCTGGACACCACGGCGATTGACATAACGCCCTGCCTGTGAACCAGATGGGAAGGATATCTTCATGATAGAATATGGTAGCATCGTCTCGTACCAGTCAGCCACGTCCCAGTGACGACGGTCAAAACATTTCAAGAGCACATTATCCGGAGTCAACATGTTGTAGACGATACGGGCAGGAAGGAAGTGATAGGAGACAAACCTATTGAGCGAATTTCGACGGTCTGTATAGTCCGTAACATTCGCATCTTCTGGATAGACTGCATCGTAGATCTGCTTTGCATACGCTTTCAAATCTTCGAGGTTATTAATTCCATGCTCTGCATAGACATCATTTTGCTCGATGAAACCAGTATATCCATAATAGCGGTACTCCATATATCCAACAATGTCGCGTTCAACAGCTGTTTTCTGAGCGAACCACTCGTCAATAGAGTCAACAGACAGATGATAACTCTCATCCTTATAATTACGCATAAGTTCGTCGAGTTGACAAAGCTTCATCGCTGTATAAAACAACGAAATAGTAGAGTCTTTCTTCATCAAGTCTGGGAGCATTTCTGTGGTTGCATCGATAATTCTATCGACAGTATGAACCACACCATTCTCCACGGAGTCATCACGATGGATTACCCGTGCTGACTGATTGATGCGATAGACAATCTGAACTGTACCAGGATCCGATGTAACATCAGAATCACAGGTAATAGTCAGATAACGGTCCAGCATGTTCTGAGTCGGGAGAGTCGCATCAGAGAAGTCTGTAGTGAAGTAGGACTGCTCAATGATGTGAGTACAAGCGATTGTATCACAATCGGCAACCGACAAGTCGTCGATTGAGCTCATAGCTCGTCCCGCCAAATAAGCATCTACCGCTTCATTGGTAGGAGCGAACACCGTATATGAGCCGTAAGTGCCAAGCAAGTCAAGATTAACCAACCCTGATTTGTTGATAATCTCAACGAACTTACTGAACGTCTCAGGACGGCTGGTGAGATATGTATTGGCCATATCTCCTTTCGCAGTGTAATAGTTCTCCACGCCTGGATCATCGTCACAGCCAACCAACAAGGTAGCCGTAAGCGCTATCACGACTGCAAGGTATTTATTATTTCTAATCTTAGTTATCATAGTGTTAATTAATAGTTCCTTTCATTTTTCTTTTCCTTATCGTAAGCAGGATTCTGCTTCAAGAGAGGATTACGCTTCAGTTCGTCCTCATAGAATGGCATGTACAGGAATTCAAGCATCGCCATCTTGATTCTCATAGCAGATGCATTCTGGGTGAACTTGCTACTAAGCAAACCAGATACGTAAGATGTATTGCCTTCTCGACGAGCACGACGAACCAAATCGAAATAACGCTTTCCTTCGAACAACAACTCTCTACGACGCTCATTTTCTACAAGTAAATCAAAATCTTTCTTGATATTGAAATTAGCACGTTGAGGTTTTGCTGATGCAATGGCCTGTGGAGCAGAGCGCTCATAGATGGCAATGACAATATTGAATGCGTCATCATAATACTCCTTCGCTGTTGTATAAACGTTGCCAGTTGGAGTAATTCGACGTGGAGCCGGAGCCGCCTCATCACCAGTTGCAGCAGCATTTTCATCAAGATAAGCGGCAATTTGGACTTCTGCTTCTGCCTTCATCAACATGATGTCGGTGAGTCGATAAAGAATCCAGTTTGCATAGTTTTCTTGACGTGCACTATTGTTCAAACCATCCACACTCCAAGTTGTCTTTGCTCCAACTTTAACCCTTGACCTTTCCACCACATATTTCTGAATGGTATAAGGGTTACTCTCATGCCACAAGAAACTTGTCTGGCTACGGAAGTCGTAAGATGAGAACAAACCATTAGACTCATAGTTCGCATCTGGTTCCTGAGACATCATGACATCGTTTGCAGCCAACTGAGCACCACTCTCGGTACTATTACGGCCTCCGTAAAGTGAACCGATTGCACTATTTTCGTTTGAGCTACCATATCTATGGTTTTCTTCTTCGAAATTCAATTCGAGAATACTTTCGAACGAATTGCCGTCGCCACCAAAGATTCGGTTATATGCTTTTGCATTCGTTCCCTGACCTGATGTCTGGTCTGATTCTGCCCACTCCTCAAGTAGTGGGAAACCATACTTGGCATATAGGTCTTTGCTGACCTGCGGCTTTAAGGTTCCATAACGGTCTTCCTTATACTCTGCAATTTTGGCATCAATCACCTTATCACAATATTCAACACACTTAAGGTAATCTGCGTTACGGGTTGCTGGAGCGACATTTGCATTAGAAGCTCTCCAAAGATACATATCAGCCAAGATGGCATTGATAGCATTACGAGATATACGTGCAGAATTCTCAATTTCGTTGACATATCTCTTTGGTGCGTAATTAACATTCGCTTCCAAATCCATAATCAACGTATCAAGTATCAGTTCCTGCTTAGTCACAGGAAGATAATAATTCTGATCATCATCAATAGACGCAACGAAGGTGAAAGGTACATCTCCGTATGTACGAATCAAATAGAAGTAGCACAAACCACGAATTGCCTTCACTTCTGCCAGATTCTGACGAAGGTCAGATTCGGTGTAGTTAGGGTCACGTTCCTGAATGACTGGAGCATACAGTTCAACAGTGTTACAACGGTTAATCAATTTATAGAATGCACTATAATCACAATATGTATTTGTTTCAAGGATATTTCCATTGAGCAAATACTGAAGGTCTTTGCTTGCCTGGGAGATTTGTTGTCCCTCCTTAATATTATCAGAACGGACCTCACCCCAGATAATCATGCGGGTAACGACATCACTAGTTGTCAAACCTGTATAGCATGAAAATACCACACTCTCGACGTCTGCCTTACTAGTCCAATAGTTCTGTGCAATAATCTGGTTCAATGGTAAAACCTCGACATCGCATGAAACTAATGACAGGCTGGAGAGTATTGCCAAACCTATTGACTTTATAATATTATTAAGTTTCATTGTTCCTGAATTTTTAGAATCCTATATTTATACCTAAAGTAAATTGCTTTGATCGAGGTGTACGACCACCATCTGTTGCTGCACGGTATCCACCCTGTGAAACTTCTGGGTCTGCACCAGAATACTTCGTCAGTACGAATACATTATTGAAGTTAAGGTTGAGACTCAAACTCTTGATACCGAATTGTGACAACTGCTTAGTAGGAACACTATATGACATAGTGATAAAGTTCATTCGAAGGAATGAAGCATCTTCCATGAATCGGTCGGAACCTAACCAGTTGTAACCATAGTCGTGAAGTGCACGTGGAATCACAGCAACATCACCTTCGTTATGCCAACGCCAGTTGACAGCACGTGACTGGTTATTGTTGTCATACATGTTTTCTGCTTTCATACGTGCTTCGTTGATAACCTTCTGACCAATACGATAGTTGAAACGCATGTTGAAATTGAATCGACCATAGTTGATTTGGAAACCGAAACCACCAGTCAATTTTGGAAGAGATGAACCGAGGTAAACGATGTCAAGTTCGTTGATGTTACCATCGTGGTTGATATCCTCATACTTGGCATCACCACCCTTGAACTCATACTGTATACCTCCGTAGTCGAACATCATTGGTTTTGAACGTCCGTTCTCATTCAAGATTACTTCGCCAGCAGCGTTGCGAGCCACTGGAGCATCAGGACCACTTACGCCAGGAATCTCAGTTGCACTCCATTCGCTGTATGCATAAACACCCTTGTAACGGAAACCATAGATAGAACCGATTGGGTTTTTAATCTGTACACGAGAAAGATATTGACCATTTTCATGGTTGAACTCTGCATTATACTGGTCAAGTACCATCGCATCCATTTCCAGGATTTCGTTACGGTTGTTTGAGAATGCCATGTTGAACGAAGCAGAGAATTTACCGCGGCGGATAAAGTTGTTAACAGCGAGGTTGAATTCCCATCCATTGTTACGAACAATACCTTGCAACTTGGCAGGCAGGCTAGAATAACCAGAAGATGTTGGAATTGGGAAACTTGATACCTGTTCATTTCTACTGGTATAAACCTGAACGTCTCCGGAAATCTTATTGCGGAAGAATGCAAAGTGAGAGCCGAAGTTCCAAGTGTCGTTATTTGCAGGACGAATAATCTTCAAACGGATCTGCTGAGGAGCTACAGCAGTCACACCAAGGTATGATCCATCGGAACTATAAGTACTATACATTGAAGTAGAGCCACCTGATGGACGACCAGAACGTCCCCAACCTACACTGAGTGACAACATGTTAATCCATTTCAGTTTCTCCTTAATGAAGGTCTCATCGGAAATATTCCATCGACCAGAGATACCATAGTATGCACCCCACTTCTTTGGGTTACCGTTTGACTTATCGAAACGAGCGGTAAAGTCAAAGCTATATTTACCCTTGTATGAGTAGTGAGACTGGAATGCAAAGTTCTCTGACTTAGACGGAGCACTTACACTACCATTAGCACTACTAAGTACACCACCTGCAAGTGCAGAAGTGATATCGCCTGTTGGAAGCCACTTACGTGACACGCTCTGGTTAGAACTGTTACCCGTACTATACTCACCACGAACCATGAACATCAAGGAATGATTTTCGTTGTTGAAGTGTGGAGTGTAAGTCAAGCTATGACGTGTACTGAAGTTATTGCTCTTGCTTTGGCTGGTAGATGCCACGTTAGAATTACTACCATTCCAACCATCTGTTTGCAGAACAGAAGGTGTGAAGTTATGGCTGTCGTTTGCAGAAACGCTGAAGGATACCTGACCTTGATATTGCAGACGATGTTCCTTTGGCTCTGTACCTAAAATGTCATAACGGAAGATAAATTCCGGGTTAAGAGACAAGTCGTTTGTAAGTCTCTTACCAAGGTAAGCTGCAGCCAATGGGTTACCCTTACTCAATCGGTCATTCAACTGAGAAGAAGTATACTCCTTCTGCATGATATAGAAGTCACCTGTAGAATTCTCATTCTCATCCTCCTCGTATGGAGCAAGGTTTGGCATCATTTCATAAGCAAGGTCAGCAAGACCACCACTTGTTGTAGCTGTTCTCTTGTTCTCTGTATAAGTCAATGAGAAGTTGGTAGAAACCTGAATCTTGGTTGATACATAGTAGTCAAGAGCTACACGTGTAGTGTAACGGTCAAGTTTCTGGTTGATAACGGTACCAATCTGATGGTCATAACCACCTGCTACACGGAAACGAGCCTTATCGCCACCACCTGTCAAAGAGACATAATGTGAATGGTTCTGACCTGTTTGGTTGATGATTGTCTCCCAGTCAGTGTTGTTGTTGAACATGTGATACTGAGAGTAGTTCGGGTCGTAGTTAATTTCAGGGATGTAATCAGCCGATGTATTATCTGCAATTGAACTCTGAAGTGTTGGGTTGTAGTATGCCTCTTTCAAGAACATGGTGTAGTCATCACCATTCAGCATCTTCATACCACGCGGACTCCATGTTCCACTGAAACGGTATGAATAAGTTACTCGAGTCTTACCACGCTGACCACGCTTCGTACGGATTTCGATTACACCGTTTGCACCGCGGCTACCCCAGATTGCTGTAGCGGCAGCATCTTTGAGGACGGTGATACTTTCGATATCTTCAGGGTTAACCTGGAGGAGTTCTGCGAACTTTTCTTCGTTATAATCATCCTTTTGGTTCATATCGATTCTCAAGTCACTGGCATTTCCGTTGACAACAATCAGCGGCTCTGCATCACCAGTGATGGTACCAACACCACGAAGACGCATGGTTGAACCAGCACCGAGGTTACCTGAGTTCATCACGATATCAAGACCTGCGATACGTCCCTGCAAAGCTTCATCAACAGAAGTCATAGCCAGACCTTCGAATTCCTTCATATCAATTGTCTGCTGTGCAGTAGAAATTTCTGTGATAGGAATTTTCAGACCTTCACTCTCGGTCTTTTTTACACCTGTAACAATGACTGGCTGGATTGTAGTTGCACTCTGCATCACAATCTTAAACACCTTTTTATTAATAGGAAGACTTTGAGTCTTGTAACCGATATATGAAACCTGGATATGGTCCTTAGGATTCACTACCTTGAATGAGAAGTTACCATTGATATCCGTAACTCCATGGGCGACGATACGCTTATTGTTGTCTATTTCGACAACATTCACCATCATCAATGGTTCTGTGTCATCAGAGACAGTACCAGAAATAATGTCGCCAGCCTGGACTTGTGCCTGTGCCATTCCACAGAAACAAGCCATAAGCATTAATATTGATAATATTCTTTTCATACTCATAGTTATTTACGTCTACGTTTTGTTTCAGCTGCTTCATTCTCATCTTCCGTGTAAATGTCAAATGGAGAATAAATGAACTGATTGTTTTCTGGTAATGTCAAATCTGCACCTTCTTTATATTTATATAAGAGAGGATGGTCAATGGCATGAAGTACAACACTTGAAGATGTTTCAATCATAGTTGCACTTTCTGCCTTCGCATTATTCAACCAATACTCACGAGCCATTACATTATACATTTTGCTCTTATTAATGGTTTGTTCGTTAGAGCAAACACCCGTGACTTTAAGGTCGTTTCCATCGTTAACAACCGTTATTCTGAATGAACGGCCAGTAGTTGGATTAGTCTTGGCGGTTTCATAACGGCCACTTGCGAATTCATCACCCACAACTCCATCAATAAAGATTGAATTATCTTGGATGTGATATTTCACAAAGTCGAGCATCACCTTACGGAGATGAGCAGCAGAGTCTGCAATGTTAACATATTTAATCGTATCATAGACTATAGAATCTGCACCTGTAATATCTTTTACAGTACGTGGTTTCACGACTTCTGTTGAATCGTCTTCGTCTATGGCCATTGCCTCATCAATCATATCCATGGTTGGAAGGCCCTTGGCATATGCCTCATCCATTGCAGCATTTGTAGGTACATAAATCGTATAGTGGTATGTGTTCAAGAGGTAGTTGACACTCTCAGTTGCTTTCTCTGGGATGTAAATCAAGTTACCATTCTTTGACGTAGATGACCAGTTCACCTTTGTTCCTGTACTTACAGCCAAAGCACCACATTCACGAAGCAGTTCGAAGAACTTGGAGAATTCGCCCCCGTCATCTGCTACAGGATCTGCAAAACCTGCAAGGACATCACTCACAGCCTTTTGTGCTGTATAAACTGGAGTTTCTACAATATATGACTTACCATTCTCCATATTATACACACTTGAAACCGTGAGAGGAGCATCATTTTCAAGCTGATAACCACCGGCAACAGTCATCTCACCTGGTACATTAATATTACCACCTACTTTCACGAAGTTCTTACCCTTGGTTTGATAATATATCTTACCTGGAACGACATCACCAATCACGATAATGTTATCGAGAAGGTCCTCAAGGCGGTCGAACAACTGGTCTGTAGAAGAGCTACCAACAATTGTTCTCAAAGAGTCTGTTTGAAGCCATGTTCCGTCATCTTGTTTCTCTGCTTTGTAAACAACTGCCATAATAGCAGAGAACTTGTTAGTTCCAGGATTTGGATTCATCCTGAACTTCCAAATATGAGTTTCTGCCTGACCAAGTGAAACAGGATCGATATAAGTTAGCAGACCCTCGTTAACTGGAATAAAGAAGCTATAACGAGAAACCATTGAGTTCAAATAAGCTTGATATTCCAACAATGAAATGGCATTGTAAATAACGCTAAGATTCTCTGTTACAACTGCAGGGAAGAGTACAGATGAATACGACATTGGTGAGAACACCTTGTTAGTTTGATAGACTGCACCATTACATGCAAGGAATACGCTATCAACATCAGAAGTAGTAATACCCATTTCCATCGCAGCATCATTCAATACTGCGTTGAACTTTGAAGGCACTGATCCCACCAAAGAATAAAGTTGGTTATTCTTTAAAAGTTCTACGATAACTCGGTCAGGAATATTTTCCCAAGAGCCAAAGTTGTCTTTAAGGACTTTACCGCCACCATTATCCCACCAATCAGTGAGGGCAGCATCAGTAGGAGCCAACATACAAGCCATGTCTTCCATCACTTCATCGCGGTCACGGTCGTTCTGTGTACCTGGGCTATAGCGATTCCATCCTGGGTCAAACTTCAACAACTCAGTTGACAGCAATGTATATAACTTATCCTTGTCTTGGTTACGTTCAGTTGACGTGATACCATTACTCTCACTTCCACGCATTGCGAAATATGATTTCTGATAAACAGAGTCAACATCTGTCTTATAAAGACGATTATATTCACGAGTGACATCATAGCTATAATATGGTGCAGCAAAACGTTCCAGCAAAGAAGAATAAATGCTAAACTGTGGTCTCACACGAATCAACTCTGCCATATTGTCAAGTGGCAACATCACTTTGTTAACTTTGTGCAAGAAACCATTCTTACAGAAGATGTTAGCCTCAACCACTTTACAGTCGTTTACATAAGCATCATCTGAAACATGCGTTCCAATTGGGTCATTGTAGAGGAAGTCCACGTCATGACCGGTAACCATGTTCTGCTCCAAGAAACGTGGTAAGAAATGAATCATTGGTGGTGCTCCAGAGAAATCCTTGAACAGCACAATGGTATCATGAGTCTGTGCCAAATTCTTCCAATACTTTGTAAGTTCTCCACCCAATCTTGGAATCTGAGGGTCTGTCGAACTCAGAACCAAAACGGAATCGTAAGTCTGCAAAGATGCAGTACGACGCATACATTCACCCTCGATAGGTCCTTGCACACTTGAAAGCAGACTAATTGTTGCTGGATTATCAATCATCGATGAGCGAAGAATTAGTTTCTTCTGAGCCAATGATAATTGATCATAACTCTTAACACCCCATTTATTGTTTGCATAGAATTTCGCAAAAGCGTCATCATCTGCAATAAACAGGGTTTTACTACCTGTCTTTGAGAGAGTTGCCTTCTCACCCAGGTCATCAATTAACTGCAAGAAATTCTTGTAGTTTCCTTGATCTTCCATATAACCATAGATGGTATTCAGTCCTGAAGGCTGATCTTCATCGAGATTATAGTCTGGTGTACAACCAAAGAAACCAAGAGTTGCAGCACACACAGCACTTCCAATGAGAAGATGCTTGCGTAGTTTGTTACTCTGAAAGTTAAACAACATAATTTTTAGATTATTAATTATTGATTTTGATATTTTTTATTGATTATTCAACATCATTTTTATTTCTCTAAGAATAGCCTACTGAACTTCAGCTATCGTCTATGTGCAAATAAACCCATCTTGTTTTTGTTTTCTTGTTCATTTTTTGAATTGTTTAATTGGTTATTAATATTTTGTTAACTATTATCATATTACGACACAAATTGAGGTATGGATAAAACATTCGCATAAGTACCATCAGGCACGCAATCGATACCAAAATGAACGTTCACATTGATATACGAAATCTGACGGTTGCGTTTAACAGTATAGCGCATGGTGGCATTATGTTGTTCGCCAATTACACAATGTTGCGGATGGCAACCATAATTCCAAGCATACATGTCACTAGTTTTTGTATTCATCGGCTCAATGTATACATGAGAATTCCCATAGTAATCGACCACATTTCCGTTTGAATCAAACCAAGCGCCCCATGTCCCCTGTGCGGTATGCCCACCTGTTGATCCGTTGGCATTGAGTGCATTCAATTTAACTTGAGTACTGTTAAAATCGTTAATTGACAAGCCCAATATATCTGCCAATGTATTGGGGCTAATCTCAATATGATCTTCTTGAGAATAGCCATCTGCCAAACTCAACATCGTATAGATGTCAATATTGTTATCTGAAATAATCGTATTCAATATTCCATACGCAGGCTGGTCCCCAACGCCTTCGGTTCCTGTTTGAGGATAGGCGTTAATAACCTCATCGAGATAAGCCACACGATTATCAAGCCATGATCTCATTTTAGACAACTCTTCAGCCACATCATAAGTTGTAACTTTTCCCCATCCAGTATTATGGACAATGGGCCAACGCATTTTATTGCGAGCATATGCGCCATCATTGAGTTCGTCCACATATTGTTCAACAATAGCCCAGCTATAATCCACGATAGAATCTTTCACCGAATTCCAAAGCTCTTTGTATTCTCTGGTATAGCGATCAGATTTAAACATATCTGTGAAGAACTTCGGAGTAGCACCATATTGTCCCTTACGGTTTGCAGGATCTGTACCTAATACTAATTCACGATAATCGCCAAAATAGCGGAAGATGTTACCATCGTAGAATGTTCCCCAGTCGAAATCGAAACCTGCATCCCAATCCCAGAAAGGACCCATAGCCCACTTGCCTGCACCATCCTTGTACATAAAAATACTACGAGGCGCACAAATCTCCACATTCTCAACAAGTTCCTGTATCATTGCCATCGTCATAAACGATTTCATGTCCATCAAAGAGTCAAGTGCGACATAATCAACTTTCTTGATAGCAGTTTCCAGCTCAGCAAGAAGTGCTTGAATAGAATCTTTCTGCTCTGTGGTCACATCATCCGGATGCTTTATACACATTGGCATATTGTATACCGTTGACCAGAAATTGTCGGTAGATTCCGGGCTAAGTTCTGGGCCGTCATCTTTGTCCATAGACAACAAGATGCCCTCATTGTTAGACACGTTCACACGATTTTCGCCCTGCTGCACCTGTTCTGTCAGCTGATACAAACCTTCATATTCGCCATCAACAAACAGTTCCACAAAACGAGTGTGATTAATGTATGGCATACCCATCCAACGAGCAACCTCAAACACATATGTGTTCATCATGCTTGTAAGGTCACGATAGTTTGCCAACAACACCCAGTTCTTAGCTTTAGCCAATCCCAACATCTTATGCTTTTCATTCAGCTTGATGCGATAAGGTTTCTTAGGATATATACTCCATGTAGAGTTGCCTCGTCCGCGGATACTACCAAAGCCAGAATACCAATTGTAGCCATCCTTGCCATCCAAAGACACAACACAATCCACATACTGCTCTCTGGAATTAACACCCACAAGTCCTTTGGTCGTTACGCTTAATGTGTAAACTTGATAACGATTGTGTGACTGAAGATTTTCTGATGTTTCTTCCTCGAATGTTACGCTATCAATCAATGAAATAGCATAAGGCACACTGACAGAAGAAGTTTCATTAGAATCTTCGGAAGAAGAGATGCGGAAATAGGAATCCTCTGAGAGAAAATCCGAATAAGGGAACTGACTAATTTCATAAGGGAAACTCCAATTAAAGTTGTACATTGTGTCGTAATGAGTGTTTATCCTATACCAATTTTGAGCAACGGAAGGACAGGCCATCACAATAGCCGTCTGAAATATTAAAAATTTACTTGCAAGTTTCATTTTGAATCCGTTGTTAATAAAATTTGGTACCTTTAGCATTTATTGGTGTACAAACTTAGTTATTTTTTTTTGAATAGATAATATATTTTAACAAAAAAATGCCTTATACCCTCTATTTTATTCATAAAATAGTTAAAAATGGCCATTTTGGCATCAAAGACAAAGTCTTTATTAAGAAAAGAACCATAAAAAATCAAACGCAAAAACGAAGCAATCACCATCCTCAAATCCAGAAAACATATCGTTCATAATACAACACAGAAACAAATATTAATCATCTACACAAAAGGCATCAAAAGCAAACACACAAAAACAGCCATGCACAAGCAGTGCACAGCTGTTTTTATGGAAGTACCAGATACAAAAATTATTCTGCCGCCTTTTCTTCTACAGGAGTCTCTTCTGGCACAGCTTCAACTAAAGTTTCTGCAACAGCAGGAGTCTCTGCCTTAGCAACAGACTTCTTAGAACGACGAGTACGTGTAGCCTTCTTTGTTGTCTTAGCCATGTTCTCATCGAAGTCCACTAACTCAATGAATGCCATATCAGCATCATCAGAAGCACGTTTTCCGAGCTTAATTATTCTTGTATAACCACCCGGGCGATTACCCACCTTGGTTGCTACAGCACCAAATAACTCAGTGATTGCATATTTATTCTGCAAATAGCTAAACACAACACGACGAGAAGCAGTCGTATCGTCCTTCGCTTTAGTAATCAATGGTTCTACATATACACGAAGTGCCTTTGCCTTTTGAAGAGTCGTCGTAATTCTTTTGTGAAGAATTAATGAAGTTGCCATATTTGACAACATTGCAGCTCTATGTGATGCTGTACGACTCAGATGATTGAATTTCTTATTATGTCTCATCTTTGATTAATCTTTTTCTAATTTATACTTAGAAGTGTCTGTTCCGAATGACAATCCATGATGTTCGAGGAGATCGTCCAATTCAGTAAGAGATTTTTTACCAAAATTACGGAATTTGAGCAAATCGCTCTTTTGGAATTTAACCAAGTCACCAAGCGTGTCAACTTCTGCTGCCTTCAAACAATTAAGTGCACGAACCGAAAGATTCATGTCGGTTAATTTTGTCTTCAGCAATTGACGCATTCTCAGAATTTCCTCATCAAACTCTTCATTACCATCCAAATCATTGTTATCCAATGTAATCTTCTCGTCAGAGAAGAGCATGAAGTGATAAATCAGAATCTTTGCCGCTTCCTTCAATGCATCCTTTGGATGTATCGAACCATCTGTTGTAATCTCCAGCACCAATTTATCATAGTCTGTCTTCTGTTGAACACGATATGGTTCTACAGAGAATTTGACATTACGTATTGGTGTATAAGTTGAGTCAATAGCCAGTTCGTTGATTTCTTTACAATACTGTCTATTCTCTTCAGATGGCACATATCCACGGCCTTTATTAATGTTGAGTTCAATCTCTAATGTCGCTTTTGGATCTAAATGACAAATTACCAATTCAGGATTTAACACTCCAAATCCTGTAAGATATTTGTTAATATCCCCAGCTTTAAACTCAGTTTCCTTCTCGATAACAATAGAGACTTTTTCCGACTCTATTCCATCGGCATTTTGTTTGAATCTTACTTTCTTAAGATTCAAAATAATGTTGGTGACATCTTCTTTGACTCCTGGGACGGTAGAAAACTCATGTTCTACACCAGCAATACGAATAGTATTGATGGCGAAGCCCTCTAATGAAGACAATAAGATGCGGCGCAGCGAATTACCAATAGTAATACCAAAACCTGGCTCCAAAGGGCGGAATTCAAATTTTCCACACTTGTCGTCGGCTTCCAACATTATTACTTTTTCGGGTTTTTGAAATGCTAATACCGCCATTGTTAATTTTTATTTAGAGTATAACTCGACTATCATCTGTTCTTTAATATTCTCAGGTATGTCTGCACGCTCTGGCATATGCAGGAGCTTACCACCTTTTGCACTTTCGTCCCATTCAATCCAAGGATACTTGCTGTGGTTAAAACCTGCCAATGATGCGGCAATCACTTCAAGAGATTTAGACTTTTCACGAACAGCTACCAATTGACCTGGTTTTACGGAATATGAAGGGATATTCACTACCGCTCCGTCAACTGTGATGTGCTTATGGCTAACCAACTGGCGAGCGGCTGCTCGTGTTGGAGCGATACCAAGACGGTATACAACATTATCAAGGCGTGCCTCGAGACTCTGGAGCAGGACTTCACCTGTTACACCATCAGTTGATGCTGCCTTTTCAAACAAATTACGGAACTGACGCTCAAGAACTCCATAAGTGTACTTTGCTTTTTGCTTCTCAGCAAGCATAAGTCCATATTCTGAAGACTTCTTGCGGCGATTGTTGCCATGTTGACCTGCAGGATAATTTCTTTTTGATAAAACCTTATCAGGTCCAAAAATTGCCTCTCCGAAACGACGAGAGATTCTTGATTTAGGGCCAATATATCTTGCCATATTAAATCTTTATTTTTGGCATTTACTTCGTGTGCAGCCGCAACGGCAGAAAGGAACGATGCCGTCTTACAAATACACTCAGCAATGCAATTAACTTATTGTTTATACTCTTCTTCTCTTAGGAGGACGACAACCATTGTGTGG
>Ga0310690_10003934_pt1 | contig 21673 bp, 21 predicted proteins | sample AusTroGonzalo_MG_2_FD_207661 | JGI IMG/M metagenome (GOLD analysis project Ga0310690, IMG submission 207661) | Bovine rumen microbial communities from tropical cattle in Woodstock, Queensland, Australia - Gonzalo_04 (v2) (version 2) | ecosystem: Host-associated > Mammals > Digestive system >... | reverse complement strand
AAGGCGGCTGCTATGCCAAGGTTATCAACCTTGACAAGGAATCCGAGCCCGACATCTACAACGCGATCCGCAGGAACGCGCTGCTGGAGAACGTTACCGTTGACGAAAACGGCAAGATCGACTTCGCCGACAAGAGCGTCACCGAGAACACCCGCGTGAGCTATCCGATTGAGCACATCGAGAAGATCGTCAAGAAGGTGAGCCCCGTTTCCGCCGGCCCCGACGCCAAGAACGTCATCTTCCTGAGCGCGGATGCCTTCGGCGTGCTGCCGCCTGTTTCCGTGCTGACACCCGAACAGACCAAGTATTACTTCCTGAGCGGCTTCACCGCGAAGCTGGCCGGCACCGAGCGCGGCATCACCGAGCCCACCCCGACCTTCTCCGCCTGCTTCGGCCAGGCCTTCCTCGAACTGCATCCCACCAAGTATGCGGAAGAGCTCGTCAAGAAGATGGAAAAGAGCGGCGCCAAGGCCTACCTGGTCAACACCGGCTGGAACGGCACCGGCAAGCGCATCTCCATTAAGGACACCCGCGGCATCATCGACGCGATCCTGGACGGAGACATCCTGAACGCTCCCACCAAGAAGATTCCTTACTTCAACTTCGAAGTGCCCACCGAACTGAAGGGCGTCGACACCGGCATCCTGGATCCCCGGGACACCTACGAGAACCCCGCCGACTGGGACGAGAAAGCCAAGGATCTGGCCGGTCGGTTCATCAAGAACTTCGTCAAATACGAGAGCAACGAAGCCGGCAAGGCGCTGGTTGCCGCCGGGCCCCAGCTGTAAGGCTGACAGGGGTCATCCTCTGCAAGAAAGACACAGGGATGCCGCCTTTACGGGCGGCATCCCGCGTGTGTTCTTAAATAATATTCTGAACGGAGATTCACGGATATGAGAAAAGTACAGTTTACCGAAACCGTTATGCGGGACGCCAACCAGAGCCTGATGGCGACCCGGCTGCCTTACGCAGATTTCGAGGAGATCCTGCCGGTTATGGACAAGGCCGGATACTATTCCGTGGAATGCTGGGGCGGCGCGACGTTTGACAGCTGCCTGCGCTATCTGGGTGAAGATCCCTGGGAGCGGCTGCGCAACATCCGCAAGAATATGCCCAACACCCGCCTGCAGATGCTGCTGCGCGGACAGAACCTGCTGGGCTACAAACACTATCACGACGACGTGGTCGAGAAGTTCGTCGAGCTGAGCATCAAGAACGGCATTGACATCATCCGAATTTTTGACGCACTGAACGACTTCCGCAACCTGGGCACCGCCCTGGACGCCGTCAAGAAGTACGCGACCCCCCGGACGATTGCTTCCGGCTGCATCAGCTATACCCAGAGCCCGGTGCACACCGTCGAGAAATACGTCGAGATGTGCAAGGAACTGGTGAAGATGGGCTTTGAGACCCTGTGCCTGAAGGACATGGCCGGTACGATGAGCCCCTTCGAAGCCGAACACCTGATCAAGGGCATCAAGGACGCCGTCGGCGATGTGCCGGTGGTTCTGCACACCCACTGCACCACGGGCATGGCCTACATGACCCTGACCAAGGCCATTGAGAGCGGCGTCGACGTCATCGACACCGCGACGAGCTGCTTCTCCAACGGCACGAGCCAGGCAGCAACCGAGACGATGTTCTATGCCTGCCAGCAGTACGGCATCGACACCGGACTGGACGAGAAGATCATCAACAAGGTGAACGACTTCTTCAAGCCCGTGAAGCAGAAGTACGTGGACAACGGGATGATCAATCCCAAGAGCATGGCCACGGACAGCCAGGCGCTGGTTTACAAGGTTCCCGGCGGCATGCTGAGCAACATGATCGCCAACCTGAAGGACATGAATGCCATGAACAAGTTTGACGAGGCGCTGCTGGAGATTCCGGCGGTCCGCAAGGACCTGGGCTATCCGCCGCTGGTTACCCCGCTGAGCCAGATGGTCGGTAACCAGGCCGTGACCAACGTGCTGGTCGGCGAGCGCTACAAGAACATCTCCAACGAAGTCAAGAACTACTTCAAGGGTGAATACGGCATCGCACCGGCACCCGTTGACAAGGATCTGCAGGAGAAGATCCTGGGTGCCGGAGGCAAACCCACCGACTGCCGGATCGAAGACAGCAAGCGGACCGGCGAGGACTTTGAGAAGGCCAAGAAGGCCCTGGGCGACCTGGCGGAAAGCGAAGAAGACCTGATGAGCTGGATCTGCTTCCCGAAGCAGGCGGAAGACTTCCTGAAGGCCCGGAAGGAAAAACGGGAACGGGTTGTCAAGTACACCATCGAAGAAGCGTAAGGAGGTACGGCACAGATGTCATTTGCTATGGCTGAAGAGGCCGTCAACGAGGTTGCGAAAACCGCAACGGACGGCCGCTTAAGACTCGATATCGGAGGAAACCTCCTCGACGCCGTGCTGGGATACCTGGTGGTCTTTATCGGACTGAGCCTGCTGATGATCGTTGTCGTCCTGGTGGGCAAGATCATGGTGGCGCAGTCGAAGAAAAAGGCTGTCGTTCCCGCTGCTGCTCCGGCCGCCCCGGCTGCTCCCGCCGCTCCCGCGGTGAAGGCGCTGCCCCCGGCTCCCGGAACCGCCGGTGAAGTCAAGATTTACGACACGGATCCCAGGGACGCGGCCATGATCATGGCGATCGTGGCGGACAAGCTGCAGAAACCCCTGAACGAGCTTCGGTTCGTATCCATCAAGGAGGTCAAATAAGATGAAGTACAAAGTAACCCTGAAGGGAAAGACATACGAGGTTGAGGTCAATCAGGGAGAAGCCATGCTGCTGGACGAATACGAAGCATACGCTCCGGCACCCGCCGCGGCGCCGGCTCCCGCCGCCGCACCCGTTGCGGCTCCGGCTGCTCCCGCCGCCCCCGCGGCACCCGCGGTTGCCGCCGTGGCCGGCGAACAGGTCGTATCCCCCATGCCCGGAACCATCGTGAAGGTCAACGTCAAGGCCGGTCAGGCCGTCAAGGGCGGCGAAGTGCTGGCTGTGCTGGAAGCCATGAAGATGGAAAACGAAATTATGGCGCCCCATGACGCGACCGTCGCGCAGGTTCTGACGGACGTCGGCACGAAGGTGGACACCGGAACGCCGATTATCGTACTGGGATAAGGGAGGAAGACAGCGATGTTAGAATCCCTCGGAAAACTGGTTACGGAATCCGGATTTGCCGGATTCTTCAGCAACCCGGACGGATGGCGGAACCTGGTGATGATCGCCATCGCGTGCGTGCTGCTGTACCTTGGTATCAAGAAACAGTATGAGCCGCTGCTGATGGTCGGTATCGCCATGGGCTGCCTGCTGGCGAACGTTTCTTCCGTCTTTATGACATCGAACGGACAGCTGCCGGACGCCCTGTATCATCAGGATCTTTGGGACCGTTTCCTGAACACCGGGAAATTCGCGGTCGGATATGAAGAGTATCTTCATAATTACGGATATATCCTGTCCGAAGGCGGCCTGATCGATATCCTGTATATCGGCGTCAAGGCGGGCATTTATCCCTGCCTGATCTTCATGGGCATCGGCGCGATGACCGACTTCGGTCCGCTGATCTCCAATCCGAAGAGCCTGCTGCTCGGCGCGGCCGCACAGTTCGGCGTATTCTTCGCCTTCTTCGGCGCGAACCTGCTGGGCTTTGACGCGCAGCAGTCCGCCTCCATCGGCATCATCGGCGGCGCGGACGGCCCCACGGCCATCCTGACCACGACGAAACTGGCCCCCGAACTGCTGGGACCGATCGCCGTGGCGGCCTACAGCTATATGGCGCTGATTCCGATGATCCAGCCGCCCATCATGCGGGCGCTGACCACCGAAAAGGAACGCAGCGTAAAGATGACCCAGCTGCGCGAGGTGAGCAAGACTGAAAAGATCCTGTTCCCGATCGTCGTGACGATCTTCGTCGTGCTGCTGCTGCCCTCCACCGCGCCCCTGATCGGCTGCCTGATGTTCGGCAACCTGCTGAAGGAAACCGGCGTCACCGAGCGCCTGAGCGATGTGGCCCAGAACGCCCTGATGAACATTGTTACCCTGTTCCTCGGCATCAGCGTCGGCGCCACTATGGTCGGTTCCCGCTTCCTGACGCTGGACACCATCAAGATCGTTGTGCTGGGTCTGATCGCCTTCTCCTTCAGTACCATCGGCGGACTGCTGGTCGGCAAGCTGATGTACAAGCTGAGCGGCGGAAAGATCAACCCGCTGATCGGCTCCGCCGGCGTTTCCGCAGTGCCGATGGCCGCCCGTGTTTCCCAGCGTGAAGGTCAGAAGGCCAATCCTTCGAACTTCCTGCTGATGCACGCCATGGGCCCGAACGTGGCCGGCGTGATCGGTTCCGCGATTGCGGCGGGCTTCCTGATCAGTATGTTTGGCGGTTAATAGGATCGATATTTAACGCTTATACCGCCTGTTTCTGCCATAAACAGCGGCGGTATAAGCGCCCTGGACCTTCGGACTTCCTCTCTGTAACAGAGGGGAAGTTTTTTTGACCTTCTTTGACTTTTTTCACAGAAAGTATTGACAAACCTTTCAGAGGGTGGTAGAGTATGCATGTGGTTAGCACTCGGACCTGTCGAGTGCTAACAACGAGAAGAGAAAGGAGGAAGGCGCATGATCATGGATGACCGCAAGATGCGGATTCTCCAGGCCATCATTGATGATTACATCCTGACCGGCGTGCCCGTCGGAAGCAGAACGATCAGCAAGAAATACGACATGGGCCTTTCCTCCGCAACGATCCGGAACGAGATGAGCGATCTGGAGGAACTTGGGTTCCTGGATCAGCCGCACGTTTCGGCCGGGCGGATTCCCTCCGCAAAGGCATACAGGCTTTATGTGGACACACTGCTGGAGACGGGAAAGATTCCCAACGCCGCGGAAGAGACGGTCCGAAGCCATTTCGCCGGGCGGGTCCGGCAGATGGAGGACGTGATCGACCACGCGGCTCAGGTGATTTCCAGCCTGACCCACTATACGGCGGTGGTGCTTTCCCCCAAGGGAGAACAGCCGCGGATCCAGACGGTTCAGTTGGTGCCGGTTTCTTCGGAAACGGCGCTGGTGGTGATCGTGACGGATCAGGGCATGGTGCGGGACAGCGTGATCCGGGTGGGCGGACAGATGGACAGCGACACGCTGTACGCCATCAGCCGCACGCTGACGACAGAACTGCGGGGTACCACCCTGGCGGAAGCCTGCGAGCGGATGCCGCTGATCGCCGAGCGCATCAGCGGAAACGACCGGATGCTTCAGGAGCTGTACGGCTTCCTGAACGAGGGACAGAACACTCCGAGACGCGGCCACATGGCGGTCGGCGGGACCAGCAACATGTTGGCCTATCCGGAATACAGCGACGTGGACAAGGCCCGGAACTTCCTGAGCCTGATGGAAACCCGGGACAAGCTGGCGGACATTATCCGCGGAAGCGGCGGGATGTCCTTCACCGTCCGGATCGGGCCGGAAACCGGCGTGCCGGAGATGGCGGACTGCTCCATCGTGACGGCAGCCTATTCCTCGCGGGGCGGGCAGCAGGGAACCATCGGGGTCATCGGGCCGACGCGGATGCAGTATTCGAAGGTGCTCTCCATCCTGAACATCATCGGGCATCAGCTGACGGACATGTTCACCGGGGACGAAAGCGAATAGGGGAAAGGCCATGTCACTCTGTCACTCTGTCACTCTGGCACTCTGGCACTAAAAAACCAGGACGCCAGGATTACCGGACAACGAAAACAATCAAACACTCAAAATGAAAGGCACGCATGATGAGCAAAGACAAGAAGAACCGGCATGAAAACGAAGCGCAGAGCGCTGCGGAGGCCGCGGAAGAAGCCCTGAAGGAAGCGCTGGAAGCCGAAACACCGGAAGAGGAAAAGCCAGAAGAAACGGAAGCCGCACCGGAAAATGAAACGGCAGAGAACCCCCTGGAAAAAATGCTGGAGGCGGCAAACGCGAAGACTGCCGAGTATCTGGCGATGGCCCAACGGGTTCAGGCGGACTTTGAAAACTTTCGGAAACGGAACGAGTCCGTCCGGGCGGACGCTTATGCCGACGGCCGGCGGGATGTGGCAACGGTTATGCTCCCGGTGCTGGACAACCTGGAGCGGGCGGTCAGCGCCGCGGAAAACTGCGAGGATGAAGCGCTGAAGAGCGGCGTGGAACTGGTGCTGAAGCAGATGACCGAGGTCTACCAGAAATTAGACGTCACGCCGATTGACCGAAAGGGTGAGAAATTCGATCCGAACCTTGAGAACGCCGTGCTGCAGGGTACGGAGGACGAAGGAGAACCGGGAACGGTTTGTCAGGTACTCCAGAAGGGGTACAAAATGGGAGACAGAGTGCTTCGGCACGCGATGGTAAAGGTTGTTCCGGAATAAAACATTCCGTAACATATATAAGGCAATCAACAGTAACAGATAAAGGGAGGAAAAGACAATGAGCAAGATTATCGGTATCGACCTGGGTACAACCAACAGCTGCGTGGCGGTTATGGAAGGCGGACAGCCCGTCGTCATCGCGAACGCCGAAGGCAGCAGAACCACCCCTTCTGTCGTGGCTTTCACGAAGGACGGAGAACGCCTGGTCGGCCAGGTGGCCAAGCGCCAGGCCGTCACCAATCCGGAGCGGACCGTGATTTCCATCAAGCGCGAAATGGGCACGAGCTACAAGGTTAACATCGATGGGAAGCAGTATACCCCCCAGGACATCAGCGCCATGATCCTGACCAAAATGAAGGAAACGGCCGAAAGCTATCTGGGCGAAAAAGTCAGCCAGGCGGTCATCACCGTTCCCGCGTACTTCAACGACAGCCAGCGGCAGGCGACCAAGGACGCCGGACGCATCGCCGGCCTCGAAGTGCTGCGGATCATCAATGAGCCCACGGCCGCTTCGCTGGCCTACGGCCTGGACAAGGAAGAAAACCAGAAGATCCTGGTATATGACCTTGGCGGCGGCACCTTCGACGTCAGCATTCTGGACATCGGCGACGGCGTGTTTGAAGTGCTGAGCACCAACGGCAACACCCGCCTGGGCGGCGACGACTTCGACCAGCGGATTATCGACTACGTCGCAGATCAGTTCAAGAAAGAGAACGGCATTGACCTCAAGCAGGACAAAATCGCCTGCCAGCGGCTTAAGGAAGCGGCCGAGAAGGCGAAAATCGAACTGAGCGGCACAACCACCGCCAACATCAACCTGCCCTTCATCACAGCGGATGCCACGGGCCCGAAGCACCTGGACGTGACACTGACGAGAGCGAAGTTTGACGAACTGACCAGCGACCTGGTGGACGCCACGGTGGAACCGATGCGCAAAGCGCTGAAGGACGCCGGACTGACCGTTGACCAGATCAACAAGGTGATCCTGGTGGGCGGCAGCACGCGGATTCCCGCGGTGCAGGACGCGGTCAAGAAAGTGACCGGAAAAGAGCCCTTTAAGGGCATCAACCCCGACGAATGCGTTGCCATCGGCGCGGCTATCCAGGGCGGCGTGCTGGGCGGCGAAGTCAAGGACGTCCTGCTGCTGGACGTTACACCTCTGAGCCTGGGCCTTGAGACGGAAGGACATATCTTCACCCGCCTGATCGACCGGAACACGACCATCCCGACCAGCAAGAGCCAGGTGTTCTCCACCGCGGCGGATGGCCAGACAACCGTTGAAATCCACGTGCTGCAGGGCGAGCGCCAGATGGCCTACGACAACAAGACACTGGGACGCTTCCAGCTGACCGGTATCGCTCCGGCGCCCCGCGGCGTGCCGCAGATCGAAGTGACTTTCAGCATCGACAACAACGGTATCGTGAACGTTTCCGCCAAGGACAAAGCCACCGGACACGAACAGCAGATCACCATCACCGCCAGCACCAACCTAAGCGAGGAAGAGATCAACCAGCGCGTCAAGGAAGCCGAGCAGTTTGCAGAGCAGGACAAGAAGCGCAGGGAAGAGGTTGAGACCCTGAACCGGGCCGACAGCCTGATCTATGAGACCGAGAAAACCCTTCGTGACAACGGCGACAAGCTGTCCGACGAAGACAAGAACACGGTTCAGACCGAGATTGACGCCTTCAAGAAGATTCGGGAAGGCAACAACGCCGAAGAGATCAAGAACGCCATGGATGGCTTCACCCAGAAGGTGTATGCCGTGTTCGGCAAGCTGTATCAGCAGCAGGCCGGCGCGGAAGGCAACCCCATGGATAACGGAGGTCCTCAGCCCGGATCCACCAACGCGGACGGCAGCGTCAACGCCGACGGCAGCGTTGAATAATCCAGAGAAAATAACTGGCAGCAAGCCCGGTCCGATCGGGGACGGGCTTGCTTTTCAGGAGGAGGTGAGACAGCATGGCTGCGAAACGCGACTACTATGAAGTGCTCGGCGTCAGCAAGAACGCGACGGATGACGAGATCAAGAAGGCATACCGGAAAAAGGCCAAGGAATGCCATCCCGACCTGCATCCGGACGATAAGGAGGCCGTGGAACGCTTCAAGGAACTGAACGAAGCCAACGAGGTGCTGTCGGATCCGGATAAGCGGGCGCGGTATGACCAGTTCGGATTTGAAGATCCCATGGCGGGTATGGGCGGCGGCGGAAACCCCTTCGGCGGATTTGATTTCGGCGGAATGGGCATGGGGGATATTTTCGACCAGCTGTTCAACGGCGGCGGAATGGGCGGAAGAACCGCCCGGAGCCAGGGCCCCGTTCAGGGCAACGATCTTCGGTACGAGCTGCGGATTACCTTTGAGGAAGCGGCCAAGGGCTGCGAAAAGAGCTTTGAGATTTACCGGAACGAGCTTTGCGATACGTGCAAAGGCAGCGGCGCAAAGGCCGGGACCAGCCCGGTGACCTGTCCGAACTGTAACGGTACGGGCCAGATCCGCCAGAGCGGCGGCTGGATGACGACGGTACGGACCTGCCCGGCCTGCGGCGGCGCGGGCAAGGTGATCCGGGACAAGTGCACCGCCTGCGGCGGCAGCGGAAGAACCCGGAGAAAACGGACCGTGACCGTCAAGGTTCCGGCGGGAATCGACAATGGGCAGACCATCATCATGAACGGTCAGGGCGAACCCGGCCTTCGCGGCGGCCCGAACGGAGACCTGTACATTGTTGTCGGCGTGAAACCCCACAAGCTGTTCAAACGGGACGGTTACAACCTGCTGCTTGAATTCCCGATCAGCTTTGTGACGGCGACGCTGGGCGGGGATATCGAAGTGCCCACGCTGAGCGGGCCCGTCAAATACAGAATTCCCGAAGGTACACAGCCCGGAACGGAATTCCGGATCAAGGGAGCCGGCATCCAGATGCTGCGTTCCGGCGGCAAAGGTGACCTGATCCTGAAGGTGAAGGTCGAAATCCCGAAACGCCTGAACAACAAGCAGAAAGACCTTCTGCGGCAGTTCGACGCCACCACGACGGACAAGGAATACGACGGCCGGAAAAGCTTTATGGACCGCGTGAAAGAACTGTTCCAGTAATTTTTTTCAGCGAAAAACAGGAGATATGGCGTCTCCTGTTTTTCGTGATTCCGCACCTGCGGGTGCATGCGGGGAGCAAATGAATGGAAAGAACCGGACTGCAGAGAACCTGGGTCAGAATTCTGCTGACCGTACTGACTCTGGCTACTATGGGAATGATTTTTCTGTTTTCCACGGAGAATGCGGAGAAGTCTGACGAAACAAGCGGCTATATTACCAAGCAGGTCATTGACGTTCTGCATCCTGACTATGCGAAATATGAGCTTAAAAAGCAGAAGAGCCTTTACGACAGCATTCAGACGGTAATCCGGAAAATGGCCCATTATACTGAATTTGCTCTTTTAGGATTTCTTATGCGGCTTTGCCTCGAAAGCTGGTTCGGAAGGCGGAAATGGCTGTCGCCTGCGAGCTGGGCACTGAGTACGCTTTACGCCGGATCGGATGAGCTGCATCAGATTCTGATTGACGGACGAAGCGGACAGTGGACGGATATTCTGCTGGACAGCGCCGGCGTGCTGTCCGGCGTCCTGCTTGCCGTACTGATACTGTTTCTGGTTCGGAAAAGAGCAACACGGAAGGAAACATCAGAAATATGTCCATGAATATTGTTCTGGTAAATCCTGAAATCCCCCAAAACACCGGGAACATTGCAAGGACCTGCGCGGCGACCGGAACGGTGCTGCACCTGATTGAACCGCTGGGCTTTTCCCTGGACGACAGGTATCTCAAACGGGCCGGTCTTGATTACTGGCACCTGATGGAGTATCATGTGTATCGGGATATCGAGGATTTTCTGTCGCATCATCCCGGGATCCGGGCACACTTCGCGACCACCAAGGCGCCCCGGGGATATCACGAGGCCGAATACCGGGACGGAGACTATCTTGTTTTTGGATGTGAAACGCGGGGGCTGCCGGAAAACCTGCTGCAGAAGGTTTACGACCGGTGTATCCGGATTCCCATGCGGGAGGAAGCCAGAAGCCTGAACCTGGCGAATTCCGCGGCAATTGTTCTGTATGAAGCGCTCCGGCAGACCGGCTTTCCGGGATTGCGCGCGGAGGGAAAACTGACCGGCCGGGAAGAACAGGACAGTCCCTGGCTCGACTATATCTGACGGGGGAAAAACCATGGCCTATTTCAGCGGGAACGATCCGGAAGAAACCCGGATTCAGCCGCCGGTCAGAAGCGGCGAAGGCGTCCGGTACGACGCGCAGGATTACGTGGAATCCGACTATGACGACGGGTTTGACGATCCGGACGAGACGGAAGAAGAACCGGAGCTTACGGATGAAGAAAAAGAAGCGATCCGGAAAAGAAGGTTCCGGATGATGTCCGGGGCCGGCAATCTGACGGCGGTGATCATCGGCGCGGCTGTGATCCTGGTTCTTCTGGCGCTGCTGATGAGCATGGTCAGCTTTGTCCTCAACGACGCGGACCGGAACTTTACGCTGTTCCAGATGAGACTCTGAAAAAACAGGAGAAGCAGATGGATCGAATCTACCTTGACTACGCGGCAACGGCGCCTGTGCTTCCGGAAGTACTGGACGCGATGCTGCCTTTTTTTATATCCCGGTTCGGAAACCCTTCCGGCATTCATGAGACCGGCCGGGACACCCGCAAAGCCGTCGAACAGGCGCGGCGGGAGGTCGCGGAAGCCCTCGGCGCGGAAAGCCGGGAGATCATCTTTACCTCCGGCGGGAGCGAGAGCGACAATCTGTCCGTTCAGGGAACCGCCTTTGCCCTGCGGGAAAAGGGGAACCATATCATCACCTCGCAGATAGAACATCACGCGGTGCTGAATACCTGCCGGTGGCTCGAAAAGCAGGGATTCCGGGTGACTTATCTTCCGGTGGATTCCCACGGACGGGTGGATCCGGACAGCGTTCGGGACGCCATCGAAAACGACACCATCCTGGTCAGCATCATGACGGCCAACAACGAGATCGGGACCGTTGAACCGGTTTCCGAAATCGGCGAAATCTGCCGCGGGCGGGGCATCGTTTTCCATACCGACGCGGTGCAGGCGGTCGGGATGATCCCCACCGATGTGACGGAAATGCACGCGGACCTGGTGAGCCTGAGCGCCCATAAGTTTCACGGACCGAAGGGGACCGGTGCGCTTTATCTCCGAAAGGGAACAAAACTGGAATCCCTGATCCACGGCGGGGCCCAGGAACGGGGCACGCGGGCCGGAACGGAGAACGTTCCCGGCATCGTCGGCATGGGGAAAGCCATCGGCATCGCCGTGAAAGAACGGGAGAAAAATGCCCGGCGAATCCGGGAGCTTCGGGACCTCATGATCAAAAGCGTGATGGAAAACATTCCCGGCGCGCAGCTGAACGGACATCCGGAGGAACGGCTGCCGAACAACTGTCATTTTTCCTTTGCCGGTATTGAAAGCGAAGCGCTGCTGCTCCGGCTGGACCTGGCCGGGATCTCGGTTTCCGGGGGAAGCGCATGCACCTCCGGAAGCATGGAACCGAGCCACGTGCTGCGGGCGATCGGCCTGAAGGATGAAATGCTGAAAAGCGGCATCCGGATTACGCTGGGGCGGGAAACCACGGCGGAAGAGATCCGGATCACGGCAGAAAAAATGTCCGGAATCATCGCGGATTCCAGACGGATCCGTTCATCATCCTTCAGCGTATAACAGAATGACTTTACCGGAGAAGTCTCCGTTGAGGGGGACGATTATACTTCGAACCATGAGGACGGCGCCGGAGAAACGGCGACCGTCCTCTGTTTTATACCAGCCATTGGAATTCAGCCCCCCGGAATTCTCCGCGAAATCGCAACAGGATTGACAGAGAACGCGGTTTTTGATATCATATCGACTAATATAGAGAACAGGAGGAATAACAGCATGCTGCAGGACAGGATCAGAGAAGGGCTTACGTTTGACGATGTGCTGCTGGTGCCGGCGAAAAGCGAAGTGCTTCCCCGGGATGTCGATCTGTCGGTTCAGTTAACAAAAACCATCAAACTGAACATTCCGATTCTCTCGGCGGCCATGGACACAGTAACGGACAGCAAGATGGCGATCGCGATGGCGCGGGAAGGCGGTCTCGGCATTATCCACAAGAACATGACCATCGAAGAGCAAGCTGCGCAGGTGGACAAGGTCAAGCGCAGCGAGCACGGCGTGATTACGGATCCTTTCTTCCTGAGCCCGGACAACCTGATCAGCGATGCGGAAGAGCTGATGAGCCGCTATAAGATCAGCGGCGTTCCGATTACGCGGGACGGCAAACTGGTCGGGATCCTGACCAACCGGGATCTCCGCTTTGAAACGGACTACAGCCGGAAAATCGGCGAAGTCATGACCAGCGAGAATCTGATCACCGGCCCGGAAGGCACGACGCTGGAACAGGCCAAGGAGATCCTGGCCGAGCACCGGATTGAAAAGCTTCCGATCGTTGACAAAAACGGGAACCTGCGCGGGCTGATTACCATTAAGGATATCGAGAAAACCTCCAAGTATCCCAACAGCGCGAAGGACGCGAACGGCCGGCTGCTGTGCGGCGCGGCGGTGGGCGTTACGAACGACGTGTTTGAGCGGATTGACGCACTTCTGGACGCCAAGGTCGATGTCATCAACATCGACACGGCCCACGGACACAGCATGGGCGTGCTGAAGCAGGTTGAAAAAATCCGCGGTAAATATCCGAACATTACGCTGTTTGCCGGAAACGTTGCTACGGCGGCGGCGACCCGCGACCTGATTTCCGCCGGCGTGGACTGCGTCAAAGTCGGCATCGGCCCCGGATCCATCTGCACGACCCGGGTAGTGGCAGGCATCGGCGTTCCGCAGGTTACGGCCATTGCGGACTGCGCAGAGGAAGCGGACAAGCACGGCGTTCGCGTGATCGCGGACGGCGGCATCAAGTATTCCGGCGATATCGTGAAGGCTCTGGCGGCGGGCGGAAGCTGCGTCATGTTGGGCAGCCTGCTGGCGGGCACGGAAGAATCCCCCGGCGCGATGGAAATTTATCAGGGGCGTTCCTTTAAGGTTTACCGCGGGATGGGCAGCCTCAGCGCCATGGCGGTGGGCTCCAAAGACCGTTATTTCCAGGAAGGCCAGAAAAAACTGGTTCCGGAAGGCGTGGAAGGCCGGGTACCTTACAAGGGGACGCTGGCGGACACCATTTTCCAGATGGTCGGCGGCCTGCGCAGCGGCATGGGGTACTGCGGAACAAAGACCATCGACGACCTGCGGAAGAACAGCGAGTTTATCCGGATTACGGGCGCGGGCCTGGCGGAAAGCCATCCGCACGATATTTCCATCACGAAGGAAGCGCCGAACTACTCGAAGAGTTATTGACGTTCCCGCGAGCGTGGCAGCAGCCGGATACGCCCGAATCTTTGAACTGCTATCGTTATGAACGATAAACTGTTCCAACGGTGTTGTCCTGAACGCAGCGAAGAATCTTACAGACATTTGCTGCAGTCGACAGAATAATACGGCAGCGAGTATTACAGGAGGGAGAAAAGCTTGGGAAAAAGGTTTTATAAACTGGCCACCGGGGCCATCCGCATTTTCTCCCACCGGATGAAGACGGAGTGGGAAGTTCCCTTTGAGGAAGGCCCCTGCGTATTTGTCGTCAATAATGTCGGATTCATGGGTCCCATCGAAATGTGCGTCAAGTTCGACGAGCGGGACAGATGCCATCCGTGGATCAACGACGAACTGGTGGAAGCCAGGAAGATCCCGGCATACGCACGGAAGGACTGCTGGTGGAAACCGGGTACCTTCCGGGCGAAAATGTTCAACGCGACGGTGCCGTATCTGGCGGCGCTGATCCTTCCTCCGCTGGTGAAAAGCTCCCCGTATGTGCCGGTTTATCATGATCAGCGGATCATGCTGACGCTTCGGGAAAGCATTCGGATCCTGCAGCGGGACGGCGCGCTGGTCGTGTTTCCGGAAGTGCCGGACGCCCGGCTGAGCCGGAAGGAATGGATCAGCACGGGATGGCTAAGGCTTGGCGAAATGTGGTACCGGAACTGCGGACGGGCGCTGAAGATGTATCCGGTGCATATTGACCGGAAAAACCATGTTTTCCGGGTGGCCGCACCGGTATGGTATGATCCGGGGAAACTGTTTCGGGAACAGGAAAAAGACCTGGTTTCAGCACTTACGAACGGGATGCGCGGGTATCAGAAATAAACGAAAACAGTCCGGCATTGCCGGGCTGTTTTCCGTTTGCTTCGGGAGTCGGCGACGGGGATTCGGAGGCTTCTGATTCCGGCGCTTTGAGCATATCCCGACAGAGGATGCGCAGGAACTTCAGGGCGTTTTCATCGTTGCCGCCGGCGGCGAGCACCGTCAGGTAGCCGTTGTCGACATAACAGTATTTTGCCAGCCCGGGAAGCAGATCCGTCGGGATTCCGTAAAGATGCGTCTCATCCGAATCCGGAAGGGTACGCCAGCCGCGGCGCAGATCCAGGCCGGCCTCGGTGAAGATCGCCATCAGTTCCGCGTCGTCTTCCAGCGGCAGGAAAGCCTCGGAAGAGGAATAGGAGAGGAAATCCTCCCGGGGCAGATAATACACGTCGCCTTCCTGAGCGGCCATATGGGTGACCAGCGTCATTTGGCCGTAGTTGGCATCCGGGTAGAAGGTGACGGAAGCCATGACTTCCATATCCGGCATTTCTTTAACACGAATATTCTCCATGTATGCATTGAGGGAGGCTTCGTCGGAATAGCCGTAAATATACAAATCCACGCGCCTGTTTTCCGGGATGCGGGGCGTTGTTACCGTGAAAAGCAGATTCACCAGGAAGGTTCCGGCGACGATGGCCAGGAGATAGGCCCACCAGTGGTAGGCAAAGTGGTGTTTCAGGGTCTGGGCGTTGATCGGGGTCTTCATCGTTTTCTCCTGCTTCGTGTGGTTTGAGGCAACCTTACAGAAAGATAACACGAAAATGCGAGAAAGACAAGAACGGAAGAAGGAAAAAGAGGCAGAGAGGGCGAAATAAACATCAGGGGAAAAAGCATCATAGAAAGGAAGATCCTTATGAAATTCAGTCCGATTATCACGGTTGGAAGACAGTACGGATCCGGCGGGCGCGAGGTCGCGAAGAAGCTTGCGGAAGTCATGAATGTCTCCTTCTACGACAAGGAACTGCTGGCGGAAGCCTCCAGGGACAGCGGGATCTGCCAGGAAGTGATGGAGACTTATGACGAAAAACAGGGAAAAAGAGGGTTCTTTTCCCTGATGGGCGGCGTACAGGGACGGATGGACGCGGCGGGCATGTATCTGGAAATGCCGCTGAACCACAAAATTTTCCTGGCGCAGTTTGATACGATCCGGCGGATTGCGGATGAAGGCCCCTGCGTGATTGTGGGGCGGTGCGCGGATTATGTGCTTCGGGACCATACGAACGTGCTGAACGTATTCATTAAAGCCTCCATGGAGGAGCGGGTGAAGCGAATTGAGCGGCTTTACGGGATGGATCCGCTGAAGGCGGAGGAAACGATCCGAAAGGAGGATAAGCAGCGCGCAACCTATTATAATTACTACGCCACGGGAACGTGGGGCGACGTGTCGAATTACCACCTTTGCCTGGATACGGGCGTGGTGGGGATCGACGGCGCTGTGGAACTGATCCGCCGGGCGGTTGAACTGCAGCGCGACAAAGCGGAGGAAGACGGAATCCAATGGTAAAAAGAATCGCAGCGGCAGCGGCAGCGCTGCTGCTGATTCCGGCGGCGGCCCTGGCCGGACTCAGCTGGCGGGAGGATTCACCCGCGCTGGTCATTCTGAAAAACTACACGGAGAACATCAACAGGCTGTTGACGGAAAACGGGGAGCAGCCGATCAACAGCCTGTTTTCATGCTATCCGGCCCAAGCTGTCATGGGCATTACGGCGGAGGACAATGCCGAGATTCCCGAAGGCGTGGAGATAACCGTCAATCTGTATTACGATACGCTGAACTCCCTGCAGCTTCGGGTCAGCGATCCGGACCGGTTTCCGACCATCGCAGCGGCCATTGTTCGGGCGCTGTACGGAGATACCATGACGCAGGACGACGCGCTTAGCGTTCCGGCGAACCGGGCAAAACGGGCGAAAGCGGAACCGAATGCTTCTTTTGAGGAGCCGGTGGACGAGATGAACGGAACGTCGCCGAGGGTCTATTATTCCTACTTCCCGAACCAGTACCGGGACGGCGTGAACTGGCTGCAGATGACCCTGATTTTCCCGCTGGCCGGGGAATGGGACGGCATCAGCCTGACCGTCGGGACGGAGCAGGACCGCGAATACGTGCCGGAAGACGCGGATCCGGACTACGAGGGATATCAGACGAAGGACGACTTTACGCACTTTGAAGTGTTTGCCACGGCGACGCCGGAACCGGATTCCGCGGCGGCGGAATACGATTTTCGATAGGGTGGAGGTAACCGGATAAGGGATTCGGAACCTTTCGTATGTTTCTCTGTTGTTTTTGTGGATTATTATGGCAAAAGATCATCGCAGAGGGTAAAATGTTCTGCGATGATTTTTGTATACAGGAGGCATGGACGTGAGCAAGATCCGGATGGAAACCCCGCTGGTGGAGATGGATGGAGACGAGATGACCAGGATTCTGTGGGCCTGGATCAAGGAAATGCTGATTGAGCCGTTTGTGGAGCTGAAGACGGAATATTATGACCTTGGACTGAAAAAGAGAGACGAGACGAACGACCAGATTACGATTGACAGCGCAAACGCCGCGAAGAAATACGGCGTGGCCGTCAAATGCGCCACGATTACCCCCAATGCCCAGCGGGTGGAGGAATACGGGCTGAAGGAAATGTGGAAGAGCCCGAACGGTACGATCCGTGCGATTCTTGACGGCACGGTCTTCCGGTCACCGATCCTGGTGGACGGCGTGCGGCCCACGGTGCGCACCTGGAAGAAACCCATCACGATCGCCCGTCACGCCTACGGCGATGTCTACAAAAACACGGAGACCCGGATTCCGGGTTCCGGCAGGGCAGAACTGGTCTTTACCGGCGCGGACGGCGCGGAAATCCGCAAGACCGTCTTCGATTTCAAGGGCGGCGGCGTGCTGCAGGGGATGTATAACCTGGACAGCTCCATCGAATCCTTCGCCCGCAGCTGCTTCCGGTTCGCGCTGAGCACCCGGCAGGATCTCTGGTTCTCGACAAAGGATACGATCAGCAAGATTTATGATCACCGCTTCAAGGATATTTTTGCTGAGCTGTATGAGAAGGAATACAAAGAGGCTTTTGAAAAGGCGGGCATTACTTATTTCTACACGCTGATCGACGACGCGGTGGCCCGGGTCGTCCGGTCGGAAGGCGGGTTCATCTGGGCCTGCAAGAACTATGACGGGGACGTTATGAGCGACATGATTGCCACTGCCTTCGGGTCCCTGGCGATGATGACATCCGTGCTGGTCAGTCCCAACGGACAGTTTGAGTACGAAGCGGCCCACGGCACCGTGACACGGCATTACTACCGTTATCTGAAGGGCGAGGAGACCAGCACCAATCCCGTCGCAACGATCTTCGCCTGGAGCGGAGCGCTGCGCAAACGCGGCGAGCTGGACGGACTTGCGGAACTGCAGGCTTTTGCGGACAGGCTCGAGAAGGCAACGCTTGACACGATCAACAGCGGTATCATGACAAAAGATCTGGCGCTGCTTTACGAAGGGGACGCAAAGGCCGTGAACAGCCGCGAATTCCTTCAGGAAATTTCTGACAGAATACAGGCTTGACGATCTGGTCAGAAATCGGTATAATAAGGACAGTTCTCCTGGGGTTCGCGACAGCTTTTCGGTTTTCCCCACATTTCTGAAAATGGAGCCCGGGTCCAAGGAGCGATATGCCATGCCCCCGTTTTATACGCCAGGGGACGGCAGAGTCGTTCGGCAGGGCACCAGCCTGCTATACATAGCGGGTGAAAAAACGAGGGCATCGGCTCCCTGGGGTCACAAAAAATCATCGGTTGAGAATACCGGTGATTTTTTTGTTTACATTGCGTTCACAAAACGTTCATGTTGATCCGCTACATTTATCGTGTGAAATTTTTAAGCTTTGAGCGAAGAAGGGGGCAGCGGGGATGAGCGAACCTGAGAAAAACCTGAAGGCAAAGAAAAAAGGCCGCCGCAGGGTACGGAAGATCATCGCGCTGGTCATCGTGCTGGCACTGGTCGGCGGCATCGGGTTTCTGGTAATTCGGAAACTTCGGCGGGACAACACGGTGACCTATGACGCCTATACGACTTCCATCGGAACGATATCGAATTCCCTGAGCTACAGCGGCAGCATGCAGCTGATCAACAGCGCGACCTATACGGCGGATGAAAAGGTTCTTGTCCGCGACGTATACGTGGCGGCCGGCGACGAGGTGAAGCAGGGCGACCGGCTGATGCGCCTGTCCAACGGCAAAACGCTGACGGCGGAGTTTGACGGCACCGTGAACGCGGTGGGGGCGGCCAAAGGCGACGAGGTTGAGAAGGACAGCACGCTGGTTCAGGTCGTCGATTTCGGGAACATGCAGGTCTCCTTCCGGATCGGCGAGAGCGACATCTCCCAGGTCACGGTGGGCCAGGACGTGCGGGTTACGGTGGCCTCCGCAAACGCGACGTTCGATTCGAAAGTGAAGAGCATCGATTATGCTTCCTACAGCGGCAACAGCGTGGCCTATTACACAGCCGTGGTGGACGTTGATACTTCTTCGACCACCAATATCTATCCCGGGATGCAGGCGACGGTCACCATTCCGAAGGAGGAAGTGAAGGACGTGGTGGTGCTGAAGATGGACGCGGTTTCCACGGCCATGGATAACAGCGCCTTCGTTTACCTGCAGCAGGCGGACGGCACCATGACGGAACAGCCGATTACCGTCGGCGTTTCCAACGGCAACTATGTGGAGGTGAAGGAAGGCCTGGGCGACGGGGAGACCGTATACGTTGTGGCCAAGGTCGAGGAGAAGGATACCGGCCTGTTTGCAGGCCTGTTCGGCACGACGCAGGTGAATACGCCATCCGGTGGCGGCAGCCGGCCCGGAGGCAGCAGCGGATTCGGCGGCGGCAGCTGGGGCGGCGGCAGCAGCGGCGGAAGCAGCCGGCCCGGCAGCGGAAGCAGCAGCCCGAGCCGATGAACGGAGGGGCTGCAGATGACAGAAGAAGTATTCTTTGAAATGAAGGAGATTGACAAAGACTACATCATGGGCGGGGAGCCCATGCATGTGCTGAAAAAGATCAATCTCTCGATTCAGGAAGGCGAATACCTGTCCGTGCTCGGCCCCAGCGGCAGCGGAAAATCCACGCTGATGAACATTATCGGATGCCTGGACACTCCGACGGCGGGGCAGTATGTTCTGCGGGGCCGGGAAGTTGAGGAAATGGATGAAGTCGAACTGGCGCATCTGCGGAGCCGGGAAATCGGGTTCATCTTTCAGAACTCCCAGCTGCTGAACCGGCTGACAGCCCGGAAGAACGTGGAACTGCCGCTGATTTACGCGGGGGTTCTGCCGAAGGAGCGGCGGAAACGGGCGGAGGCGATGCTGGAGCGGGTGGGCCTTGCAGACCGGATGGATCACCTGCCCACCCAGCTCTCCGGCGGACAGCAGCAGCGCGTGGCGATTGCCCGGGCACTGGTCGGGAATCCTTCCATCCTGCTGGCGGATGAGCCCACTGGCGCGCTGGACCAGAAAACCGGCGCACAGATCATGGAACTCTTCAGCGAGCTGAACCGGGAGTATCGGACGGTGATCATGATCACCCACGACATGAACATTGCCGCCCATGCCCGGCGGATTATCCGGATCATCGACGGGGAGATCATGGAAGGGGGTTCTGTCAGCGATGCGTAAGAAAATCCGCGGAACCTTCGTCATGATCGGCGAATGCATCCGGATGTCCATGGACAACATCCTGGGCAACAAGGTCCGGTCATTCCTGACCCTGCTGGGCATCATGATCGGCGTCACCGCCGTCATTGCCCTGATTTCCACGGTTTCCGGCGTGAGCGGATCGCTGGAGTCCTCGTTCAACAGCATGGGCGCCGGACGGCTGTCCGTCAGCGTGACGGGCAGCGACCTGAAGACCGGCATGACGCCGGAGGACCTGGCGGAGGTGACAGCGCTGGACAGCGTCGACGGTGTGGTGCCCAGCGTCAGCCTGAACGGACGGGTTTCCTATGAGAAAACCGTGGAGAGCAACGTCAGCGTTTCCGGACGGAATGCATACTATTTTCTGAGCAATCCGGACATGATCCTGCAGGGACGGGCGCTGAACTTCATCGACGACGACAACGCCACCTACGTCTGCGTCATCAGCCAGAAGATGGTGGACACCTTCTTCTTCGGCATAAACCCGCTGGGGAAAACGATCTATGTTTCCGGTATTCCGTTTTCGGTGGTCGGAAGGTATGAAGAGGACGACGGAGGCGGCGTGGCTTCCATGTTCAGCGGTGGAAGTCCGGACATCCTGATCCCCTATACCACGGCAATGAAGATCAACAACTCACGGGAGATCACCAGCTTCACCGTTTACCTGAAAGAAGGGACGGACTCGGAGGCAGCCGCGGCGGAGATCGAAGAGCGGATGGATATCCTGTTCGACTTTGAGGACGACTGCTTCACGGTGACCGCGATGACCAGCATCGAGGAAACCATGGAAACCATGCTGAGCATGATGAGTACGCTGCTGGCCGGCATTGCTTCCATCGCTCTGATTGTCGGCGGCATCGGGATCATGAACATGATGCTGACGACGGTGACGGAACGCACCATGGAAATCGGTCTGAAAAAGGCGCTGGGGGCCATCCCCTGGCAGATTCAGACCCAGTTTCTGATCGAGAGCTTCCTGCTCTCCATGATCGGCGGGCTGCTGGGCGTTATCACGGGACTGGGACTGAGCTATGCATTGTGCAACGTGCTGAAAACAAACTTTGTTTTGAACACGGGAGCCATTCTTCTGGGAGTCGGCTTTTCCGCGGCAGTGGGCATCATTTTCGGATGGGCCCCGGCACGGAAAGCCAGCAAACTGAATCCGATTGACGCCCTGCGGGCGGCATAAAAAAATAAGGAGGAAGAGGAAAATGAAAAAGAGGTTTATGATCTGTCTGGCGGTTTTGTGCACTGCGATGCTGATGTCCTTCGCCTGCGCGGATTCCATCACGCTGAACGGGACGATGATTCCCGCGGAGACTTCCGCGGTTTACGCCCCTGTCAGCGGAACGGCGGATTCCGTGAA